>ERZ857801.1579-NODE-1579-length-23189-cov-6.527060_pt1 | contig 23189 bp, 21 predicted proteins | sample MGYA00519762_ERZ857801 | MGnify/ENA primary metagenome ERZ857801 (study PRJEB31778, sample SAMEA3449368) | human gut metagenome | biome: human gut; feature: human-associated habitat; material: faeces | place: United Kingdom | collected 2010/2012 ...
CAGTCCGTAGGTGACGCCGGCAAGTCCGGCGACGGTCTCGACGAGCAGCAGCCGGGCGCCGGCACGGCGGATCATCGGAAACCGCGGCGCGGGGCCTTCGCCCGCGAGCAGGTAAAGCATCACGATACGCAGGTATTTCGCGCGCAGAGCGGCGTCGCGGCTGCGCTGCCTCCGGGCGCGGAGTTCGACCGCGCCGAGCAGCGACAGCAGGGCGAACGTCCCGGCCGCCGCAAACATCGTATAGAGCATCAGAAGCGTTTCGGTCATAACTGTCGGTTCAAGGCGTTGGCGATCTTCGTCCGCAATCGCTGAAGGCTCACGGGAAAGGTCATGTACTGGTCGACGCCGCACTCCAAGAGGCTCAACACCGTCTGTTCGGCCTGCTGCCACGCCACGACGTAGACCAGCGGCCGTCCGAGACCGGCGGGGCGCAGCGTGCGCACCACGTCGCAGCCCGTGAAGAAAGCCGAAGTCCCCACGACGACGACCAGGTCGAACAGCATGCGCCGGACCATGCGCTGCATGTCGGGAACATCCGATGCACAGCGCACGTCGGCCTGCATGTCGGCGAGCGAAAGCCGGATCACGTCGCGCAGGAACTCCTCGTCGGAAACAATCAATATTCGGTGCATGTCCTTCCGCCGGCTTTGCCGGCAGCGTCTGCCGCGCCCAAAACCGTGCCAGAGGCGCACCGGGGCAAAAAAAATTGCAGGATGTGTTGTTTATAAGATAAATATGCGTATATTTGCACTCCGAATTTATGTTCAAATACATAATCGACTTAAATGTACGTTATAGTAGAGATTGCAGGTCAGCAATTTAAAGCTGAAAAAGGTCGGAAACTTTATGTCCACCGTCTTCAGGGCGAAGAAAATTCGTCCGTAAGTTTCGACAAAGTCCTGCTCACAGACAACGACGGTCAGGTTAAAGTCGGCGCACCTGTAGTGAAAGGCGCCGCAGTGAAGTGCAAGATCCTGAAGCATCTGAAGGATGACAAGGTTCTGGTGTTCAAAAAGAAACGTCGCACGGGCTACCAGAAGTGCAACGGACACCGCCAGTACCTGACGCAGATTCTCGTCGAGGAAATCGTTGCATAACCTTTAAAAACTGAATCAACATGGCACACAAGAAAGGTGTAGGTAGTTCGAAGAACGGCCGTGAGTCGGAAAGCAAGCGACTCGGCATCAAACTGTTCGGCGGTCAGTTCGCAAAGGCGGGCAACATCATCGTTCGCCAGCGCGGCACGGTGCACAACGCCGGTGAAAACGTAGGCATGGGCAAGGACCACACGCTCTTCGCTCTCGTCGACGGAACGGTAGAATTCTGCAAGAAGGGCGAAGGAAAATCGTACGTAAGCGTTTCCCCGCTCAGCGAGTAAACAAAACAACGAAAACGATAAAAAGCGGTCTCCGTGAGGGGCCGCTTTTTTCGTGTGCCTGTTATCAATGAAGAATCAGGGACGGAAACCTTCCGCCGGGTGAAACTTTAGTATGTAGTGACGTATTGGCCGTCGGCCCGTCCCCGAAAAAAAGGGGCGGCGGATGGGACTCCTGTCGGAGATCTCTCCTGTGTGACGCCTCTATACACCCGTCGTTCGGAAACGAACGGCAAAAACAGGAATCCCCCGGGAAGAATGTTATCTGTGACGCCTAAATCACAGCCGCCGCCCCTAAAATCCAACCGAGACGGCAGCACGGGGATTTCGTCAGAAATCCCGACCGTGATGCAACGGCGGACGCCGCCCCGGAATAATGACCGCGCGGCTTTGTTTCCAGCAAAAAAGCGCAAGTCGGTCCCTCTCAATGCAGGCTTCAAGGAGCCGGAACAGGAAAATCGTCCCGTGCCCGTGCCGGCCCCAATCCTCAAATCAAGGCATAACACGGTGCTGACAACACCCATACCCGGTTCAAACAGTCTCCTGATGAAGTTCCCTCGATTAGCCAGAGGGATAAAGAGTTGTTTACCTTTGTTTATTTGTACAAATATAAACAAAAATTCCGTTTCGACAACGTCTGAAGCCAAACAGAATAACATTGATCTCCTTTCGGCACACATATGCGGCCGATTCAGCGCATATCCGGACAAAAACGGGTTTGCCGGAGAGGAATCGACCCGCGCGGCGGCTGTTTGCGGGCGGCGAACTGTGGTGACGGGCAGCGGTGGCGGGAGGCAAACGGCGAGCGGAGAGTAGCGAATGACAAGCAGAGGTTAACAGAGGATGGGCAGAGAGTAGCAGGCAGCGGAGGGCGAACAGTAGGCACAGGCAACAAGCGACAAACCACGGGCAGCAAGCGGCGAACAGCAAACAGCGGGCGACGGACTGTGGAGGCGGGCGGAGAGTAGGCGGCGAACAGCAGACGGCGAACAGCGGGCAAGAGAAGGCCGGTGACCGGCGGTGCGCTGCGGACTTTTTGCAGGGCCGCGAAGGATGCGGCGACCGGGCTTCGGAAATTGCCGAATTTAACGTATCTTTGTACCATGCGGCAGAAAAACGAACGATATAACGAGCCTGTGGTCCGGGGTGTGGTCGCACAGCTGCGCGAACTGCGCCATGCGCGCAACCTCTCCCAAAAGCAGGTCTTCACCGACACCGACATCAATATCGGCCGGATCGAATCCGGACGCGGGAACATCTCGGTCTCGACGCTTGCCGACCTGTGCGCCTACTACGGAATCCCGCTCCGGGAATTTTTCGAACGGCTCGAAGCCGGAATCGCTTCCGGAGAATGACACCCCGCATAGGAGGGCGGCCGCGGGTCGCGGCAAAAAGACGAAAATCCCGCTTCCGACACTCGGAAGCGGGATTTTTCATTCAGGCCGGGATACGACTTATTTCTTTTGAGCCGCAGCGTCCTGCACGGCGCGGAACTCGGCAAGCAGCTTCTTGTCGTCGTAGAATTTCAACTCCTCGCCCTTGATCTCGTAGCCGTCCACCTCGTCGAGCATCTTCACGAAAGCGTCCTCGTACTGCATCTCGGGACAGGCCATCCGGGTCATGCCGAGATTCTCGAACTCAAGCTTCTGCCCTTTCAGCTCGTACTTGCCGAAGAAACGGTTGCAGTTGGTACGGCCCGACACGAGCGTATCGGCGGCGCTGAACTGCAGGGTGAAGAAATCGGCCTCGGCGTCGATGGCCTTGGCGGGAATCGCCTCCATTTTGGCAAGTTTCCACGTCGTGCCCTCCAGCGGAAGGGCCTTTTTCTGCGATCCGCCACAGGCGGTCATGGCTAAAAGCAGCGCTGCGGCTGCAAAAATCTTTTTCATAATTTCAAAATACGTTTGTTAACCGAACAATTCATTCAAAACACGCGCCAGACGATAACCGGCTGCCGGCACCTGCCCCTCGGCAGGAGGCTGTACGGCCATCAGACAGGCGTCCGCCCGGGCTTTGTCGAACGCATCGCCGGGTTTGATCCAGTCATGGACGGCTCGGCAGCCGCGGGTGTTCCCGTCGGCCCGTCGGCGGGGCGTGCCGGCGGCAAGGGCGCACGGCGCGCATCCAATCCGCAAGGCACAGCAGACGATCAAACGGCGGCGAGCAGAGAAAAGCGTTTCTTCGCCTCGGGCCTGTTTCCGTCAGACAAATATAGGCAATATATTCGGGTTGCGCAACAACCGGCTGCCGAAAAGGATGAAAGCACGGCCTTCCAACGCCGGCGACGCTTCGGGCGTTCGCGGAATACCGCCCAAAAAAGGCCGCACCCCGTGTGGGATGCGGCCCTTACAGCGGGAACAGACGGTTAGTACTCCATCTGCGCGAGACGCTTGTAGCCGTTGTAACGCCACTTGGCGTTCTCCTCCGCAGCGGCGAACAGTTCGTCGGCCTCGGCAGGGAACGACTTCTGGAGCGAGGTGTAGCGCACCTCCTTCAGCAGGAATTCGCGGAACTTCGACCAATCCGGCTCTTTCGAATCGAGCACGAACGGGTTCTTGCCCTGCTCCTCAAGCAGCGGATTGTAGTGCCACAGGTGCCAGTAGCCGCAGGCTACGGCCTCCTTGCCGACGGTCTGCGTGCGGGTCATGCCGCCCTTGATGCCGTGGTTGATACACGGAGCGTAGGCGATCACGAGCGAAGGTCCGGGATAAGCCTCGGCCTCTTTGAGCACGTTGAAGAGCTGCTGCTGCGAAGCGCCGATCGAAACCTGCGCCACATAGACATAACCGTAGGTCATGGCCATCGCGCCGAGGTCTTTCTTGCGGATGCGCTTGCCGCTCGATGCGAACTTGGCGACGGCGCCCACGGGAGTCGATTTCGACGACTGACCGCCGGTGTTCGAGTAAACCTCGGTGTCCACGACGAGGATGTTCACATCCTGACCCGTGGCCAGCACGTGGTCCACGCCGCCGTAACCGATGTCGTAACCCCAGCCGTCGCCGCCGATGATCCACTGCGACTTCTTCACGAGCCAGTCCTTGTGCTCGAGAATCTCCTTGCAGTAGTCGCAGCCGCAGGCCTCCAGCAGCGGGATCAGGCGCGCCGTAACCTCGGCCGATTTGGCCGACGAGCCGCGGTTTTCGATCCACTCCTTCATCACGGCTTTCAACTCCTCGGAGCACTTGGTGCAGTTGGCGATGGCCTTCTCCATCGTCTCCTGGACGCGGTCGCGGAGTTTCTCCACGCCGACGTGCATACCCAGGCCGAACTCGGCGTTGTCCTCGAAGAGCGAGTTGGCCCATGCGGGACCCTGGCCGGCGGCGTTGGTGCAGTAGGGCGTCGAGGGAGCCGAACCCGAGTAGATCGAGGTGCAGCCCGTGGCGTTGGCAACCATCATCTTGTCGCCGAACAGCTGCGAAATGGCCTTGATATAGGGGGTCTCGCCGCAGCCTGCGCAAGCGCCCGAGAACTCGAACAACGGCTGTGCGAACTGAAGGTTCTTGACCGACTTGGTCTTGTCGACGACCTGCTTGTAACCGATATTTTTGGTGATGTAATCCCAATTCTTCTGCTGGGGCATCTGCTCCTCCAGCGGGCGCATCACGAGCGCCTTATCCTTGGCGGGGCAGACGTCGACGCAGTTCGAACAGCCCGTACAGTCCATCGGCGAAATCTGGATGCGGAACTTGTACTCCTTGGTCTCGCCGAGGCCCTGCTTCCACTCCACGCCCGAAGCGGCGGCCTCCTCCTCGGTGGCGAGGAACGGACGGATCACGGCGTGGGGGCAGACATAGGCGCACTGGTTGCACTGGATACAGTTCCCGATCTTCCACTCGGGAACGTTGACGGCGATGCCGCGCTTCTCATAAGCGGCCGTGCCGTTGTCCCACGTGCCGTCTTCGCGGCCGTTGAAGGCCGAAACGGGCAGCAGGTCGCCTTTCAGGGCGTTGATCGGGTCGACGATCTTCTTCACGAAGTCGGGACGCGCGGCATCGGCCGTGTGCTCCTCCTCCTTCACGACGATATTCGCCCACTCGGCCGGAACCTCGACCTTCACCACAGCGTTGCCGCCGGCGTCGACGGCCGCATAGTTCATGTTGACGATGTCCTCGCCCTTCTTGCCGTAGGATTTCAGAATGGCTTTCTTCATCTCCTCGACGGCCTTGTCGAACGGAATGACATTGGCGATCTTGAAGAAGGCCGACTGCATGATGGTGTTCGTACGCGAACCCAGACCCAGCTCGGCGGCGATCTTCGTGGCGTTGATGATATAGAAGTTGATCTTGTTCTTGGCCAGGTAGACCTTCATGTGGTCGGGCAGCGTCGCGCAGGTCGTCTCGGCGTCGTGCACCGAGTTCAGCAGGAACGAACCGCCGGTCTTCAGCCCCTTCAACACGTCGTACTTGTCGACGTACGAAGGCACGTGGCAGGCCACGAAGTCGGGGGTGGTCACCAGATAGGGCGACGTGATCGGCAGGTCGCCGAAACGCAGGTGCGACGAGGTGTAGCCGCCCGATTTCTTCGAGTCATAGGAGAAATAGGCCTGGCAGTACTTGTCGGTCGTGCCTCCGATGATCTTGATCGAGTTCTTGTTGGCGCCCACCGTGCCGTCGGCGCCCAGACCGAAGAAGAGGCCCTCGAACGTGCCGGGCTTCGCGAGCGAAATCTCCTCGCCGACGGGCAGCGAACGGAACGTCACGTCGTCGACGATACCCACCGTGAACTGGTTCTTCGGCTCGTTCATCTTCAGGTTCTCGAACACGGCCAGCATCTGCGCCGGAGTGGTGTCCTTCGACGAAAGGCCGTAACGCCCGCCGATGACGAGCGGCTTGCGGTCGCACGGGCAGGCGGCGAACGCCTCCACGACATCCATATACAGCGGGTCGCCGTTGGCTCCCGGCTCCTTCGTGCGGTCGAGCACGCAGACGCGCTTCACGCTCTCGGGAAGCACGGCCATCAGGTATTTCACCGAGAACGGGCGGTAGAGGTGCACGGTCACTACACCCACCTTTTCGCCCTTGGCCATCAGGTAGTCGACCGTCTCCTTGATGGTCTCGGTCACCGAACCCATGGCGACGATCACGTTCTCGGCGTCCTTCGCGCCGTAGTAGACGAACGGCTTGTAGTCGCGTCCCGTGATCTTCGAAATCTCCTTCATGGTGTCGGCCACCATGTCGGGAATGGCGTCGTAGAACTTGTTCGAAGCCTCGCGCGTCTGGAAATAGATGTCGGGATTCTGGGCCGTACCGCGCGTAACAGGGTGTTCGGGGTTCAAAGCGCGGGCGCGGAACTCCTTCAGGGCGTCGCGGTCGAGCAGCGCCGTCAGCGCGGCTTCGTCGATCAGTTCGATCTTCTGGATCTCGTGCGAGGTGCGGAAACCGTCGAAGAAGTGCAGGAACGGAACGCGCGAGCGGATCGCCACCAGATGGGCGACGCCGGCCAGGTCCATCACTTCCTGTACGCTGCTCGTCGCCAGCATGGCGAAACCGGTCTGGCGGGTGGCCATCACGTCCTGATGGTCGCCGAAAATCGACAGCGACTGCGCGGCCAGTGCGCGGGCCGAAACGTGGAACACGCCCGGCAGCAGCTCGCCGGATATCTTGTACATGTTCGGAATCATCAGCAGCAGTCCCTGCGAGGCCGTGAACGTCGTAGTCAGCGCGCCGCTCTGCAGCGAGCCGTGCACCGCTCCGGCGGCTCCGGCCTCCGACTGCATTTCGACAACCTTGACCGTTTCGCCGAAAATGTTCTTGCGGCCGCTGGCCGCCCACTCGTCGACGTACTCCGCCATGGTGGACGACGGTGTGATCGGATAGATCGCAGCCACCTCGCTGAACATGTATGCGATGTGGGCCGCCGCGTAGTTTCCGTCACAAGTAATGAATTTTTTCTGTGCCATCTTCGTAAGTAAGATTTTGGAAATTCCTATTGATTTTTCCCTTCGCTCAATTTTGCGCAAATATACGGCGATTATTTTAAAACGGGTAATTTTCCACTTTTTTCATTATGATTTGTCAAAATTTATATTATTTTTGCCCGCCGACCGGAAGGGGTGCAGCAATGATGCCGGCCCTCGTACGGGAAGGACGATTGACTGGTTTCGCTATGCGTTATCTGGGCCGTTTGGTGGCATATCTGGCCGTTTTTTTCATCACGTTCTCGCTCGGCTACACGCTGTTGTTGCGGTGGGTTCCGGTGACGCTCACGCCGCTCAAGGCGATCCGTCTGGCGGAGCATCTGCCCGAGGAGGGGCTTCGGGTGCGCTCGAACTGGGTTCCGCTGCGGAAGGTGGCCATGCCGATGGTGCGCGCCGTGATCGCCACCGAGGACAACCATTTCCTCTCGCACCGGGGATTCGACTGGGACGCGATCGACCGGGCACTCGACGAGAACCGCGAGGGAAAGCGGCTGCGGGGCGGCAGTACGATCTCGCAGCAGACGGCCAAGAACGTGTTTTGCCTGCCTGCCCGCACATGGCTGCGCAAAGGGGTCGAGGCGTGGTTCACCGTACTGATCGAGACTTTCTGGAGCAAGCGGCGGATCATGGAGGTTTATCTGAATGTTATAGAAACGGGCCGCAACATGTACGGAGTCGAGGCTCCGGCCCGCGGCGTGTACGGCAAGACTGCCGCCGAGCTGAACGCCTACGAGGCCTCGATGATAGCGACCGTACTGCCCAATCCGCTCCGCCGCGACATGGCCGCTCCGTCGGGCTACATGGTGCGCCGGGCTGCCCAGGTCCGCTCGCTGATGGGCAAGCTCGGTCCGATCGAATTCGACCGTCCCGAAGGTGGGAAAGATAAGGACTGAGTGCCAGTCCGGGACGCTCGTCCCGTTTTGAGATCCCGTTCCGTCCGTATCCTGAATGTTTTTTTCTCGACTTGCGGAGCGTTATCCGTGAAATTTTCGTATATTTATTTCGAGAATTGCCGTCTCTGAATCGAATCCTAATTATTCCGACCGTTATGATTTTATCCAAATCCGATTTGCAGCGATATCTGGAGCTCGACCGCCGCGCTCTGGGAATCCGGCGGGCCAAGCGGCCGCCCCTGACCGGCTACCGGGTCTGGAAATTCCAAGTGGCCTTGCGCAAGCACGAGTATTACGCGAATACCGGCCGTTCGCTTTTCGGCCGGATTATGAAAAAGTTCTGGGGCGCCGTACATGAAATTTACGGCGTCCGGCTCGGCTTTTCTATTCCGATCAACGTATTCGGTCCCGGATTGCGGATCAACCATTACGGTCTGATCGTCGTCAATCCGAAGGCGCGCGTCGGCGCCTTTTGCGACATTCATCAGGGCGTTAATATCGGGGAGGGTTTCGGGAAAGACGATGTCCCCGAGATAGGCGATCATGTCTATATCGGCCCAGGAGCCAAGATTTACGGCCGGATCCGGATTGCCGACCGGACCGCCGTCGGCGCCAATGCCGTCGTGAACAGGTCGTTCGAGCGGCCCGACACGACGATCGCCGGCGTTCCGGCCCGGCAGGTGGCCGACAGAGGCAATCCGTACGAGCACTGATCGCCGTCTGGGTATTTCAGCCGTGTTTCGATGCCGTGGCTGTTCGACCGTTTTTTTGTTCAGGATAAATTTTTATGAAGCGGGATATCGGAATCTGATGTCCGTCCGTTCGTTGTGCGTTCGGGAACGGTCTTTCTGCTTCTTTGTTCACGATGGAATAACCGGCCCGCGATATGTCGGTCGGGAATCTTTACGGAAGTACGGTTTGGGGGTTCTTTCCCGAAGCATATGCGTACAGGCTCGGGTCTGGCATGTCTGTCTTTGTTGAAATTGTCTTAGCGGAATATCCGAGGCCGGCGGTCGATCGGCCTCCTACGCTTTTCGTTTTTGTAAATGGGAGTGCCCGTGTCTGGGAGCTTGCTTTGTGTGACCACTATAAGATTTCCCGAGGAATCTCGTTGTTGGAAGTCTCCTTGTAGCATTTTGATTGTCGAATAACCGTCAAGCAGCGGCTTGTTCAAGATGAACCGGGCACAGTCCTCAGGCCGGGTCGCATAGTCCGCGTACTTTTCCAGACAGTCGTCCACCATGGCCCGCCAGCGGGCGAGGCTGTCATTTTTTTCGACGAGGACCGATATCGTAAAAGAATAAGTCATTTCTTTTACGAATTTGCGAATTTCTGCTTCATAAGTTTTGAATAAAAGAGCTTGAGTCCCGAGGGCATGGTCCGTTGTTTCCGTTGCTTCTTGTAGTTTGAATCGTAATAATCGGGCACCGACTTCGTGCAAGTCGAATATGATTTGTTCGTGCGCAATCCCGGCCGTATCGTTATGTATGATATAAGAATCCCCTTTTTCGAATGCAGGGACGACATATATTTTTTCACCGTGTTCTCTTGTCCATTTTTTTCTTTTAGGCGCGTCCGCCTGTGTCCATAAACCGACGGACGCTACGCAACCGATACGACAAGAGTCGTACATATATCCGACAGCGAATCGCTTTTCTGAAAGTCGGCCGGGGTCAGCGGCCGGTCGGGTTGCCAGAAAACGTAGAGATCGGTCTCGGTCGGATAGTCGTTTTGCGCGAGGGCGGGCGAACAGGCGTAAAGGACCGCCAGAGCGAAATACAGATACTTTTTCATGACGGGAAACGGTTTGTCCGGAAGATGTTTTCGTAAAGATAAGTAAAATTTGCCGGCCCCGTTCTCTTTCGTTTCCGTTTTACGATGGATTTCGGACTGTCCCGGGGTATTGCGGCATGTTTCCGGATGCCTTCGTAGCGAGGCGTTGCAGCGACGGCAGTCGTAAAGCCGCCTCGCTGCCGTTGCGCCGGGGATGCTCCCGGCCTATGTGTCCATGCGGCGTTGCCGGATCAGGGCCGCGACCGTCAGCAGCGCGAAGGCCGTTACGGCGGCGAAGACAGTCGCGGCGGCGTATCCCGGCCGGAATCCTCCCCCGTAGCTGTGCATGCCGCCGAGGAAGTAATTTACGCCGAAATAGGTCATCAGTACCGCAGCGAATGCCCACAAGGTGTAGGCATGGAAAAAAAGCGGTCTGCGGAACCGGGCGAGGCTTTGCTCGTGCAGCGGCAGCGCGTAGACGATCAGCGTGATCAGCGCCCAGACTTCTTTGGGATCCCATCCCCAGTAGCGTCCCCATGACGCATTGGCCCAGACGGCCCCGGTGAAAATGCCTGCGGTCAGCAGGAATACGGCCGGATAGAGCAGCAGCCGTCCGAAAAGCCGGAGTCTCGCCAGCGTCCGCGACGTTCGCTCCGCCGTTCCGGCCCGTGCCGCCGCTGCCAGCGCGAGCGCCGCGGTTCTGTTCAGCATCAGCAGGCCCAGCAGCGCGTACGACACCATGATCAGCGAGACATGCAGACTGAGCCAGGGCGAGCGCAGCACGGGTACGAGCGGCGTAATCTGCGGATTGGCCATGCCCAGCGAGGCGACCAGCAGCGCGAAACCCGACATCAGCAGACCCGAGGCCGCTGCGATCGGAAAACGGCGGCCGATTCCGAGCGCGAGGAGCGACAGACACCACGCGACGAAAATCATCGTCTCGTATCCGTTGCCCAGCGGCAGGTGCCCGGCGGCGTAGCCCCGCAGCGCCATTGAGACGGTCAGCAGGACGGCCGTTCCCGCCAAGGGCACGAGCGACAGACGCTCGATTCGGCGATTTCGCCTGCCCGAGGCGAGACTCCATACGAAATATGCGAATGCCAGCAGTCCGCAGCAAAGGTCGATCCGGTAAAGCCACGGGACCGCGTCGAGCCGGTTGTACAGCAGCTCGGCCTTCAGCCGTCCTTCCGGCAGGAACCCGGCGGCTCCCCGTTCCCGCTGGAAAGCGGCCGTTTTGTCGATCAGGCCGCGCAGTCCGTCGCTGTCGCCGTTGCGGACGGCTTCGTACATCAGCGGGAAAATGCCCTTGATGAAAACCGAGTCGCCTTTCGGAAGCGCTCGTACCGGATCGGTCGGCGCATACCACTGCGTTCCGTTCTCCCCCTGTTCGGGAAACAGCCGGAGCATCCTGCCCGACTGAATCATGGCGATCAGCTGGATTTTCTCGTCCGCTTCGGCGAAAGCCCGATGCGCCGGGTCGCTGCGGTCCGCTCCGTGCCGGATCGCTTCGGCGAGCCGGTAGCTCCGCCCCGGGCCGAAGAAGTCGGTCAGCGCGGCCGTCGCCCCCGAGCCGAGAAGCTTCCGCACCGTATCCTGCTTGATTCGGATCATCGGCTCGTGCTGCCACTGTTCGGGGAAGAATATCCAGCCCGCGAGCACCTGCTCGGCCGTATATTTTCCGTAAGCGGGCTTCCCGCAGATTTTGACCGTAAGGTCGCGGGCGAATGACTGGACCGGAGCCACCCGGCCGCCGTACAGCATCCGCAGCCGGCCCAGCGCGTCGGCGGTCTCCCGGTCCAGCGTCGCCGGCGCTCCGGCCGATGCGCCATAGCATACCGAAGCGAAAAGCAGCAGGAAGCCCGCCCGCTTCAGCAGCGGATGGCGCAGCAGTCGGCGGAAGCCCGACCGTTTCGAGCACAGCGTGCCGATCATCGAGACGCCGAGCAACAGATAGCCCGCATATGTGACCGGAGTGCCGTAGGGGTCCCGGTTGACCGACAGGATGCTGCCCCGCATGTCCTCGTCGAAAGAGGTCTGGTAGAGACGGTACCCGTCGCATGACAGGATGCGGTTCATCGATACGACGGCCTGCCGCGGCCCCCGGGAATCGACGACCGTCAGCAGGCTCCGATAGTCCGCCGGCGCCTGCGTGCCCGGATAGCATTCGATCTCGAACCGCTCGAGCCGCAGCGAGAACGGCAACGGCCGGGCTTCCCCTCCGGTTTTCGGCCGGAAGCATGCCGTTTCCGTCCTCTCGCGCAGATGAACGTATCCTTTCTGCGAGGTGGCGAAAGTCAGCAGGGCTCCGAACAAGATCAGCCCGAGGGAAAGATGCAACGCGACCGCCGCCCGCTTCCCCGGTCCGATCCGGACGACCGCGACCGGCAGCGCGGAAGCTGCGATCAGAGCCCACCATGCCGCGAACCACCCCGTGCGGTAGATATGCCGCGCGGCGAATTCGCTGCCTTCGGTCTTTTCGACGAAAGTAGCGGCGGCCAGACAGACTGCCATGCCGATTAGCAGTGCGAAGGCGGTCCGCCCGAGCACCTTTGTCGTTCGCGGATACAAGGCCGGTCGGTGTTAGAGCGGCGCGAAGGCCGGATTTTCGTCCTCGCGGACGGCGATGCATTCCGTTTCGATCAGCCAGCCGGGACGGCAGACCGGCGCATGCACGAACAGCCGGGGAACCGCTTCGTAGCGCAGCTCGAATATTTTTCGCACGGCCGGATAGTCGGCCGGGTCCCGCAGGTAGACGATCATCTGGGCCAGGTCGGCGGCCGAGGCTCCCGCCTCGGCGAGCAGCGCCTCGACGTTCTCGAGCATCCGGACGGTCTGTCCCTCGATGTCCTGCGGCGCGACGATTTCGCCTCGGTTGTCGATGCTGGCCGTGCCCGACAGCAGAATATGGCTCCGGTCGCCGTAGCGGACCCGGACGCCGCGCTCGAACGTGACTCCGTACTCGTAGGTGGGGTTCAAGTGGTCCTTCGCGTGCAGATAGACTTGTTGGCCGGGACGCAGTCCTTTGACGGCGTATGCGTCGAGCAGTACAAGACGGCTCGGATCGGCATGGCGCCCTTCGATGCCGGTACTGGCGATGTAGTGGGTTTGCGGCGTCAGGCCGTGACGCTCGAAAAGCTCCCGGCGCGCCCGCACGACGCCCGCATAGTTGACATCGACGTTTTGCACGAAAAACCATGTCCGCACGCAGTCGTTCTCCAGCGTGCATCCGAACTGCCCGAGCCGTTCGGCGTACCGGTCGAGCAGCGTTTCGGTTTGCCGGGCCGAATCTCCGTCGGGCGAGGAGCCGTAAGCGGTCCAGATATGGCGGTAGCCGTTGTGGTCGGCCGTGACTCCGCCTTCGAAAGGCGCGACCTGTCCGTCGGCGAGCGAAAGCAGGTAGACCCACAGGGCGACCTTGCCGCCGTCCAGAGAGGGTTGCTGCACGACGGAAGTCGCACAGGGGGGATAGGGCTTCTCGCCCGAGCGGAGCGCGTCGATCTGATTGGCCGCGTCGCTCAGAAAGTAGCGCTTGAAAACGGGACAGAGTTCTCCGCCGTAGCTCGACAGCAGGTAGAAATAGGCGGCACGGATGTCGCCGAGCTGCTTGGCCAGCGGAGCTTCCGTGTCGGTGACGTGCAGTACGGCATGGCACTCGCGCATGCCGCATGGACGGTCGAAATATCCTATCTCGATGCGTACGTTGCTATAAAACAGTATTTTGCTTGAGAAACACATAGGCATAAGGTTAGTTTTGCGGACACCCTTTCTCGATCCAGATTCTGAGCAGGTCGATGTCCTCGCTTCGCGTGACGAATCCGGTATGCGGCGGGGAGCTGATCGCCTCCTGCGAGGTCAGCGCGTCAAGCAGAAAGCTGCCCTCGGGGTCCGAAGGTTTGACGCGCAGCTTGTCCGAGAGCGTCGAAGCCGTGCCGACCAGCGAGCGGTAGCTGTTTCCCTCGGTCAGCAGCAGTCCTCCCGCGCCGCTCTCGCCCTGATGGCAGGAGACGCAGTTGTACTGCTGGAAGACAAGCCGCTGGATACGGTCGTATTCCAGCAGGTCGATCTGTGCGGAAGGCAGGTCGATATCCGACGTCCGGTCGTCGTCGAGCGCGTATTCGAAAAACGTGTAGACGACCTGACGGCCCGAGTTGGTCATGCACAGGCGGACCGAGCGCGCGTCTTCCGGCACGTTCTCGATCGACAGCTCCACCTTGTTTCCGTCGGCCGGCTTAAGCACGTTCACCGACGAGAGGGCCGACGTTCCTCCTTCGCCGAAAGCTCCGAAGATCAGGTCGTACCCTCCGGGAAAAACTTCCGGATTGAGCAGCTCGAACGTCCCGCGCACGGAGACTCCCTCCGTCGTGGCTTGGTGCGACTCGTAAATGTCCCCGCTGTCGCAGCGGACCGCCGTGCAGAGCAGCAGCGCCAGCGCGGCCGCCCGCAACGGGCGGCGGTATGTTCCGTTCATCTCGATGATTCCGTTAGTCCGTTAGAATGAGAACTGAAGCATGACGGTGGCCGAATGCTGGGCCAGCCCCAGATCGTCCAGCTCGCGTGCGTCCTGCGTCGCGTGTCCCCACCGGCCGAGGAACTGATACATCGCCTGCAGCTTCAGGTTATAGCCCATGATGTAATAGTTCAGTCCGACGGCCGGCATGTTCAGGAAGCCGTCCGTATCGGTCGAGTTCCGGTCCATGAAGTCCCAGCGCAGCGCAGGTTGCAGTTTGGGAGTCACGAAGTAGCCTACTTGGGCGTATCCGCCGATATAGCGGTAAGTATGGTTCACGCGCTGGCGCTTGACCAGATCGGAGCTCAGATAGTAGGCTTCGGCGCCCAGATAGAGCCGGTTCTTGAGGTAGGTGAACTCGAAACCGAGCCGCAGGTCGTTGGTCGTCTGCCAGTTGGCCTCGACGTTGTACGAAGCCGACAGCGCGAACATGATCTTGTCGTTGTGCAGGTCGTCGATTCGTCCCTGATGCGCGGGAATCGGGCCCTTGGGCATGAAGGCCACCCGGGCCGCATACAGCAGCGAGGGAATGCCCAGATCGTCGCTGAGCGTCTTCTGCGCCATGTTCACGTCGATTCCCGTGCCGTTGAACACGCCCAAGTTATATTCCCATTTGCCTCCCAGCAGGCCGTGCATCATCACGCCCAGATCGAATCCCGTGGCGATCGTCGGCGGGGTCGAGTTCAGGCTGCGGTCCATGTAGACCGACGAGGTCAGCGAGGTGGGCAGCACGGGGAAAAGCGTTTCGCCCAGCGTGACCAGATAGGCCTGGCTGAACGGCGTCTTGAACTTGCCGACGCGGAAGCGGATCTGATCCTTCAGATTCACGTCGACCCACGCCTGCTGCAGCAGCGCGCCTCCGCTCTTGGCCGCGTTCAGCGTCAGGTTGAACGTCAGCTTGTTGAACGCCCGGCCCGAAATGCCCAGAATGGCGTAGGGAATCTCGAAGCCGCTGTTCGCTACGTTGTCCTGATCGTCCAGCCCGAGCTGCTCGTCGTCGTACCAGTTGAACTTGCCGGCCGTCTGGAGCAGCACGTAGGGCTTGAGCATGAAATCGCCCGCGCGCGTCTCGAAGCTGAATCCTTTCTTGCCTCCCATCGGGATCACGGCGCTTTCGATGTATTTGTCCGCCTCGTTGTACGGGTCCTCGTGGCGGTGTTTCGCGACCTGAGCCGTCGCCGAGGCCGTTGCCGCGAACAGGGTCAGTAATAGTATGATTTTGACCTTCATGTCGTTGTGTTCGGTTGTCTTTTACAATGATTCGAGGAACTTGATCAGCGCGTCGCGGTCCTCGCGCGACATGCGGGCGAACAGCTCGCGCGACACGGCGCCCTCGCCTCCGTGCCACATGATCGCCTCTTTGAGGTTACGCGCCCGGCCGTCGTGCAGGAAATAAGTGTGCTGGTTGACTTTCTGCTGGAGGCCGATGCCCCACAGCGGGGTCGTTCGCCACTCGCATCCCTGCGCCAGCCCCGAGACATAGTGGCTGTCGAGGTCGGGTCCCATATCGTGCAGCAGAAAGTCGCTGTACGGGTGGATCGTCTCGCTCGCGAGCCACGGAAGCCGCGTGCCGCCTATCAGCGCCGGAGCGTCGGCACGCGTGTGGAGCGTCGGCACGTGACACAAGTCGCAACGGGCGCGGTAAAACGCCTGCTCGCCCTGCTGGACGATCGGATCGTCGACGTTCCGGCGCGCGGGAACGCCCAACGTGTGGAGATAGAAGTCGACGTTCTCCATGTCGTGCGTCGAGATCTGAATGCCGTAGTGGCTGTATCCGAGCATTTGGGACTGGCCTTCGGCCACCTCCAGCGGATAGCGGTCGTTCGTGACGCCCAGATCGGACGAGAAACCGAGCTCGATGGTCAGGTCGGCGTGCTGGGCCTTGTTGCCCGAAATGCCGATATATTGCTTGCCTCGCTCGGTGATGTAGTTCAGGCGGCCCGAAATGCCGTATTCGGGATAGTTGCTGCGCCGTGCGAGTTCTTCGAGCTCGGTCGGGTCGAGCGCCATCATCTGCCCCATGCCGACGTGCCGCAGCGGAATCCGCACGTCGACGATCAGGTCCTCGGCGGCGATGCTGTCGGCATACCACTCCGAAATCGTGTAGGTCGGCGTCAGCAGCGAGTATTCCTCCCCGTCGTGGAACGTATAGGTTTTCTCCGAATAGGTTACGCCGAGCTTGCCTTCCGGCTCGACTCCGGTGATCGCCTGATCGTGCAGCACGCGTCCGTAGTTGCGGAAGAATCCGCCGTTCTTTTTCGTGATGTAGATCAGGTGCGACGAGAATCCTCCGCTGCCGGTTCCGCCCTCCGAGTAGAGCGTCGGGTAGGTTCTTCCGGCGTTCGAGTGGCAACTGCCGCACGAGGAGCCGGCATACAGAGGCCCCTTGCCGCCCTGCGCCGGATCGTCTCCGCTGACGCGCGGATTGTCGTACAGCGCGTCGCCTTGGTAGAACCGCGTGCTCAGATTGCCCGTCACCCAATCGGCCGGCGTGTCGTAGGCCGATACGCCCGACTGGAACACGGTCGACTTTCCGGCCGACAATGTCCGCGAGTCGGCCACGTTGCCGTACTCGTCGAGTATCTCGTAATAATCTCCGTCCGTACAAGCGGAAAGTGCGACGACGCATATCAGCGCCGTCACACAGACCGATTGTTTTCTTTTAAGAGATGCAGACATAAACCTTATACGGTAAATAGTTTATTCTCTTGCCGGGCTTATTTTCATTCGGCGAGCACCTTTCGGTTCTGCCCGTCTTTGAACAGCAACAGCTCGATGGTATGGAAGCCGCGGACCGATTCGCTGCCGATCGCTCCGATGTAGTCGTCGACGCTCGACAGGTTCTTGTTGGTTATGATCGTGGCGATGTCCTCCTGGTCCAGCGGCCAGCTGTCCATCGACGGGTCGAAGCCGAGCCCCGTCTCTTCGCCGGCAGGGCCGAACAGCACGGCCTCGCTCTGTTCCCAAGGCACGCGCATCGTTCTCCACGCCGTGCAGGCGGCGTCGACCTTGCTCTGGTTCCGGTTGTCGGCTTGCAGGGCGACCATCGCGTTGTAGAGTGCCCATGCCTTTTCCTTGAGATCCTTGTAGGTCGGCGTAACGACCTGATCGGCGTACTGGGTCAGAATGGCGGTGAAGTCGTAGTCTCCTGCGTTCTCGAACAGGCCGAGCAGCGAACCTTCGGTCAGCTCGGTCAGGTCGGAGCAGGCGGTGATCGCCGCATCGACTTTGCTTCCGGTCAGGTTATTGCGGAAAGGCGCCTGCATGCTCTTGATCGCGTTGTAGGCTCCGTCGATCGCCGCCGTCATCCGGGCGTCCAGATCGGCGTCCTGGCTTTTGACATAGGCCGAGATGCTGTTCGCGTCGGCCGGGTCTCCGATCGCGCCGCGGCGGCCGGCATAGCCGTTCTTGATGCTGATGATGTTATCCGAGTAATCGGTGATCGAGTTCCAACTGTACCACGACTCGACTTGCAGCACGGCCTCGTTCGTCTGTCCGCTCAGCGCGAGCGAGTTCGGGTTTCCGATCTTCGACGAGCCGACCTCGTTCGAGATGTTGGCGAAACCGTCGACCAGAATCGTTCGGATCGCATCGACTCCGCTGGTAAACTTGTCGTTACCCTCGCTGGCCGTCCTCATGTACTGGGCGTAGCCGTCGGCGCCGACGATCGTGTTCTTCGAGAAGAAATCGCGTCCGATCCTGTTCCAGTCCTCGTCGGGAATGCCCGACGGTCCGTTCCACGAGGCCCACAGGCCGACGCAGTCGTCGAGCAGCTCGGACGATACGGCCGTCGCGTAGTTGATCCATTCGGGAGTCATTGCGTATTCTTCGAGCTTCGAGGCGTGGCCGCCACCGCCGCCATCGCCCTCGTTCTTACTGCATCCTGTCGCTCCGAGCAGCGCGGCCAGTGCGACCGTGCCCATCCATCCTTTCGTTTTCATTGCGTGCATGTTTATTTGATTTTTGTACGATAATTAATGTGATCTTGCCATGAGGTCCGTTCCGCTGCCCTATTTCGAGCCGAACCAGCCCGAATAGGCCACCGTCAGGCCGAACGTGTCTTCGCTGTTGTACTTGTTGCCTCCGATCCGGCGGTACGAGTAGTCGAACTTGATGACCAGATCGCGCAACGGCAGGTAATTGAGGCCTACGGTGAACACGTCGCGCTTGTAGCGCGGCAGCTCTTGCGCGCCCCGGTCGATTTTCTGCCCCGTGTTGTAGTATTCCCACCGGACGAACGGGAACAGTCGGTTGCGGGTATTGGCCCACGACAGCACGTCGTACCCGACTTCGGCCCCGTAGGCCATTGCGGCCTTGCCGAACGGCGTGATCGGATAGCCCGTGTTGTTGAAGTACTTGCGGTTGATGTCGTAGATCGCCTTCGCGTCCGATACGGTTCCGTAGACGAAGTTGGCCCGCGCGATCAAATTGCGCCCCAGGTACTGGGCGTCGAACGACCCGATGGCCACCGTTCCCTTCACTCCGCTCATCGCGTAGGGCTTGGACGAATTCTTCGCCGTGTTGCCGCAGTAGCCCGACACAGCCAGTCTCAGGTTGCGTATGCCCGAGTACTCGACCCGCGCGGCTACGGCCGGATTGGTCATCTTGGATACCTCGAATATCTTCTGGCGGCCGCTGCCGATCCAGTTCTCCGACGAGAATCCGTTCGGGTCGAGCCCGCTGACGAGCATGGCCTCGTACCGGAAGTCTCCCAGATAGCCCAGTACGGCGATTCCCGTTTCGTGCCACGTGGACGGCAGGATCGCCGTTTCGCTCTCGGGACGGACCGTTCCGAAGAAGAGCGTCGGTTCGTGGTGGGAGTTCGTCAGACCGACCGGAACGATCATATGTCCGATTCGCAGGTTGAAGGCGTTCGAGAAGTGCTTCGTGATGTGAAGCTGTTCCAGCGCGACCTCGCCTCCTTTTTCGATTTCGGTTTCGATTTCGCCGCCCTCCTTGTTATGCTCGATTTCCATCGTCGCCCCGGTTCCTCCGTTCTCGAACTCGATCTCGGTGCCCAGGTACCAACCTCGGCCGAAGTGGTAATCGAACGCGAACACGGCGCGCGGCAGCGAAACCTCCGCCCGGTTGTCGCGCGTGGCGCCGACGGGGTTCGTATAGCGGTTCGTGCCGTATGTCATGTATTGGAACAGGATTTCTCCGTATCCTCCGACGCGGTATTTTTTGAAATTCCATTCGAACGGCACGGGCCTCGCGGCCGAATCGGCATTCTGCCTCTGTGCCGATGCCGGGCAGACGCTTATCATGCTCCAACAGGCGAGCATGGACGACAATAAGTAGACGTTTTTCATTTCCAGCGTTTTAATCGCTGCAAAATTAGACCGGTTCGCATGGGCCGGCAATCCCCATTATTCAGTAAAAAACCGGGATCGGATACCTATAGTTCGGGATTTCATATTGATTTTCAGCCGTTGACCGGTCCGACGAGGAGTTTTTCCGGGCGGAGGCCCAGATTCGGGCAGCCTCGTCGCGGGGATGCGAAGGCTCGCTTTCCGTTCGACAGGAAAGTCCGGACCGTTCCGGGGCGCTTTCGGGCCGCCGGGGAAGCGGTTTCCGAAACGACGGGCTGCTGTCGGGCTCTTGAACTCGCGGCTTATCGTCTTGCCGGAGAAATCGGACGCGCCTTTCGTATTCGGAGAATTCGCCGGCCGGGTCGCAGTCGTCGTTGCCTGCCGCGCGGAGAACCGGCCGGAACGATGAATCTCGACTTGTCTCCGGACCCTTTGACGATAGTCCGTCCCGGGCGGCGATAGCCGCTCTCCGCAGGCGAGCCGAGAGGACAGAACTCATCCGAGATGTCGCTTCCGGTTTCGTATCGCGCTGTTTTTAGGTCCGTTCGACTCCGAATGGCTCAATTATTGCTCCCAGACGGATTCCGGCCCGGCCGCTCGCGTTCCGTGCCGGGAAATCGCGGCCGTCTTCGGGGATGGCCCGGCCGGACCGTAAATGACAATAACCGTTTGAAATGTTGAAGTACATCGTATGTTGCGGCATGGCTCTCTGGCTCGTTCACGGGGCGGCGCGCGGTCGGGGCGGGGAGATCGAGCTGAGTCTCGGACAGTCCGTGGAAAGGCTCCGTGAGAAGAACCTGAGCCTGCAGATCGCCGACCGGGCGATCGATTGGGCCCGGGGAGAGCACCGGCGCGTGAGCTCTTTCTGGTACCCTTCCGTCAGCGTGACGGGAGCCTATCTGCACATGGCCAACCGGATCGAGGTCGAGCAGCCGTTGAGCCGGTTCACCGATCCGGCCAAGGATTTCATCCACTCGATCCTGCCCGACGACCAAATCATTTCGGGCCTTCTGGACCATATCGGCACCTATACCCTTCGCTTCCCGCTGGCTCCGCAGGATGTGGCGACGATCGACGCGAACGTGACCTGGCCGGTGTTCGCCGGGGGGAAACGAATCTATGCCGGCCGGATCGGCCGGACGATGGTCGAGGTCGCCGAGGTGAACCGGGCTCAGGTCGGGGCCCGAATGCAGACGCTGCTCGTCGAGAGCTATTTCGGGTTGCGGCTGGGCATGAGCGTGGTTGAGGTCCGGGAGCAGACGTTGCGCGCGCTCGAGCGACATTACCGCGACGCGTTGAAGCTCGAGGCGAGCGGCATGATCAACAAAGCCGACCGGCTGTTCGTCGAGGTGAGCATGGACGAGGCCCGGCGCGCGCTCGAGACGGCCCGCAAGGACCTCGATGTCGCGCAGAGCGCTTTGAAGGCGCTGATTCGGATCGACTCGGCGGTCGACGTGCGGCCCGTCTCCCCGCTTTTCATCAACGATACGCTGCCGTCTCCGGAACGGTTCAAGGCTCTGGCCCGAGACAACAGCTATGCGCTGAACCAACTCGGGCTTCAGAGCGACGCGGCCGAGAACGAACTCCGCATGAGCCGCACGGGCTACGCTCCCGAAATCGCGCTCTTCGGCAAGCATACGCTTTATTCGCACGGCATCCGGAAAAACCTGCTTCCGCGCACGGTCGTCGGTGCCGGATTCACATGGACGCTGTTCGACGGCCTGGCCCGGGAGAAAAAGATAGCTCAGGCGAAGATCGCCCGGCAGACGCTCGGGCTGAGCAGCAGTCAGGCCGAAGACGACATCGACGTGGGAGTGGACAAGCTCTGCGCGCAGATAAGCAACGCGCTGAGCAGCGTGGCGGCCCTCGGCACGACGATCGATCTGAGCAGGGAGCTGGTGCGCATGCGCCGCAAGGCTTTCGCCGAGGGGATGGCTACGTCGACCGAGGTCGTCGATGCCGAGGTGATGTTCTCCAAGGTACGGATCGCCGTGTTGCTGGCCTATTACGAATACGACGTGGCGCTGGCCAATCTGCTGTCGCTTTGCGGCGCGCCCGAGCGCTTCGAGCGTTACAGCCTCTGCGGACGGACCGAGTCGCATCTTTTCGGTCCTGACGGCCTGTACGGCGAGAACGAAAACGATTAAACGAATCGAGCGATTATGGATAAGACGAAAAAATACCTGGCCTTTTCGTTCGTCATGGTGCTGGTAGCCGTGACGATCGTTTCGGTGATCGGGATGATTCTGCTGGACCGCAAACCGGTCGTATTGCAGGGACAGATCGAGGCGACCGAAATACGGATCTCCGGCAAATTGCCCGGACGGATCGACCGTTTTCTGGTCGAGGAAGGAGAGCGCGTGGCTGCGGGCGACACGCTGGTGGTGATCAACAGCCCCGAGGCGCTGGCCAAGTACGAGCAGGTGCAGGACCGCGAAACGGAACTGGTGTCGTGTCCCTACTTCACCACGTCGCTCTGCGACCTGACCGCTCCGCTGACGCTCGATTACGCGGCGCTCGACTCGTTCGTCGTTGTGATCTGCGTCGAAGGCAAAGGCATGATCGCTGACGACAGCGGCAACGAAATGCCGATCCATCAGGGCGAGACGGTACTGCTTCCGGCTACCGTGAAGTCGCTCCGCGTCGTCCCCGAAGGGAAGCTCAAAATGCTGACCAGCTGCATCAAGTAAATGGAATGCACTCTGACAGATAAATCCGGCGGTTCCGACTGCCGGATTTTTTCATTTTCCGCGGCAACCCCGATAATAAATTTTATCTTCATCGACTCATCGCATCATAAAAATAATCATCCACCTCGGCAAATCGAGGAAAATATTTTCTTTTAATAAAATTCCGTTGCAGGACTCCGTTCTTTTTAGTACCTTTGGAGGTGCAACCGAAACACTAAAAAACAGAGGATCTTACGACATGGAGAAGAAACTGCAAGAGATCGCATCGCACTTCGCTTTGGAGGGAGGCATCGCGGTCATAGACTCGCTGGGCGAGGGTTTTATCAACGATACGTTCATCATCCGCACCGAAGGGGAGGCCCCCGACTACATTCTTCAGCGCAAGAACAAAAACATTTTTCCCGACGTTCCGGCCATGATGGACAACATCCGCCGGGTTACCGACCACATCCGCCGCGGCGTCATCGCGGCAGGCGGCGACCCCCGGCGCGAAGTGATGACCGTGGTCCCGACCAGAGAGGGCGCGCTGTACCACATCGACGGCGACGGCGAATATTGGGCCGTCTCGGTTTTCATCGACGACACCGTCGCCTACAACAAGGCCGATTCGCCCGAACTGGCCCGCAAGGGCGGCGAGGGAATCGGCAAATTCCAAGCCCAGCTGGCCGACTTCACCGAGCCGCTGGCCGAGACGATCAAGGGCTTCCACAACATCCGCCACC
>ERZ857801.1580-NODE-1580-length-23185-cov-8.159317_pt1 | contig 23185 bp, 19 predicted proteins | sample MGYA00519762_ERZ857801 | MGnify/ENA primary metagenome ERZ857801 (study PRJEB31778, sample SAMEA3449368) | human gut metagenome | biome: human gut; feature: human-associated habitat; material: faeces | place: United Kingdom | collected 2010/2012 ...
AACTAATCAATAAAGTAAGTATGGATTACAGAAAGACTAACGCTCCGTCGAATACGATTACCCGCGACATGATGAAACTGTCGGCTGATACGGGTAATGTGTATGAAACCGTTGCAATCATTGGTAAACGTGCTAATCAGATCGCTGTAGAGATGAAACAGGATCTGGAAAAGAAACTACAGGAATTTGCTTCCTATAATGATAATCTGGAAGAAGTTTTTGAAAACAGAGAACAGATCGAGATTTCACGTTACTATGAAAAGCTCCCGAAACCGACTTTGATCGCAGCTAAGGAGTATGAAGAAGGTAAGGTGTATTATAAGAACCCTGCTAAGGAAAAAAATAACCTTTAATTGATTGACAATTGATAATAGACAATTGACAATTAGATGAGTCTCATCTGATAATGGTCAATAGCCTATTGTTAATTGTCAATTTTTTTTATCATGTTACAGAGAATACAAACTGTTTATTTGCTTATTATAGTGGCATTGACGATTGCCATTTTGTTTTTGCCGCTTGCCGTATTGCAGTCGGGCGACCAGTTGTTTATTTTTGATGCGACCGGCATCAGTACGATGGCAACCCAGCCGGAGCTTATTTATCCGACATGGGGGTTGTTCGCATTGGCAATCGTAATCTCTTTGCTGGCGCTTCTGACAATATTCCTGTTCAAGAAAAGAATCCTTCAAATACGCCTCTGTGTATTTAATGCGATTTTGATGTTAGGCTTCTACGGCCTCTTTGCTTTCTTTTACTGGAATCTGGGCAATCAAAAAGAGATTTTCTCATTAAGCCTGAAGATCGCCTTTTCTTTTCCGTTGGTTAGCCTGATTCTGGATTATTTGGCTATACGCAATATCGGGGCGGACGAAGCATTGGTGCGTTCTTTGGATCGCTTGAGATAATATTTTTGGAATATACACATAAAAGAAGAGGATGTCTCATCACTGGGACACCCTCTTTTTTTGGCCTAAATCTGATAGCCTAAAGACTATATTACCTCTGTTAGTATTGATGAACTCTTCATATTCCTGATGCAAAACAAATCCTTTGGTTAAGCACCGGATTTATGGGAAGAAAGGCGGCGTTTTTGTTTTGGGAGGAGCCTGCTGCCCATTCTTTGCTTGTTTACAGTGCAAAAGTATATGTAAGCCTTGATTTCTATGTTTGATATCGTCTAAGATTGTTCAGGAATTATCTTTTTTCGTATATTTGCTACATGAAAAAGCTGCTTGTCATATTATTTAGCCTATTCTTATGTATATCTTCTACACAAGCAGAATCCCCTAATTACTATTTTAAACAAATATCCTTGAAAGACGGCCTTTCGCAATCGACGGTCAATTGTGTGTTGAGTGACCATCAGGGTGTCATTTGGATAGGAACAAGTTTTGGGTTGAACCGTTTCGATCGTGAGAGGATCATGTCTTATAACAACGACAAGGATAATCCCTTTTCTATTCCCGGAAACGACATTCTTTTCTTGACAGAAGACCCCAATCATAATATTTGGATCGGAACCGATAGAGGACTGGCCCGGTATGATCGCGGCAAGGACAGGTTCGTGCGTATCACGTTTGCCGGTTTGCCTTTGCATGTGTACAGCTCGGTGGTAACGGATAATGGAGTCCTGTTCTTTGGGGCGGGAACAGCTTTCCGGTATTCTTATGTTGATAACCGGATTACGTTTTTATCGGTAAATGGGCCGGAAAGGGTGACTTCCATCTTCACACATGCCTATATGTACGATAAACAAAAACAGGTCGTATTGCTTGTTTGCCGTCGTAACGGACTTTGGTGGTATCATCTTGCAACGGGTAAATTGGAGCGGATTCCTTTTATTCCGATAAAAGAAGTCACGAGCGTATGTCTGGCTTCTTCCGGAGATATCTGGCTTTCGGCATATGCGGACGGGGTGTATGGATATACACGCGAAGGAAGGGAACGATGTCATCTGAATACGGAAAATCTGTTGAATAACGATGTCGTGTTGGACATAAAGGAAAGAGAAGGCGAACTGTGGTTGGCCACAGATGGAGGAGGAATTAATATCTATGATCCGGAGAAGCGGACCATCCGTGTGATCGCTCATGTTTCCGGAGACAATAATTCGTTGCCAGTCAATTCTTTTGGCTGCCTTTACAATGACCAGGAGAAAAACATGTGGGCAGGCAGTATCCGAGGAGGATTGATCGGGATGAAAGAAATCTATCTCTACACATATGGAGATGTGCCCCCTGCTTCTACAGGAGGCCTGAGTTATAGGACCGTGACGAGCCTGTATGAAGACCGTGATCATATTTTGTGGTTTGGCACTGACGGCAACGGTATCAACCGGTTTGATCCGCAAACCGGCCAGTTCCGGCATTATCCTGCGACATTCGATAAAAAGGTGGTTTCGATCGTTGAATATGATGAAGACGAGCTGTTGCTTTCGATATTCAGCCAGGGATTATACAGGTTTCACAAGAAGACCGGAGAACTTCGGGAATATGTAGTTGCCGATGCCGAAAAATCCCGTCGTCTGTTCCGTTTCGGACTGGCTGTACATTTGAACCGTCCGGATGAAGAACATTTTTATATTTATTCCGATAGCGTCTATTTGTACGATCAGCAGGCTGGGCGTTTGGAGGTAATAAGATGTGAAGAAAAAGGGGTGGTGCTATCCGCTCTTATGGAAGTGCCCGGAGGCGAGATAGTCACGTATCTGCGCAGTTTTTCCAACCTGTTGGCACTGGACCATAAAGACCGTTCCATACGTGTCTTCTATACTCCGCCCGATTCTATCGGGACGATCGGAGCAGCGTGTCGGGATAAGGCGGGCTGTTTCTGGTTGGGAACATCTTCCGGCCTGTACAGGTATGACCCGGTGACAAAGCAGACTTCGGCTATCGAGGAGAACCGCTTTGCCGGTACAAATTCGTTGGGTTTTGACAGGCAGGGAAGGCTTTGGATCGGAACGCATAACGGGTTGTATGCTTACATTCCCGAAGAGGATAAAATGGTCGTTTTTGGAGAGTCGGACGGTGTTTATGCCAACGAGTATTTGTTCAAACCGCCTTTGCTGACAACTTCGGGCGATCTGTACATGGCCGGAGTGAACGGTTTGGTCTACATACGGAACAATGTGCCTTTCCCGGAGGAGGCCGATCCTTCGATCAATTTGCTGGATGTGGAGCTCGACGGCGTTTCTGTCGGTACTGATGTGATAAGAGATGGCAACAGGTTGTCGATTCCGTGGAATTATACATCATTGAATACCCGGATCATCGTGAAGGAAAACGATTTGATGCGGAAGAAACTGTTTCGCTATTACATAAAAGGCAGCCTGAATGAGACGATCGAACGCTCCGGCCATACGATCTCTTTCCATGCCCTTTCTGTCGGTGAGTATCATATTTGGGTATCCTGCAATAAAAGGAATGGTGACTGGAGCACTCCGGTTCAGTTGCTGACAATAACGGTTACACCTCCCTGGTGGAAGACGACAGGATTCTTAGTTCTGTTGATCCTGCTGATCTTGGGAGGCTCTGCTCTGACAGCCTGGCTGGTGGTATTGAAAAAGGAGCGTAAAATGGTCTGGGCGATCAAGGAACATGAGCGGAAGACGTATGAAGACCGGGTTCGTTTCCTGATCAATATCAGTCATGAACTTCGTACGCCTCTCACTCTGATATACGCTCCATTGAAACGGTTGCTCGCGTCGGGCGAGGTGAAGGACGATAGGTTGTTGCATTTGTTGACCGGCATTTTCAGGCAGACGCGCCGGATCAAAGATAGTATTAATATGGTACTGGATATCCGCAAGATGGAGGTCGGAGGCGAATCATTGAACCTGACCAGGCAGCCTGTCAATGACTGGCTGCGGGAAGTCTCCGGAGATTTTGAGCTTGAATTTCAGGTCCGGGATATCCGGTTGGTTTATGATTTTGACGAATCGTTGGGAGAAGTGCCTTTCGATGTTTCCAAGTGTGAGATCGTCTTGTCCAACCTGTTGATGAATGCATTGAAGTTCAGCGAACCGAATACTGTCGTTGTCTTGTCTACGCGACGTAAACCGGACTATGTCCGCATATCCCTTTCGGATGAGGGCATCGGGTTGGATCATGTAGAAATCGACCGTCTGTTCACCCGTTTCTATCAAGGCAACCATGACCGGAAGGGAAGCGGCATCGGATTGTCGTATGCCCGGATGCTGGTTGAAATGCACGGAGGAAATATTGGTGCGCAAGCAAATGAAGGGCGGGGAGCGACTTTCTTTTTCGAACTGCCTCTGGAGAATACCTCCGTTTCTGTTGAAGCAAGGCCCTATATGTCCCAGTTGCTTCAGGCTTCCGATACCGAGATGCCCGATGCCGATGACTATCCGGTTGCCGGATATACGGTTATGGTGGTAGAAGATGAACCGGAATTGCGTAATTACCTGAAAGATGAATTGAACGGATATTTCAAAGAAGTTTATGTCGCGGGAGATGGCCGGCAGGCGCTTGAAATGATTCAGGCGAAGCTTCCCGATGTGGTTGTCAGTGATGTAATGATGCCCTATATGAACGGTTTCGAGTTGTGCCGCCGTATAAAGAGCAATGTGGAGATCAGCCATATCCCGGTTATCCTGTTGACAGCGCGTACCGATAGCGAAAGTACCGTACAGGGATATAAGTTAGGAGCCGATATGTACGTCTCGAAACCGTTCGACCTGGCTTTCCTGCTTGCAGTCCTGCGCAACCAGCTTAAGAGTCGTGAGATCATCCGAAACCGTTATAAGGAAACCGGACAGGTCGTTTCGCCTAAAACCGATACGATCAGCAATGCAGACGAACAATTTATACACAAGTTGAACAACTTGATTGTCAGCAACCTGGCCAATCCCGACATGGATGTGCAGTTTGTCGCTGCACAAATGGCCATGAGCCGTGCTTCGCTTTACAATAAACTGAAACAGCTTGCCGGCATCAGCATCGGCGATTATATCAACAAGTTCAGAATGGCCGAGGCCGTTCGCCTCCTTGCCGACAAGGATTTGAGTATACAGGAAGTATCGGAGAAAGCCGGTTTCTCCCATCAACGCTATTTCAGCACGGTCTTTAAACAGATATACGGCGTGACACCTTCACAATACAGGCAGGACTTATGATTTAAAACGCCGGAATCATGTACGTGAGCTTGGCCGAGATCACCTGTGAAGACGATTTGGAAAAGTAGTCTTCTTTACGGCTGTTGAAGATGTCGCCAAGGGCATAGTAGTAACGGCCTTCCAGCAGGAAAGAGCCGATTCCCGTACGGAGTTCGATACCCGGGCCGCCACATAGTCCCCAGTCGAATTTCTTTTCGACGGGCATATCGTGCTGTTCGTTTTCGGTGTTCGGCTTGGCCCCGTTCAGATTCTCGTCAGTCTTTTCGCCGAAAGCATAGCCTATTTTAGGCCCCAAATTGACAAACGCCCTGAAACGCTTACTGCCGAAATAGATATGTGTCAAGATCGGAAGTTCGAAATAGTTGATCGTCCGGCTGTATTTATACTGTGGCTGATCCTCAAACTTTTCATCCCATCCATGTTGGATGAAATTCAGTTCGGCCTGCAATCCGAGATTCTTTTCCGTGATCCACCGGAGCGTAAGTCCGCCCGTGTAGCCCATTTTCATTTTCTGCTGCACTTTCGTCTGTGCAAAGCTGACTTGGGAAAAAGTCGTACCGAAGGAAGCTCCCAAAGACAATTCCCGTTTGAACTTATCCTGCGCCTGAATGTAGTTCAGGGTGACAAGGCTTATAATAACTGTTGTAATAACTTTCCTGATCATCTTACTTCGTTCCGTGTTACATTGAAATCACTTTGATAATGAACAATAAAGATGTTCGTGTTGATGAAGCCTCCCCAATTGTTTACGCGATGGAAATCGAACCCGGTCTGTACGCCCCGGTAATGAATCTTATCCAGATTATTTTCGAAGTTGGAACCGTATTTGTTGATTGCTCCGATAAAGAACATGCCGGTGTCGAATCCTAAAATACCATATTTGGGGAATATGTTGATCAAGTTCTTGCTGTACCAGTTTTTATATTTGGTATAGAAGTCTGCCACCTCTTTCGAAAGATTGTCTGCGTAGAAGTTGCTGTATATATACGTGTTCAGTGCATGGAAATCTTCCAGGCATTCACGCGTGTACGTCTGCCATTCGGGATAGCCGAACAAAGTCAGTCCGCATTCGGGCTTTGTTTCCGCCAGCATGCGCAACGGAGATTTGATCTTGTTCAAGGCATCCAGCGTACCCGATGTCGGCACGATGACATTCCGTTTGTCGGTTTTGAGAAGCGCTTCGATATCGGTTGTCAGGGTCTCGCCGTTGTAGTTGATTTCGCTGAACGGCATATTCCGCTGTTTCATCTCGGCTTTGAATGTTTTGATAAATTCGGTTTTATCCTTGCCATCCCTGATATTCAGCAGGATTATGTTGTCTTCCGCAAACAGGTCGCATCCGCCTTGAGCCGCCTTGGCATACAGGTAGGAGTGAGGCGTATTTACCTGGTAAACGTAGGCGTTCGACAGCACATCATCGTTTTTCGAGGTAAAAGGAATCACATATTTGATGTTATTCTTCTGTGCAAATTCCGCAACCGGGCCGATCTGGTCATTCTGTACGGCTCCGATAATGAGGTTGGCTTCTTTCAACGCGTCCTCTTTCAGAATCTCCTTCAGCTTCTTCGTCCCGTTTCCCGTGTCATAAACCGACAGATCGACAGAGCAACCAGTGTTTTTAAGACTGTCCACTGCCAGCAACAAGCCTTCGTAATATTCGATGAAACGCTGTGTTTCAGCAGAGGGAACAGCTTCGTTCGTCATGAACGGCAATAGAAGGGTCACTTTGACACTGTTGACGCGCTCGATGTTCTTCGGTCTCGATAATAACGCGTTTGCATCCCTTTCCGAAAGCGTGGCAGTTGCCGGTCCGGTCGTCATATTCTCTTCGGTTTGCACAGGTATTTTAATAACCATACCGGCCTTTACCCCTTCTTTCAGTTTCGGGTTCAGCTTGATCAGTTCATAGCTGGAAATGTTGAATTTCCGGCATATACGATACATGGTCTCTTTTTTCTGGATAGTATATTCAATTTCTTTGGTAACAGTCTTGACCTCCGTAACCGGCAAATCTTCCACTTGCGTCGCCGGAATACGGATTGTCCTGCCGATTGTAAAGGTGGAAGTCGACAATCCGGGGTTCGCTTTTACGATGGCGGTAGCGGGAACTGTATACCGGACGGATAAAGAATACAGTGTCTCTTTGGGCTGTATGGTATGGAATATATAATTTTCATCCTGTTTCTTCATTGTACTTCCAACCATGTCGCGCTGCGGAATTTTGAGGGTGGCGCCTGCTTTGATTCCCTCTTTGCTCTCCGGATTCAGCCGGTAAATATCATCGGGCGTAACCCCATACATGGTAGCGATTGCGTAAACGGTTTGTCCTCTCTCTATCGTATGAAAAAACACATTATTGTCTTGTCCGCTTGTAATAACCACTTGTGATCGGTTGTTTTGTGCATAGGCAGATACACCGGCCAGACTCAGAAAGAACGTCAGTACGAATATGTTAATCTTATTCATTTGCAGATTTGGATTATTTTACTGGCAAAGATACGAACAAAAAACGAGAGTAATAATAGATAAGTCTCTAAAGTGCTTTATCAGGCATCCCCGCTGGTGGGCTTATTGTAAAAAACGGCTTTAAAACGACCATAGATCCCTTTGTTAGGTGTCTTCCGGACAATTGTTGCAGTGACGAAAAAAGTAGTTTTGGGAACCTCTTGCCGTGAGTTGCGCAGCAAATTCCCGCGACGACCGTCTTCGTCGCCGTGAAGTCAATGTTTATACAGAGTGAACTCGACAGCTCACGGCAACGAAGACGGTCGTCAGGGCGATGAAGACGGTCGTCATAGGAATCTGCTGCCGGAATTCCGGAAAAGAGCCTTGTTCACTTTGCCATATTCCCGTATCCCCGTCTTGTTTTCTCAAATATTCGATTCTCCGGGAGTTTAGCTTTTCCGGAATGCAAAGAATCTGGAGGATTCGATTGACAGATGCAACACAAATTAGACGAACCAGGCGGAAGATTGGTCCGTGGTGTCAGAAAAAAGGCCATATAGATAGATAAAAGACAGATTGGATCTGCAATTATTTTCTCTTGAAAATCCCCCAAAGATAGTTATTGTAAAAAATGATATAATCCCCACCCAAACATTTCTGATATCCATAAAAAAACGTATCTTTGTTTCATAAGTGTTTTTCCTCAGTCGTCCGCGTCGTTTCGGAAAGAGCTTGTTGCTATCTACATTGGAAGCCTATTTCGAGGGAAAGAAAGAACTCTTTGCCGGATTGGCTATCGAGCAGCTGGAGAAAGATTGGAAACAATATCCGGTTCTGCATCTTGATTTGAACACTCAAGAGTATAATTCGGTAGACAGTTTGAAGGAAAAATTGAATATTGCGTTGACCGAATGGGAGAAGGATTGTGGTGTGGAACCTGCTGAAAAATCTTTGGCGACCCGCTTTGAAGGAATCATAAAACGCACAAGCCGGAAGATGGGGCAGCGCGTTGTCATCTTGATCGATGAATATGATAAGCCAATGTTACAGGCGATCGGAAGGCCGGAATTGCAGGAAGCCTATCGCAGTTTACTGAAATCTTTTTATGGGGCGTTGAAAAGCGCTGACGGTTATATCCGTTTTGCGATGCTGACGGGTGTGACCAAGTTCAGCAAAGTGAGTGTGTTCAGTGACCTGAATAATCTGGAAGATATATCATTCCGCCGGAACTATAACGAACTATGTGGAATCAGTGAACAGGAACTGCAAGACAATTTAGGAGATGAGTTGCCGGAGTTTTCACGGTCATTGGGTCTAACAGAACCGGAATTATGTGACAAACTCCGCCGGTATTATGATGGTTATCATTTTGCACCTGATACGGCGGGGATCTATAATCCGTTCAGTCTGCTTCATACCTTTAAGAATCGGGAATTTGGCAGTTATTGGTTTGCGACGGGTACGCCCTCCTATTTAGTAGAACTTCTTAAACGCAACCATTACGATCTTGACCGTTTGGCGCATGAAGAATTTGATGTTGAAATGTTTGGTGGTGTGGAATCGTTTGATTCCGATTTGTTTTCTGCTTTTTATCAGAACGGCTATCTGACAATCAAGGGATATGATCCTTGTTTTCGGATTAGCCAATTAGGGTTTCCTAATTTAGAGATTGAAAAGGGAATAGCCGGATTATTATAATCGGTGTGAACTCTTCAAAATCTGTTTTTATGAGCAATAAGCCCCTGCTATTTTTATCTTTTGTATGAACTTCAGGATCGTGTTGATTCTATATAAAGGAGGGGTGAACAAGCGGAATGTGTGATTGTTGAAAATACTGGGTGAATAATTAGTGAATATCAAAGTATATTGGTAATATTGCATTTGTAATTTGATAAATGCAATACGATGAAAAAACTCATATCCTCAATCTTTCTATTATTGATTTTAGGCCAGATCGCTTGCCGGCATCATTCTCATGTTCGCCCTCTTTTGCAGGAGGCGGAAGCGCTTATGTCGGATCATCCGGACAGTTCGTTGATCTTGTTGGAATCCGTCCGCTTTCCGGAAAAACTCTTGGTAGAAACCAAGTATGCTCATGAGAAATTGCAAAAAGAAAATTTGCAGTTGAAATTAAAAAAATGTTATTGGGGTGGTAGCGGTATAATCGGATTGGTTGCTGTTTTCAGTCTTGTTGTTTTAGTGATAATAAAAAGATTCAATCTACAAGTAAAAAATAAGATACAACTTATATCAAAGTTGAATGCACAGGTCGAGGATTTACAACAAAAGTTGAAGATAAATTCAGACAAACAGACTGAAAATCTGTCTGAAATTGCTATTCTGTCTGGTCAATTAGTAGAAAATTCTGCTTGTATCCGCCAGATGGAAGAGATTCGTTTCCAGTTGATTCGCGAAAATAAAAGATTAGAAAAGAAAAGTCTGGATTTTGAACAAACGATTCATTTGTTACGAGAAAATATTGTAAAATTGAACATGGATAAAATTCCTGATTTACCTCAGGAGGCTTCATTTGCTTTGCTGACCAAAATAAAGAAAGAGCTGTCCCCTCTTCAAGACGATGAGTGGGCTGAACTTTTCCTGATAGCCAACTTGCAGCACAAAAAAATTATGGATCGGCTGTCAGCCTCTTTCCCTCAATTGAAACCTGAAGATTTGAAACTATGTTGTTTGACCAAGCTGATGTTTACGAATGAAGAAATTTCTTCCATTTTTGATATACAAGTCGATGCTTTGGCCAAGCGAAAGCGTCGGCTTAGCATTAAATTTGGTAAAGAAAAATGGGATAAGGGAGGTTTTAATGCGTATATAGAAGAATTTTAACAGATGGTGTCCTTCTGTTTAAAGCAGATTTTTTTATAAGATGCTAAGTCGGATGTGCCTAAAATGTTTATAGTTATTGAGTTATGCTTAATAAAACGGTTTGAGAAACGATATGTAACTTTTGGAAAATGTCCATTTCTCTTTAATAAGTTTCGTATACTTTTGCTTATAAAAAAACAGTGAAACCATGAAGCATATTTATATAGGGGCATTATGAAATTGTACAAAAGGAGTTAGATGAGGGATTGTCGTGGTTTCGTATTCGTAATGCTGAACCTTGTCGGAATTGTCTTTATCAATGGCTTTGTCCCCCTCCGTCTGATTATGAATTGAAAATCGGGCGTTTAAATCTTTGTCATGTTAAATTAAATAAGTAAGCAAATTTATACATAATGAAAAAAATATTAATCTCCATTTCTATTACTCTGTTTTTTTTGTGTATAAGTTGTGAAGAAAAGATACAATCTTCTAGTGAGTTCGCATTGATTAATGTGGATAAAAATTATTCGTTTAAAGAATTAATTCTGCAAGATTTTATGGATGTAGAATATGTACCGTTGGAAACGACGGATGAGTTTATTTGCCAAGGGTTTGTGCAGGATGTAACTGAAAACTATATCATTGTTCGGAACTTTTTACGTACCGGCGATATTTTTATTTTTGATCGAAAAGGGAAAGCTGTAAAAAAGATCAACCGGGTCGGGCAGGGGGGAGAAGAATATGTTTTGCTTTTAGAAGCTCTCTATGATGAAGAAACCGATGATTTGTTTGTCAGCGATTTGGGAAGAAAAATAATGATATACGACAAGGAAGGTAACTATAAGCGTTATTTCAAGGCACGGGAAAACGGCAAATACAAATCGATTAGAAATTTCGATCGGAATTATCTGATTTGTTATGATGGAAATGTCAGCAACGACGGCGAAACAAACGGACAAAACTTCCTGCTTGTCTCCAAACAAGACGGTAGCTCAAAAACAATCCATATCCCATTTGAAAAGTCGATTATAACAGCCGTCATATCCAAAACTTTCCAGCCAGGGGTCACTTGGGGAATAACACCTCAAACGGATTTCCCTTTAGTTCCATATAAAGGAAAATGGATATTGATGGAACCCTCTTGCGATACATTATATACGCTTTCTCCTGACCTTGTTAAAAAACCGTTTATTGTACGAGAGCCTTCAATTCAAAACATGACCCCTGAAGTTTTCTTATTCTTGAGTATCATTACAGACCGTTATTATTTTATGGAAACGGTCAAAAGAGAATATGATTTTGCCGATAAAAAGGGCTATCCATCCACTAATTTAGTTTACGATAAGGAGGAGAATAAAATCTATCGCAGCATTGTATACAACGAGGATTATAATATAAAAGAAGATGTACAGATGAATTATATCCCGTTGAATCAAGATATTGCTTCTTGTCATATCATTCCGGCTCATGAATTGGTTGTCGCCTATCAAAAGGGGTGGCTGAAAGAAGGACGACTGAAAGAAATCTCAGCAACATTGGACGATGAGTCTAATCCTGTATTGATGTTTTATAAGCATAAAAAGGAGGAATAGATGCAACATTCAACAATAAAATATCATTTGCAACAGATATCAGACATGCTTGTTTTGAATGGAATATTAACAGAGTGCCCTGGTTGGGTACATGGTAAAATGGGAATATCCGTTTTCTTTTTCCATTATGCACACACACTATACAGGAAATATGTTGTTTGCCGATTATGCTATTGACTTGATAGGAAAAATGAAAAATCAAACTAATTAAATTTGAGCATTATGAAAAGAATATCTTTATATCTATTCTGTTTACTGACACTGGTTTTCTTCGGTTGCCATGAGAGTGAAAAAGAAAATGATTTTATAACGATAGATGTAACAAAGAAATTTCCACAAAAAGATTTGTATCTACAGGATTTTGGGGATATAGAGTATATTCCATTGGAGACGAATGACAAATTCCTGTGTGGAGGACTCGTCATGGCCTGTGGAAATAAATATTTAGTTGTCCGAAATCGAAATAGCGATGGAAATATTTATGTGTTTGATCGAAAAGGAAAAGGTATTAGTACTTTCAATCGAAAAGGGAATAGCGGAGAAGAATATTTATACTTAGGAAATGTTTTACTGGATGAAGAAAAAGAGGAAATTTTTGTCAATAATGTGAAAAATGTACTTGTATATGACCTATATGGTAATTATCTAAGGAGTTTTCCTTACAAAAAGGATGTGAATTATCATCAACCAACAAATTATGATAAAGGGCATATCATTTGCTGGGATGGATCCGGAGAATCAAATCCTAAAGCTGTAGAATCACCCTCTTTCTATATTTTTTCAAAATCAGATGGAAGTATTGTAAAAGAAATAAATGTACCGCTTGAAAAACGGACATCGACCACGATTATAGTATCAAAGGATGAAAAAACAGGCATGACATACGCTCTTGTAAATATTCCTGACCCAATCCATAAGTTCCGTGGCCGAATGCTTTTAAATGAACCATCCTCTGATACAATTTATCAATACAGTAATGAAAAAGGTCTAATTCCCTATATGGTTAGAGTTCCTTCTATACATTCAATGAACCCTGAAATATTTCTTTATTCTGAAATTATTACAGACAAATATGATTTTATGCGGACGTATGAAAAAGCACACAATGGAGAAGAACAAGATTTGGTTTACGACAAACAGCAGAAAGCGGTTTTCCATTATACACTTTATAATAGGGATTACAAATATCAGAAATATTTAAGCTTAAAGGGAAAGAACATCAACGATGAGATCGTTTCAGTGGAATCACTTGATGCCTTTGATTTAATCAGAGACTACAAGAAAGGGTACTTACAAGGAGAATTAAAAGAAATTGCCTCTAAAATGACAGAAGAGGACAATGCGGTCATCTTGCTAATGAAGTGCAAAAAATAATACCATTATGTCAGCAAATAACCTTGTTCAAATAGAAAAAGATCTGCAACAAATTGTCGATAGTATTACCTATTTGCCAGGTAAGGCAAAAAACTTATATATGATGTTATTTGAGATTTGCTGATACGTTCGGGGTATCAAATGGGTACGTTCGGGACATTAGCTGTCAAATTGTTTGTTACGTAAAATACAGATAGTTAACTTTACGGAAATGATAAAAAATTGTAATCATGAAAAGTATCGAAAAGTTGAAAATTACCCAATTGGGCAAGGCTGAGTTGAGTAAGAGAGAGTTAAACCGTTTGGTAGGTGGTGATGGGTGTTGTATTTGTGGTTGTCGAGGATCTTCTTCTAATTCTGATAATGGAGGTGCAAATCGAAGAGGAGGAGCAAATGGTTTAGTTTCTCCTGGTGGTGGAACTAACCATGGAGGCACTAGTTTATAAGTATAAGTTATAATGTCTCTGATATGTAGCTGTATGAGATATTTATACAGCTATATTTTTATAATCAATATGATGAAAATACAATTTATCGAAATACTATTTGTTAGCCTTGTCGTTTCATGCAGTAGCCATGATGGTAAAAATAAAACTGAATCTTTGGTTGAAGAAGACAGTATCGTTCGTATCAGTATACCAGACGTGTTAAAAGAAGAAAAAGTGGAACTTAATCTTAGTGGCGAAGCGGATAAAATTGATATTGTTCCTTTAGAGACAACAGGACAGTCCTTGTTAAGTACTATAGTGGATGTATTTATAACAGATAAGGAGATTTTTATATGGGACTTAAAAAATGGGATATTTAGATTTTCTCATGATGGCACTTTTCTTAACAAAATAGGAAAACGTGGACAAGGTCCTGGTGAATATCTATATGTGAACCAACTGATCGTAGACCAGGATAAGGTATTGATATCTGAAGCAGGAAAAGGAAGTTCTGCAACAAGAAGAATTCATGTCTATGATTTTCAAGGACAGTTTTTGCAAACAATCTTAACTCCTAAATTATTTGTTGGAACATTGGGAACACTCTTATTCTTTAATGATGAAAAATTTGCAGTAGATCCTATCGCAGTATTTGATGATTTTCGTAAAAATTATTGGACTGTTGCTTTGTTGGATAGTTCCTTTAATATCAAAAAAGAATTTTATAATCCATCTTTCAAAGGACGAGAAAAGGATATTTGGGAGAATCGTTCTTTGTCTTATGGATGGAAGAACTTTTGGGAGGAGTCTGGCCCTTTCATTAGTATATATAAAAAGGATATGCACGTTTGTTTTTATCAAGAAGATACTGTCTATTTGTATGATAAGATAGAAAAAGAACTTAAGCCTAAATATATTTTGAATATGGGGAATAAGCCGGCTTTTGAAACTTCGCATCAATTTATTAAAGATCTGTCATTCTTTAAGTATATTTGTTTGTATAATATATATGAAACTCAGGAGAATTTTTATTTTGTTTGTACACGAGGTGACAAACTTTACAATATCCGTTATTCCAAAAAGAGTGGGGAGACTTTTATTTCAAAAAGACAAGCTGTTTTGCGGGAAAAATCATTACCCGGTTCACCCGGATTTATTCTTCGATCTTATGATTTCCGTCGCTTAACTTTAAAGAATGATTTATGTGGTGGTGATTTTTATGTTCGATTTACACCTTCTGATAAATATTGGGTTTCAGTGATTGAGCCATCAAAAATAGAAGATCTTATGGAAGAAATCAAAAATGGGAGAGTTAAGAGTGAGGAATTGAAAAGGGAATTTATCAAGAAACTGGATATGATGAAAGAAGAGGATAATCCGATACTATTGATTGTAACTTTAAAATGACCATGAAATACTATAGATAGAATGAATTTTAGCTTTGCTGATACGTTCGGGATATCAAATGGGAACGTTCGGGACATTGGCTGTTCATTTATTTGTGGTATAAAATACGAATAGTTAATTTTAAGGAAACGATAAAATTTTAGGAATAGTTTCTAAATCATTATTGTTGATATATAATATTTAAAGCATATGAAAGCAATTGGTCGATTAAAAATTACTCAATTGAGTAAAGCTGAGTTGGGTAAGAGAGAGTTAAACCGTTTGGTAGGTGGTGAACGTTGTTGTCTTTGTGGATGCCATTATGAAGATAATGGAGGTTCTTCTACATCGGACAATAAAGGTGCTAATAACTCAGGTGGTGCAAGTGGGCTCTATTCTCCTGGTGGTGGAACTTCTGGCAATGCAACAGGTTCCTTTACATAATATTTAATGACAAATAAACCTAAGATTGTCAATGGAAGGGCTGTTATTATAAACAAATATTCCATTGACAATTTTTTATCTGAAAGTTATGGAAATTGTATATCTTATTTGTTTCTTACTATTGTTAGCTTGTAGTGAAAAGGACAAGAGAGAAGAATGCGTAAACGAAATGGTTGCTGAAATCAAGATTCCATCGAAACCTAAGTCAGTTTATAAATCTGAATATCTTTTGAGCGAAATAGCTTCAACGGTTGATTTTGTCCGGTTAGAGATCACGGATAAGTCTTTACTTCGTAATATAATGGATGTGAAAATTTCGGAACGTCACATTTTAGTCCATGATGTCGAGGGGGTATTTTTGTATACCCGTAATGGGAAGTTCTTGTCTAAGATAGGCCAAAAAGGGCAAGGACCGGAAGAGTATACCTCAATAATGCTTAGCATTTTAGATGAAGAGCACAAGGAAATATTCTTGTTAAGCGGACAAGGGGGGATGAAAGTCTATGGATATGACGGATTGTTTAAAAGAGTTGTTTCTGATACAAATCCGAAAGGATGGTTTTATATGGCCAATCCTCGATTTTTCTTATGGCAAGGGTTTTGGTTTGTGAATAATCGTTTCCCATTAACCTATCCGGCAACTGATCTTTGGACATGGTCTTTGGCTGATAGAACCTTTAATATAGAAGAAAAATATTATAATCCAACGGTGTTAGAGCATAAAGATAGAATAGAGACACAGATAGGGGTTCTTTTGAATGAGCCATGTTTGTCTGAAAGTGAATATGCTACGGTGGATTTCTATGATGGCAGTTTTAAGATGTGTTATTTTGCCGGTGATACGATTTATAAGTATGATGTGGCAAGCCGGACTTTTGTTCCTGATTATATTTTGTCTTTTGAAGAAAAACCAACATTTGAAATGGCCTATAGTTGGGGAAAACAAGATATTCGTTTCTTTGATTTTTTGTGGAAACATGATTTTTTGGTATCGAAAGATTATCTTTATTTGTTTTTAGGAAGGAGGGAAGATTCTTATATCGCCCGATATGATTTGAAAACAGGTGGTATACAGTATTACGTATTCGACAATAAGGTAAACGAGAGGAGGCCAGCTCCCGGTATCATCCATCGTATATTGGACAAGCGCAAATTATTTTTTAAGAATGACCTTTCAGGTGGTGGTCTTTTTCATGTCGATTACAAGTCGGAGAATGGAAAATATGTGATCGATTGGATGGATTCTGAAGATATTGATAAGTATATAGATGTAGAAGATTTGAAAAAGGAGACTGTTAAAATTCCAGATTGTAAAAATAAACTCTTGAAACTGTTGGGACAATTGAGTGAGGATGAACAAATAGTGGTGATCGCAACATTAAAATGATTATATGTGTATGATATCAATAAGATGGCTTTGAAATTTTCTGATACGTTCGGGATATCAAATGGGTGCGTTCGGGATATTGGCTATTGATTTATTTGTGGTATAAAATACGAATAGTTAATTTTAAGGAAACGATAAAATTTCAGGAATAGTTTCTAAATCATTATTGTTGACATTTAATATTTAAAGCGTATGAAAGCAATTGGTCGATTAAAAATTACTCAATTGAATAAAGTCGAATTGAGTAAAAGAGAGCAGAACCATTTAGTTGGTGGTGAGAATTGTTGTATATGTGGATGTTTAGGACCATCAAGTTCGTTTGACAATTCTGGTGCCAATTATATAGGAGGTGCCAGTGGTTTGATTACTCGTCCAGGAATAGGTGGCGGTTCCGGCTCCTATGGCTAAATTATAGAGGTGCTGTAATACTTAAATAGATATATTTATGAAACCTTTTTTGTCCTTTGTACTATTTGTTTGTGTTATTTTTTCGTGTCGAAGTGCAGATCGAAGAACTGATGCTACTTTAGATTTATCTGAAAATGTGGAGAAATGTATTGATGTTGTTGGTACGTTAAAAAATGCTCAAAAACAATGTAAACAATTCCTATTAAGTGAATTGGCTGAATCTGTGGATATTGTGCCTTTGGAATTTACAGAGCATTCAATGATTTCTTCTATTAAAGATGTGCGAGTTTCTGATAATAATATTTTTGTTCATGATATAAAATCCGGTAAAATATTCAGGTTTGACCGGAAAGGGTATTTTATCAATTCGATAGGAAAGGTAGGGCAGGGACCTGGAGAATATATTCATCTGTTTTATATGGATATTGTCCTTGATAAAGAAGAAATCTACTTATATACAAATGTGGGGATGATGATTTATAATTTTGACGGTCAATTTATTAAACATATAGATGAAACACTACCTTTTGATTTATTTAATACGTTAGAACCACGTTTCTTTATACATAATAATCTGGTGTTCTTGAACGATCGTATTCCAGTTCAATCCAAAAAGGATTTATGGTCTTTGGCGTTAGTCGATAGTCAATTTAAAGTCGATAAAAAGTTTTATAATCCATCGTATGTTGGTATGGAGGACGAAATTATAAGTCATGGAACAAAATATGATAAACATGAAAATTATTGGACTGATGGGGATTTACTTGTCGATTTTCAGAATGATTGTTTTACATTGAGTTATTGGGGGGTAGATACAATATTTAAATATGTAGATTCTTCTGCTGAATTGGAGCCTATCTATAATTTGTATATGGGGAAAAGGCCCGCATTTAGGGTTTCTCATGAATGGATTAAGTCAGATGATTTTTGGAGATATTTCTGGTTGTATGATTTTTGTGATACAAAAGACTATTTATATTTGTCTGTGTGCGTAGATGAGAATAAATATAATCTTAGGTATGATAAACAAAATGGAAATGTTTCTTTTGTAAAAGATTTTGTTCAATTCCGTGAAGCGAATTTGGCAGATTTTCGATATCGGAGGATTAAAAATCCGCAATTTGAATTTGTAAATGATTTTTTCTCGAATACAAAGTTTATCGTGCAATATAAATCTTGTGGATATTATGTATGTGAGGTTCCTGTAGAAGTATTTAATAATGAGGTTTCTAAATATGGTTTTTCCCCTAATGATTTACAAGAAGAGGGGAATTCTGTTCTATTGATTGCAACTTTAAAATAAGTATTATGAAAAATGAAGTAATAAAATTAGACAATAAGCATTCTTATCTTTATTCTAATAGTCATAAGATGTTTATGCTCTACAAAAATGGGCGAAAGGATGATTTTTTTGTTGAAGATGGGATAACTTTTAAGACAGATTATTCTTCTGAGGCAATAAAAATGAATTTGGCAAACTTGCGTCAACTTTTGATTGAAGTAACAGATACGTGTAATCTGCAATGTAAATATTGTGGTTATGGCGATTTGTATGCTAATTATGACAAAAGAGAAGCAAAATTACAACAATTTGCTAATGTGAAATTATTGATTGATCATCTTAGCGATTTGTGGAGGTCGGAGTATAATACTTCCTATAATAAAAATATTACTGTAGGATTTTATGGCGGTGAACCTTTGATGAATATGCGTTTGATAAAAGAGACTATCGCTTATTTAGAATCCTTGCAGGATGTGAACGTTAGCTTCTCATACAATATGACAACAAATGGTGTCTTATTGGACAGATATATGGATTTCTTGGTAGAAAAGAGTTTCAAGCTTCTCTTTAGCTTGGATGGCAATGAGTATAACTCTGGTTATCGGGTAGATAAACAGGGAAAGGGTTCTTATTCTAAAGTATTTACCAATATAAAACTTATGCAATCAACTTATCCGGACTTTTTCGATAAGAATGTCAATTTTAATGCTGTACTACATGATCGAAATTCTGTAGAAGATGTGTTTGCTTTTATTAAGCAGGAATTCGGTAAAACGCCTCGGGTTGCGGAATTGAATACAAATGGGGTGAGCGAAAAAGGGAAAGAGGAACTTAAACGTATGTTCAATAGTCGATATGATAGTTTTGATAAAGCGTCTGATATTTTTAAGTCGCAAGAAGAGAATCGAATGGAAGATTCTGCATCTACTTTTTTTCATACATTTGTTCGGGATTTTACCGGAAACTACTATAATTCTTATATTGATTTGTTTGATTCGGAAGATAGTACGACTTATATCCCAACCGGAACCTGTCGTCCGTTCGAGCGTAAAATATTCCTTACCGTAAATGGAAAAATTCTCCCTTGTGAAAAGATGGGGCAGAATCATGTTCTGGGGACTTTGAAAGATGGAATCCTTGATTTGGACTATGAAAGGGTTGGAGCTTATTATCACGATCTGTATGAGAAGGTGATAAAAAATTGCAAGACTTGTTTCTTGCAAAAGGCTTGTGGGCAGTGTATGTTTTTGCTGGAAGAAAAAGACGGAAAGTTGGTTTGTCCGGGTTATATGGGGAAGAACAGGTCGGCTGATTATTTTGCCCGTTATCTTTCTTACGCAGAAGAACATCCGGATTTGTATGAGTTTGTAATGAGTAATATTGCTGTTGATTAAAAATATAGAGAACATGGAAAACACAAAGAAATATTGGTTTTATCTGGAACCTTACACTTTTATTTGGGGAGAAGAAGGTCAATTTGTGGTTTATAATACTTTAAATTCTGCTTATTTGCATGCTCCTGAAACTCCGTTGGTGTCGGAGATATTGGCTTCGTTAAGAAAAGCCAGCAATGGATATTGCCAGGTTTTAAAGGAGGAACAGGCTTTGGATCCCATCTTTTATAATTTTGCATTACAAGTGAGGAATAGTTTTTCCGGAGATATTGTAGAGACAGAATCTGATACACCTAAACCTTTTTTATTCAAACCTATGTTGTTTTTGAATACCAATATACGGAAGGCTCTGGAAGAAGATCTTACTTTTCTTGGTGAACGGATTTTGGAAAATCTGCATGAAGTATCTTTATTTCTTCCCGGATCGTGTAGAGATGGCTGTTTCGGTTGCCAAGATTATTTTAAGCAAACGCTTCATTGTGCTTGTTTCGAAAAAAGAGGTTTGACTGTTGCTGATTATTTGTCTCTTTTGTTGGATATGAATACAAGTGGTGTCAATAAAGTCAATATATTAGGAGGAAATTTGTTGAGAAGTGACTGTTTTCATGATATATACCCAACACTGTCCGGTTGTAAATTCAAAAAGTCATACTATCTTTATTTTGATCATCTGACAGAAACTTGTAAGGACTGGCTGGAAGGGGAAAATTCAGAATTGGTTATTTCTGTCCATTCTGGTTTTGACAAAGAAGCAGTAGAATGCCAAATGAATTTGTTTGCTTCTTATCCTGTCATTTGGCAATTCATTGTTTCTTCGAATGTGGATGTTCAGGAAGTGGAGATATTGAATTTGCCATCTTCTGCCCAAGTGGAGATGAAGCCTTTTTATACCGGTAAAAATATTTCATTCTTCAAAGAAAATGTATTTTGTTCGTTGGATGATATCCTTGCCGAACCGATTAGCCGTAAGGCGATTTTCAGACGGCAGACTTTGAATGAAAATTTCTTTGGTAAATTAACGATCGTTCCTTCCGGCGAAGTATATGCAAATGTGAATTGTAAGCCTATAGGTGTCTATCCGCAGGATTCTTTGAAGAAACTTGTTTTTGAAGAATTGGTACATTCGACTGCTTGGTTTCGTTTACGGGACAAACAACCATGCAGTGGTTGTGCGAATAAGTATCTGTGTCCTTCTGTATCTAATTATGAATTGGTTACGGGAAAGGATAATTTCTGTTTGGTGAAAGAATAGAACTTTTAAAAATAGAATTATGGATATATTGGTCTCCGTGATCATGCCTGTTTATAACATGGTGGAATTTGTGAGGGCAGCAATTGATAGTATATTGCAACAAACATTTTCCAGTTTCGAGTTTATCATAATAGATGATGCTTCGGATGATGGCACGGATCATGTTGTACGGTCTTATGAAGATAGTAGGATTGTGTTTGTCCGTAATTGTTTCAATATCGGAAGTTATGCTTCTCGCAATAAAGGGATGCGACGAGCACGGGGCAAATATATAGCTGTTATGGATGCAGATGATATAGCCATGCCGGAACGGTTGATGAAGCAAGTTGATTATCTGGAAGCATATCCGGATATGTTGGCTGTTGGAACGGACTGCATGTTTGTCCCCAATGGACTGCAAAAGAAGGTTGTCGGTTCTTATCAGGACATCTTGACTGCTTTGTTGAATAATAATTGTTTCGTACATTCTTCTTTAATGATTCGTGCGGATGTTTTACGGTTGTTGAATGGATATGATGAAAGGTATTATTATTCTGCGGATTATGATTTGTTTTGCCGTTTGGCTTTACGAGGAAAGATTGAAAATTTAACCGAACCTTTGATATTATATCGTTGGCATTCATCTCAGATATCGGTTTTGAAGAGAGGTGAGCAAAAAAGTTATGCGGATGACATTCGCCTTAAATATCAGCTATCATTTGTCAATTGCTACAAGGGAGGTAATCTGGCGATGGTGGAAGAAGCCGATCTGTCATATCCGGATATGGGACGTTTGATCTGTCTTTATATATATGCAAATAAGGTTGGTGATGCTAAGTTGGAGCAAGAGGCAGACATATTGTTGGATAAGATATTCGAGGATGTTTCAATGGAGATGCCTGTGCGCCTGAAAAATGGTTTGTTAGGAGTAGGATGCGGGTTGATTTATTTGCTACGTAATCATCTTGTGGCAGGGGAAGAAGATGACGTTTTGTCTGAAATAGATGCGTGCTTATTCGGTGCGCTGATTTATATGGAAGATGAAACGGAGGTTGACTGGTATGGTTGGCTTCGTTATTTCCGTCTTCGCATTTCATACGATCATCCGGCTGATTGGCAGGTGCATGGGATGGCATTTCGGCAACATGGCGTATATCTGTTGGATTGCCTGATGCGGGGATTTCGGAAAGGCATGGATTGGGACAAGCGGATTATCAGTGAAGTAGAGCTGTTCCATCAAATGAAACTGTGTCCGACCAAAACAGCCCAGATCCTGTCTCTTTTGACTTCGATCGATAACGACCGGCTTTCTTTTGTCATACCGGTCCGGGTGGATTCGGCTGAGAGGGAAAGGAACTTGGATGTGGTCGTAGATTTGTTGAGTGAAATGAAAGGGGTGGATGTATCTATTTTAGAAGGAGATAAGCAACCTTTGTATAGGTTGAAGAAAGCGTATGAAAATGTGAAGTATCGTTTTGTGGAAGATCTCGATCGGGTGTTTCATCGTACGAAATATTTGAATTGCCTTTTAAAGGATGCACAAGGGGCTGTTGTCGGAGTATGGGATACGGATGTCGTAATATCTCAAGAACAAATATTGGATGCAGTAAAGGCGATAAGGACAGGACGTGCCGTGATGAGTTTCCCTTATGACGGGCGTTTTTATACACTTTCTCCTGAAGATAGCGATCTGTTTGTACAAGATCGTTCTTTTGAGAGGTTAGATGAACTGATGAAAACTTCCCATTTGGCTCATGGCCCTCATTCTGTAGGTGGTGCGTTCTTAGTCAATCGAAAGGTATATCTGCAGTCAGGTGGAGAAAACGAACATTTCTATGGTTGGGGACCGGAAGATGC
>ERZ857801.1583-NODE-1583-length-23169-cov-5.026607_pt1 | contig 23169 bp, 18 predicted proteins | sample MGYA00519762_ERZ857801 | MGnify/ENA primary metagenome ERZ857801 (study PRJEB31778, sample SAMEA3449368) | human gut metagenome | biome: human gut; feature: human-associated habitat; material: faeces | place: United Kingdom | collected 2010/2012 ...
CCCGAACGCCCCTTGCTGGGTCACGGTCCACACCGACGGCGAGGGCGGCTGCGTGCACGTCCATGCGACCATCGCGAACCATGACTTGGTGTCCGGCACGGCCGTCGCGCACGGCACCGACCATGCGACCGTGAAGCGCAAGAACGACCGGCTGAGCCGCGAGATGGGGTTCACCGTCGTGGGTCCCGAACCCGCCAGGGAGAGGACCACATGGGCCGAGCGCAAGGGGCAGTTCGGCATCGAGTCCTTCGAGCGCGTTCTGGGCAACCGCGTGGCGGACGCCCGCGACCATGCGAGCAACATGGAGGAGTTCCTCGAGGAGCTGAAGGTTCGCGGCGTCGAGCGGACCGAGACCCGCAAGGTCGACGAGAAGACCGGCGAGGAGACCGTGGGCTGGAGCTACAAGTCCCGCGACCCCTACGGCAAGGGCAGGCGCAAGAGAAGGCGCCGTGCCTCCAACCTCGCCGACGACCTGACCCGCGAGGGCATCGAGGCGTACTTCGAGGCGAAGCAGCGCGAGCTTGCGGCACAGGAGCAGGACGCCCCGGCACCGGAGGTCCTTTCCGACGTGCCCGAGACGGCCGAACCGGCAGCACAGCCCTCTGCGGATTCCGCTCTCGACGTGTACGACCTCGACCGGGCGTACGTGTCGGAGATGGCGTCCGACCTTCAGAAGGCGCACATCCACCGCTCACGCGAGGCGGGCGAGTCCTTCGTGGACGAGCGCTACGAGATGCTCGTGGAGGCGCGGAGCCACCCGGACGAGCAGCTGGCGAAGCTGCGCGAGGACGTGGACGCCGCAAGGCGTGAGTTCCATGCCTCCAAGGAGGCGCGCGACACCCTGCAAAGCCCGTGTCCGGGGCTTCTGGCCGGCATGCACGTGTTCGCCAAGGCGGGGTGCGACGCCAAGGACCCCGTGTCCCGCATGATGGCCGACATGACCGCCATGATGCTGCGCATGATGATTCAGCAGGCGCTCGCGGAAGAGGCCCGCAGGCAGCGCGAGGAGGCGGAGAGGCGCGTCTACGAGTCCCGCAAGGACATGTGGGACGCCGAGAAGCGCCTCAAGGCCGCGGAAAAGGCGCTGTCCGACGAGGACGAGCGCGAGAAGCGTCTGAAGAGCGAGCGCATGCAGCGCCGTGTCAAGGAGGCCGAGCAGCGTGCGCCCGTGAGGACGCCGAGGTCGGCGGACAAGGGCACGCAGTTCGGCGAGTAGCCGAGAAGATGAGGGAGCGGCGTCAGGCTGCTCCCTTTCTCAAGCTCCCGCTCGCGGGCCACGAAGAGACCTTCAGAAGGGCTGTTGATGGACGTACACGCAAGGGGCGGGAAATCGGGGTTTTCGCCGTCCGCTCATTTATGAGCTGGATTCGGAAAACGCGGGGAACGGACGGGGCGAAGCGAGGGTGTGAGGCCCGTTTGGAGACCAGCAAAAGCCCAGATGAAGCCCAGACAAAGCCCCGAAAGTGGCAGTTGAACATGTATTTACCGACACATATAATTAAATATGGAAATGCGTAATTGATTAAATAAATAGCGAGGTGAGGATATGAAGACGATTCTGGTATGCAATCAGAAGGGCGGCGTGGGCAAGTCCCTGGTCGCCGACGAGATTGCCTTCTCCTTCGAGCGCTCCGGCATCCCCGTGAGCTTCTACGACTTGGACACTCAGGGCGGCACTCTGCACGAGACGCATGAGGCGGACGCCGCGCAGGTCGCCGTGGTGGACACGCCGGGGGCCTTGCAGGAGGGGCTGGCGGACTGGCTGAAGGAGGCGGACGTGGTGGTCATCCCGACCAGGACCACGTCGAGGGACATCGAGCCGCTGATGCGCATGCGCAAGGCGGTGTTCAAGAACAGTCGCGCGAAGATTGTCTACGTGATGAACGGGTGGAACCGCTTCAAGGCGTCCCGCGACTTCATGGAGTGGTTCGAGGGTCTGGCGGGCGACCAGACGGTGGCCACCTGCCCCAGTCCGAGGCGTTCGTTCAGGCGGGAGCCGCCGGCAAGTCCGTGGTCGAGTTCGACCGACGCGGCAAGGCGGCGAAGGCGACGCTCGCCCTGGTGGGCACGGTGCGCGAGGCCGCGGGGTTCCCGAAGGAATAAGTATTTGAGTAATTGATTAACTGAATAGACGGAGTTCACGAGTATAAGCCCTGTTAAGGCATGAGCGGCAAGCCTATAAGACCTTAGGAACCTACCGACTGTGACGGGTCGGTCTGGGACGGGCACAGCGTCTGAAATCGCACACATGTGACGAGCGGTGAACGAAGACAGCTATCCATGGGATAGGTGCCTTCGGTTGCCGCTCTTTTTTCGTGGCTCCTCCGTCAATTGACGAGAGGAGACATGAAATGGCAGGTAATAACAGTAATCTAGGCGCTGCAAGGCGTGCGAAGAACGATGAGTTCTACACCCAGTTGACGGATATCGAGAAGGAACTCCGTCATTATCGCAAGCATTTCAAGGACAAGACGGTGCTCTGCAACTGCGACGACCCGTTCGAGAGCAACTTCTTCAAGTTCTTCGTGTTGAACTTCACCCGTCTCGGATTGAAGAAGCTGATTGCGACGTGTTATGAGGGGTCGGCCGTTGCCGAGTACCGTGACGGCAAGGCGAAGCCCTATAAGGCGGTCGTCACAACGGTGCATGACACGACCGGGGACGGCGGCGTCGATATGGAGGACGTCCGTAACCTGTTCGAGCTTGGTGAGAACGAATTGGTTGAGCTTGATGGTGACGGCGACTTCCGCTCCGAGGAGTGTTTGGCGCTGCTCGACGAGGCGGACATTGTGGTCACGAATCCGCCGTTCTCGCTGTTTCGCGAGTATGTGTCCATCCTGATGGAGCATAAGAAGAAGTTCATTATCGTCGGCAATAAGAACGCCATTACGTATAAGGAGATTTTTCCGCTTCTGAAAGATGACGTAGTGTGGCTTGGTTGTGAGTCGCCTTGTGAATTTTTTACTCCAGAGGGCATGACGAAGAAAGTCAACGGTTTGACGCGTTGGTTCACGAACCTCGATATCAAAAAGCGCCATGAAGAGCTGATTCTGGTCAAGAAGTACGCAGGGCACGAGGACGAGTATCCAAAGTATGACAACTACGATGCTATTGAGGTGTCGAAGGTTGCGAATATTCCGTCTGATTATGACGGCGTGATGGGCGTGCCGATTACGTTCATGAATAAGTACAATCCAGACCAGTTTGAAATAATAGATATCAATCCGCATTTCTTTACTTTAGTTTCACGCGGATTCGAGAAACCAAAACAGTTGACATTAAAACATTACGGCGGGAAAGACCCGTATGCCCGTGTTCTCATCCGTAATAAGCATCCCGAGCTGTAAAACCGCAGGTTAGGGACTTGGTTTGTATGGACAAACCGATGTCGCGTAGTGTATAATTGCGCAAATATGTAAATGATTAAGGGAGGTCGAGCCAAGGCGAACATGTTTGAGAAATACGCTGCCGACCGCGAGGTCGAGCAGAAGAAGATAGAGAAGGCCGTTGTCGCTGACACGACGGCGGACGAGAAGCGCACCACCCTCTCGCTGTCACTCACGGTGAGCGACAAGAAGGCGCTCAAGATGATGGCTGCGGAGCGCGAGACGACGATTGCCGCGATTATCCATGAGTGGGTGCAGGAGCACATTGAGGAGGTGAGCGAGTAATGGCAAGCCACAATCATGATTTGCACACTGCTAATAAGGCCAAGAAAGATGAGTTCTATACGCAGCTGACGGACATTGAAAAGGAGATGCGGTACTACCGCAAGCATTTCAAGGGCAAGACGGTGCTTTGCAACTGTGATGACCCGTTTGAATCAAACTTCTTCAAGTATTTCGTGCTGAATTTCAACCGCCTCGGGCTGGAGAAGCTCATTGCCACATGCTATGCCACGTCGCCTATTGCGGGACAGCAGCTCTCGCTGTTTGACGTCGTGGGCGGCGAGGAGGAACAGCGCAACAAGCCTTATAAGGCCGTGGTGACGAAGGTCTACGACGTCACTGGGGACGGCGGTGTCGATATGTTTGATGTTGCCGAGCTGTTCAAGTCCCACGAGAACGAGCTGACGGAACTTCAGGGCGATGGTGATTTCCGTTCTAAAGAGTGTTTAGCGCTGCTCGACGAGGCGGACATCGTGGTCACGAATCCGCCGTTCTCGCTGTTTCGCGAGTATGTGGCAACGCTGATGGAGCATGAGAAGCATTTCATCATCATCGGCAACGTGAACGCGATTACTTACAAAGAGTTTTTCCCGCTCATCCGTGATAACAAGGTCTGGATTGGCGCAAGCATCCATTCCGGCGACCGCAAGTTCTACGTACCGGACGATTATCCGTTAAACGCCTCTGGGTGTGGTATTGATGAGGACGGACGGCGCTATATTCGCGTTAAGGGTGTGCGCTGGTACACGAATCTGGACATTAAACAGCGTCACGAGGAGCTGATTCTTGTTAAGAAGTATGTCGGGCATGAGGATGAGTACCCGATATATGACAACTATGATGCAATCAATGTGGATAAGGTAAAAGACATTCCCTATGACTACATGGGAGTGATGGGTGTACCTATCACGTTCTTGGATAAGTACAATCCCGACCAATTTGAACTTGTGGCATTCCGTAAAGGCACCGACGGCAAAGACCTCGCGTATACGAGAGAGAGAGAGAGAGAGAGTCTGCCCGTACTTCAGGATTCTCATTAGACGAGTGGGAAACACTCAATCCTTCTCTGACGCTCCTGCCGGGTGTGATTAAGAATGCTGAGGGCGCAATTGACGGACGGCGTACTTACGCACGTATTCTCATTCGACAAATAAATGCTAAGGAGGTACAGCAGTAAATGCATATCGAAGAGCGTAAGGTGACCGTTCGCGAGGTCACCGAAGGATATTTCAATGACGCCGAGGAGGGCGTGGTCGGCTACGACGACCAGCTGGACATTCGTCCGAAGTATCAGCGCGAGTTCGTCTACAAGGATAAGCAGCGCGATGAGGTCATCCGTACCGTGATGAAGGGCCTGCCCCTGAACGTCATGTACTGGGTTGACCGAGGCGAGCAGTACGAGGACGACCCGAACGAGCCGAGGTACGAGGTGCTGGACGGCCAGCAGCGCACCATCTCGCTGTGCGAGTACGTTGACGGGTCGTTCTCCGTGGACGACAAGTATTTTTACAACCTGCCGGGCGACCAGCAGAAGCAGATTCTCGACTACGAGCTGTTCGTGTACGTCTGCGAGGGAACGGATTCCGAGAAGCTGGAATGGTTCACCATCATCAACATCGCGGGCGAACAGCTTACCGACCAAGAGCTGCGCAACGCGGTGTATGCGGGTTCGTGGGTATCCAACGCCAAGCGCTATTTTTCGAAGACGGGCTGTCCGGCGTCTAACCTCGCGGACGATTACCTGAAGGGTTCGAGTATCCGCCAAGAGTTCTTGGAGACGGCCATCTCTTGGGCCGCTTCCGCCGAGGGCAAGTCCATCGAAGGCTATATGGCGGAGCATCAGCACGACCCAAGCGCAGTGACGCTTTGGAACTACTTTAGCTCGGTTATTGCGTGGGTGAGGGATACGTTCCCTAAGAAGCGCAAGGAGATGAAGGGTCTCCCGTGGGGCTTGTTCTATAACGAGCACCATGAGCGCCGCGACCTCGACCCGAAGGCGCTTGAAGAGCGCGTGAGCGAGCTGATGGCGGACGAGGACGTACAGAAGAAGTCCGGCGTCTATGAGTACCTGCTGACGGGCAACGAGAAGGCGCTGTCCATCCGCGCGTTCGACCAGCGTACGAAGCGCGAGGCATACGAGCGTCAGGGTCACAAGTGCGCCATCTGCGGCGAGGAGTTCGAGTTTGAGCAGATGCACGGCGACCATATCAAGCCGTGGAGCCGCGGCGGACACACGACGCCCGATAACTGCCAGATGCTCTGTCGCGACTGTAACCTGAAGAAAGGCGCGCAGGAGTAAGCCGATAAAGCCCGCCGCTCTTTTGTGCGGCGGGCTTTATAATTAAATGCGTATTTACGCAATTCATCATATAGGAGGAATAGACGTGAAAGCCTATAAGCAGAAAAGACAGGGGGTGGTAAACCTATGGCACGTAAGAAGAGATTCGCGCCGAACGACAACAACCTCGCGATAGCGTACTATCGCTTCTCGTCCCACTCGCAGAACGACGCGAGCATCGACCAGCAGCGCGAGCTTGCCCACGATTGGGCGGATGCGCACGGCTTCAAAATCGTGCAGGAGTATGAGGACGCGGCAATATCCGGCACCACGGACGCACGACCGGGGTTCCAGCAGATGCTGTCGGAAGTCGCAAAAATCCGTCCCCATACCCTCATCATGTGGAAGACCGACCGCCTGGGACGCGACAAATACGTTCTGGCGATGGCGAAGAAGAAAATCCGCGACGCGGGATGCGAGATTCACCTGCTGGCCGAGCACATCCCGACGGAGGGACCCGAAGGCGTCCTCATCGAGGGGCTGATGGAGGCCATGGCGGAGTATTACAGCCGCCAGCTGTCGCAGAACATCCAGCGCGGCATGGACTACAACGCGCAGCACGCCCTGTACAACGGCCACAAGCTGTTCGGCTACGACGTGGACAGGTCCACGAAGAAGTACATCCCGGACCCGAACACGGCGCCGTTCGTGCAGTGGGCGTTTAAGGAATACGCGTCGGGCAGGCCGCTGAAGGCCATTGCCGAGGAGATGAACGCGCAGGGCCTGCGCACGCCGAGGAACGCGAAGTTCAGCGTGAACATGCTGAACAAGATGCTCAAGAACCGCGCCTACATCGGCGAGTACCACCACGGCGACATCACGGTCGCCGGCGGAATGCCCGTCCTCGTCGACGAGGCGACCTTCGACAGGGCGCAAAGGCGGTTCGCCGAGAACAAGCGCAAGGGTTCCCAGCGGGCGCACGGCATGGACGGCAGCGACGCCCCGCGCTACTGGCTCACGGGCAAGCTCTATTGCGGTGAGTGCGGGAGCACCATGCAGGGCGTGTCCAGTACGAGCAAGACCGGGCGGACGTATTACTACTACTATTGCTCCGCCCAGCGCAGGAAGGAGTGCCACCTGCACAAGGCCCGCAAGCGGGACTTGGAGGACATGGTGCTGTTCGCCCTGCACAACATCGTCGACGACGAGGAGAACGTGACGGCGCTCGCCTTGGATGCGGCGGAGTATTACGAGAAGAGCCACGACGACACCGCGTATCTCGAAGCGCTGGAGGCGAAGCGCAGGGAAGTGGAGAAAAGCCTCGCGAACCTCGTGAAGGTCATCGAGAGGGGCGTGGTCAGCGACACGGTGACGGAACGCCTCGCGCAGCTCGAGGAGCAGAAGAGCGCCCTGGACGATGCCATAGGGACGGAAAACGTCCGCGTGTCGCTGTGCGAGGACAGGCGCAGCATCCAGGCGTACTTCGACAAGTTCCTGCACGCCGACGTGAACGACCCGGAGATTCGAGACCAGGTCTTCGAGTATTTCGTGGACAAGGTCTATCTGTACGACGACAAGCTCGTCGTGAGCATGTGGTTCTCCGAGGACGACAAGCAGGAAATCACGTGGCGGGACTGGTTCTCGCTGGATGAGTATTGGACCGACGAATCCCCTTTTGTTAAAGGGGAAGCCGCCGAGTTCGACTGCTTCCCCCTCGTCTCCACCACTTCTACGTTTCCTCATCTATCATTATTGATAACACTGCAATCGGATTTGAATAGCATCTTTGCTCTACAAAATTTCGAGCAATGCAGATGCACTGTGTCACAGCTTTTTGCACGAATCATTTATAGGAGTTTCGTTTTCACTCATATTCCTTAATCAGCCTATTGTTCTAATTTCAATGAAGCCATAAAGGAATCTTCGTCGAATGCACATGGGTGCCAACCATATAGTTTCGATTGTTTCTCATTCGTGCATGCTCATTGGTGCCATCCCTGTTTGCATGCACAGGTGCAACCATAAAAGTTAAGTTGAAACTGTTGCACATCGGAGCCAACCCTGTTTAATTACCTTGGCGCAAACGTAAAAGATTCGATTGTTTCTCATTCGTACATGCACATGGATGCCAACCATAAAGTTTCGATCTTTGCTCATTCGTGCATGCTCATTGGTGCCAACCCTGTTTAATTGCCCAGGCGCAAACGTAAAAGATTAGATTGTTTCTCATTCGTACATGCACATGGGTGCCATCCCTGTTTGCATGCACAGGTGCCAACCATAAAAGTTAAGTTGAAACTGTTGCACATGGGAGCCAGCCCTGTTTAATTACCCAGGCGCAAACGTAAAAGATTCGATTGTTTCTCATTCGTACATGCACATGGGTGCCAACCATAATAATTGCTCCTGTAGCTCATTGGTGCCAACCCTGTTTCAAATTGTTTCCCAGGCAGTTTCCTCGCTGTTTTCTTTTAAGAACGAAATTGCCTCTTCCGCTCGTCAGATTTAACATTTGTAACATTTTGGAATTTATGTTTTGTGAATACAGAGCACACATTCAAAAACAAGTCCTTATGCTGGTCTTATGGGTGAACAACTGTTCAATTATTGCCATTTAAGAAATGCTTTTAGCTGTTTCTTTCAGTTCACGCTTCCCGAAACGCAATTGTAAACATGTTTTTTGCCTGCATTTCATTTGTAGACTTTACATACCCTGATTAAATTTTAGAAAAGAAAGGAGGGGTTAGTCATGAAAGGCTATGCAATGCTAAAGATTGGCGAGTCGGGCTGGATTGAGAAAGAAAAACCAGAGTGCGGCCCACTTGATGCAATCTGCAAACCGTTGGCCGTCGCGATTTGCACGTCCGACATTCACACACTTTGGGAGGGTGCGATTGGTGAGCGCCACAACATGATTCTTGGACATGAGTGTTCTGCTGAAGTGGTGGAAGTTGGTGAGTTGGTCAAGGATTTCAAACCAGGTGATCGCGTTCTGGTCCCAGCCATCACGCCTGACTGGAATTCTCTCGAAGCTCAGGCCGGCTATTCTATGCATTCTGGTGGTATGCTTGCAGGTTGGAAGTTCTCGAACTTCAAAGACGGAGTGTTCTCTGAGTTCTTCCACGTAAACGACGCCGATGGCAACTTGGCACACCTGCCTGAAGAAATTGACCCAGCAGACGCCTGCATTCTGTCAGACATGGTGCCAACCGGTTTCCATGCAGTTGAGCTTGCTGACGTTCAATTTGGAGACGAAGTGCTTGTTATTGGCATTGGCCCAGTTGGATTGATGGCAGTTGCTGGTGCTGCGCTTCGCGGTGCTTCCAGAATCATTGCAGTTGGAACTCGTCCAGTTTGCGTAGAGGCTGCAAAAGGCTATGGTGCCTCTGAGTTTATTTCCTATAAAGACGGGCCAATTCACGAGCAGGTGCTCGAACGCACTGGTGGAAAAGGTGTTGATCGCGTTTGCATCGCTGGTGGTAATGTTGACACATTCGCGGAGGCAGTTAAATGTCTCAAACCTGGCGGAAAGATTGGCAATGTGAATTATCTCGGCAAAGGTGACTTCGTCCAAATTCCTCGTGTTGAGTGGGGCGTTGGAATGGGCCACAAAGATGTTCGTGGCGGTCTCATGCCTGGTGGGCGCTTGCGCATGGAAAAGCTTGCTCGTCTCGTTTCGAGCGGAAAACTGGATCTCCATTCAGAGGTCACGCATGTGTTCCATGGTTGGGATCACGTCGAGGAAGCACTTTTCCTCATGAGAGACAAGCCATCTGACCTCATTAAACCGGTGGTTGTCATCGACTAACAAATTTAAAAGCAATTGCCCGGGCAGTCATTGAGCGAAAAGTTTGTCCGGGCAAGCTCTCTCGTTTGTTTAAAGATTGAGCATCTAATTTATAGCAGATTAGATTTGCTTTGTAGGTCGTTGCGCTTCGCCAACAGTTAACTTATTTTGTCTATTAAAGCGGAAATCTAGGAATTGAGGTGACGATGGAAGTTTTAATCGTGTCTGGCTTTCTTGGTGCGGGGAAAACTACATTTATAAAGGAGCTAGCGCGGAAGTCGGGCCGTGATTTCGTCGTTTATGAAAATGAGTATGGTCAAGCCGACATCGATGCCAAGGAATTATCTCAAGTTGATGAACTCACTGTTTGGGAAAGCACCGAAAACTGCATTTGTTGCTCGGGTAGGCAGGATTTCGCCTCCTCTGTCCTCACGATTTCAAACACTTTTGACCCTGATTATCTTGTTGTTGAACCGACTGGTGTGGCTAAACTCTCAAGCGTTGTGGAAAATGTAAATCTCGTCTGTTATGAACATATTTCTCTTTTAGAACCGCTGACAATAATTGATGGGGGAGCTTGGAAATCCTCCCGAGACAAGTTTCCGGAAATCTTTCTCGATCAAGTAGTCTCCGCCAACACACTTGTTGTTTCAAAGACTGATCAACTCATTTCAGAAGAGCTCACCCTTCTTATTGAATGGCTAAATAAGCAGAATCCCAGCGCTAATATCGTTGCTGACTCCTGGTGCAACATCGACCCTGCCTGGTTTCTTTCTCTATTGCACAATGGTGCCAGGCATAAAAGTGACTCTTGCACAATGGTGCCAGGCATAAATGAACTAGCCGCAAATGAATCATCAACAAGTGAATCAACCATAAAAGAAGCAAGCTGCGAAAGTGACAATCACGCTGGGAACTTTTTCATTTCAGACAGAGGAAAGAAATCGTTGCGCAACGGTGCCAGCCATAATTATTTTCAACATTCTCACAGTCACTCGCATCATAGCCAGCACCATCATAATCACAATGACGATTCAGGTTTTACGAGCATTGCGATAAAAAATGCATCTTTGCCGACAGAGAATCACTTGCTTTGGTTTCTTGATGCTCTTGTGGCAGGAACTTTTGGTGAGATTGTCCGCGCCAAAGGATTTTTGCCATGCGGAGGTCAGCTGCTTCGATTCGATGTGGTTGATCGCGCCTGGCAAGTCAGCGGCGCCGAAGCCTATAAAGACGAAGAGCCAACTTGTGTCTTTATTGGCACAAACTTTAAGGCTTCCTGGCTTAACGAAGTTTTTCTGCAATCTGTTCACTGGTGCCAGTCATAAATTCGAGAACAACGGTGCAGAGAACAATGGTGTCAGCCATAGTGTGAACAGGTGCCAGCCATAAATTCTAGAACAACGGTGCAGAGAACAATGGTGTCAGCCATAGCGTGAACAGGTGCCAGCCATAAATTCGTGAGCCATAGCGTGAACAGGTGCCAGCCATAAGTTCGTGTAAATTCGTGGAAAACGGTGCCAACCCTGTAATAAAACGGTGCCAACCATGAAGCAAATTGGAATCTATTGCTGACTTTTATGCATTAAAGAGCGTGTTGTTTCAAGCTAGAAGCGAAGTCAGTCATTAGAAGCAAGCTTGTAATTAAACTGAATTTAATTGCTAGAACCAAACTCAGTTATTAAGCCAAGTTTGGTTATTTGAAGAAAATTTAGTTGTTCTCGTGCCAGACGCGAATGTTGATATTGCAGTGTTAAGCACGAATTTGACCGTAGCCGTGGATTATGTATTTCCACGTGGTCAACTCACGCAGGCCAAAAGGGCCGCGGGCGTGCACCTTTTGTGTCGCGATTCCCATTTCACAACCCATCCCAAATTCCCCGCCGTCGGTAAAACGTGTTGATGCATTCACATAGACTGCAGCGCTGTCCACGTTTTTGACGAAATAGTCGGCTGCTGCATCGTCTGATGTGACAATGGCATCGCTATGATGAGTCGAATGTTTAGCAATGTGTTTTACTGCTGCTTTGACATTATCAACTACTGCAATCGCCATTATGTAGTCAAGAAATTCAGTGTCGAAGTCTTGTTCTGAACACACTTTTTCACCAAGAATTTTGGCGGAAGTGTCATCACATCGCAGTTCTACTTTGTGGGGAGCATCTTCTCCGCAAAGCCTTTGTTTTATTAAAGGCAAAAACTTTTCTGCAATGTTTTTGTTAACGAGCAAAACCTCCATCGCATTGCAGACTGAAGGTCGGCTTGTCTTCGCGTTTTCGACAATGTTTAGCGCCATTTCCTGATCTGCGCTCTCATCGACATAAACGTGACAAATCCCTGTGCCTGTTTCAATGCAGGGCACTTTCGCATTCTCAACAACGGCATTAATTAGCCCTGCTCCACCGCGTGGCACAAGCAAATCCACATATCCTCGCGCCTCCATGAGTTCGGTTGCGCTAGCACGAGTTGTGTCTTCGATGAGATTAATTGCGCTTTGATTTATTCCTAAATCTTTGAGCACGCCTTTTGCGACATCGACTATGGCTTTAGATGTCTCGAATGCTTCTTTCCCACCGCGTAAAATGCAGACATTTCCCGACTTTAGAGCAAGAGCAAGAGCGTCAGATGTTACATTTGGCCTGCTTTCGTAAATGATTGCAACAACACCAAGTGGAACAGTCACCTTTTCAATCAGAAGCCCACTTTTGGGCTTTATGGTGTCGAGAACAATTCCGCACGGGTCATCGAGTTTGGAGACCTCGACGATGCCGTCATGCATCCCCTCTATTCTGTCATGATTTAGCGTCAAGCGATCAATCATTGAGTCGCTGATTACGCCGCGGGAAGCCTCCACATCTCTTGCATTTGCAGAAAGGATTGTCGCTTCATTTTTTAAAAGCGCTTCGGCAATTTTTACAAGCGCTTCATTCTTTTTTGCAGAAGAGAGATTGGAAACATCTGCAACAGCGTTTTTTGCGTTCTCGAGAATTTCGTGTGTGGAAATCATGTTTAAACCTCCAATGGGAGCTCGTTGTTAGGTCTCAGCTTGAAAACCGCGCACGAATTTATGTGCAAGTTTATTTTGCTAAAAACCTTGTTCCTTTTGTGTGTCCTTCAACTGTGCAGTAAAGGTTGTCTGGGTCGTGACCATTTGTGATCACCATCTCGGTTCCAGCTTCTGTTGCTATCTTTGCAGCTTTAATTTTTGTGTACATTCCGCCAGTTCCAAACTTCGTTCCCGCTCCGCCAGCAATCTTTTCAATCTCTGGGGTAATTTCTTCTACCAGTGGGATAAACACAGCGTTTGGATCCACATTTGGAGCTGCAGTGAAGAGTCCATCGATGTCGGTGAGCATTATTAGCATGTCCGCTTCGATTGTGCGCGCGACATAGGCCGCAAGTTGGTCATTATCTCCAATAACAATCTCTTCAGTACCAATAGTGTCATTTTCGTTGATGATTGGTATTGTCTTCATTTCAAGAAGTTTGAACAGCGTGTTATGAAAGTTTTCTCTGCGTTCTCCGTTACGAAGGTCGGCGCCAGTTATCAAAATCTGTCCAATGACGTGATTGTGTTCTGTAAATAGTTTGTCGTAAACATACATCAGTGCGCATTGCCCGATTGCTGAAACAGCCTGGTAGGTTGGGATGTCATTTGGCCTTTCAATGAGACCTAGTTTTGAAATCCCCATTGCAATTGCACCAGAGGAAACTATGACAAGTTCATGTCCTGCATTGCTAATGTCACTCAGAACTTTACACAACTCTTCAACACGCCTTATGTTTAGGTGGCCGCCCTTGTGGGTTAGTGTAGAAGTTCCAATTTTTACTACGAGGCGCAACTTTAAAACCTTTCATGTGAGCTGTAAACTTGCAAACATTTTACCAGTGATACAGCTGGTTTAACTTATTCGTCTGTTAGCGTTGCTATTGTCAAATAAAGTAAAATTGGAGAAAACGCGAATTAACGAAAGTTGTGATATGGCATTTGAAAAATTTACAGATAAAGCACGAAAAGTTACTGTGCTAGCGCAACGCGCAGCGCGAGACCTCGACGCTTCATATGTTGGAACTGAACACATGTTACTCGGTCTCATTGATGAGAAGGAAGGCTTTGGCGCAATGGCGTTAAAGCAACTTGGCGTCGAACGTGAAAAAGTGGTTGACGCTATCCGAGAACTCACTGTGCAGCCAGCTGATCCAACAATTCGAAACATTTCATACACTCCGCGTGTGAAGCATGTTTTTGAACATGCCTATCGCGAGGCACTACAAATGAGTCAGGCCTACATTGGAACAGAGCATCTTCTGCTTGGAATTATTCGCGAGGAAGATTGCACTGCCATTAAAGTTTTGAAAAAGCTAAACATTGACATTGATGATGTTCGCCAGACAACGCTAGAAATTATTGGAAAATCGCCGGTTCTTGCAGGTGGTCCACGCTCTCGAAGGTCAGAAAAAGAGAGAAGCGTTTTAGAAGAATATGGAACTGATCTCACCAAGAAGGCTAAAAAGGGCCAACTTGACCCTGTCATCGGACGCGCTGCCGAAATCGAACGAGTTGCACAGATTCTCTGTCGACGCCAGAAGAACAATCCTTTGATTCTTGGCGAGCCAGGGGTTGGCAAAACTGCAATTGTCGAGGGTTTGGCACAGCTCATAGTTGCAAAAATGGTCCCAGAACTTCTTCTTGACAAAACAGTTATCACGCTTGACATTTCGAGCCTGATTGCTGGTTCTAAATATCGCGGTGAATTCGAAGACCGTTTGAAAAAAGTAATCGATGAAGTGAAGCATAAGAAAAATGTGCTTTTGTTTATTGACGAAATACACACAATCATTGGAGCTGGATCAGCGGAAGGCTCTCTAGATGCCGCTTCAATATTAAAACCTCCGCTCTCACGTGGTGAAATTCAGATAATTGGAGCCACAACCTCAGAAGAATATCGCAAACGCATTGAAAAAGATGCCGCACTTGAACGTCGTTTTCAAACAATCACTGTTGAGGAACCAAGCGAAGAACAGGCAATTCGAGTTCTTGAAGGATTGAAGGAACGTTATGAAAAGCATCACGGCGTGACCTATTCTGATGATTCTATTGTTGCTGCTGTTAAGATGTCGAGTCGATATATCCAAGATCGTTATTTACCAGACAAAGCAATCGATGTTCTTGATGAGGCGGGTGCCCGACTCCGCATTAGAAACATGCGTCACAACGAAAACAACGAAAAGATTACAGTTGTTGGAGAAAAGCAAATCGCTGAGGTTATTTCTATGTCAACAGGAATTCCAGTTTCTGATTTGACAGAGGCCGAAACTGCTAAGCTTTTGCGCATGGAAGAAGTTTTGCACGAGCGTGTAATTGGGCAGGATGAGGCAGTCACTGCTGTGTCTAAGGCAATTCGCAGGTCGCGCAGTGGCCTTAAGGATCCAAAACGCCCAGCAGGGTCGTTTATCTTCCTTGGGCCTTCAGGTGTTGGGAAAACGGAGCTTTCAAAAGCGCTTGCAGAATTCTTATTCAATTCTGAGGATGCTCTCATTTCGCTCGACATGAGTGAATACATGGAAAAACACGCAGTGAGTCGCCTAGTCGGCGCTCCTCCAGGATATGTTGGGCATGACGATGGCGGTCAGTTGACTAAAGCTGTTCGGAAGAAGCCCTATTCTGTCGTTCTTTTTGATGAGATTGAAAAAGCTCATCCCGATGTTTTTAACATTCTTCTTCAAATTCTTGAGGAGGGACGCCTCACCGACTCCCAAGGAAGAACGGTTGACTTTAGAAACACGGTCATCATCATGACGTCTAATGTTGGTGCGCGTGACATTGCACAGACTACAACGCTCGGTTTTTCAAAGTCTGGCGAAAGCGGTCTTTCCGACAAGGAAATTAAAACTCGCGTCATGAGCGAACTCAAGAAGCTCTTCCGCCCAGAATTTTTGAACCGTCTTGACGAAATTATTGTGTTTAAGTCGCTCACTAAAGAACAAATTCGTCAAATTGTTGACCTCATGATTGCAGAACTTCGCGACAGACTCATCGAGATTAATCGTTCAATTGAGCTCACCGATGCGGCAAAAGACTACATAGCAGATGTTGGGATGGACCCAACAAACGGTGCACGTCCTTTGCGTCGGGCGATACAACGCAGAATCGAGGATGTTATTTCTGAGCAAATTTTGGAAGGGAAGTGTCCAGAGGGAAGCATTATCGTTGTTGATGTTGCAGATAAACCAGTCGCTGACGATGATGATAAAGGCGACGCGAAACTCGACTCTTCAATTGTCGGAGACGACAGCGAACTCGTTTTCTCTCTTGGTTGTGGAGACATACCAGAGCCCAGAAAGCATGAGTCAATCGCTCGTGACGCAGAACTTTTGCTCACCGACTTTGATCTCGATGACACAGGCAAGTGTCTTGAAAAAAGCAAAACTGTAGAACCAGAACAAGACTCAGATGATTCTGAGAAAGAGGAGGACTAGTGTTCTCTCGAGGCAGGCATTGCTTGGCCAAAAAGCCCTTGCATGAAGTGTAATGAGCATTGTTAGAATAGTCCAGCTTTTTATTTCGTAAGGTCCTTTTCAAACATAGCCAATTGAAAAAAGCCTGCATGTTGCAGGCTTTTTTGATGCTTCTATTTTTTTGTTGATTCTCAGTTCGATTTGCTCAGTAATTTCTCTCGTTTCTGACAATTTTTAATCTAAAACGGTTCAATAAGTCTCAATTGTCAATAAAAAACACTCGTAAATGTGCCTTCCAATTTAATCAATTACCCATAAATTGCGAGGCGAAAACGTGTGATTTACTTGTAAATCTTCGTCCCCTGAGCGGTGTCTTCCATCGTCCATCCTGCGCTTGCAATCTCATCTCTAATTTTGTCTGCTTTGGCCCAGTCTTTGTTTTTTCGAGCTTCTGCTCTTACACTAATGATTTTTTCTAACGTTTTATCAAGAGTGCCAGCCTCTTCGATGCCAATCGTTTTGCAAATTGATGAGATTTCTGTTGGAACACTTTCGTCATTATTCTCACTATTTTGGTTTAAATCGATGCCAAAAACCCCAAACAATTCAATTAACAAGTCTTTGGCTTTTTCTGCTGCTTTTGCATCGTCTTTCGAAATCGTTTTGTTGGGATCAAAAATTTTGTTTAATTCATTAGAAAACGAGGCAATTTCTCCCACTGCTGCTGGGGCATTGAAGTCGTCGTCCATGTGTGAAATAAATGCATCTTTGCACTTTTTAATCAGCTCTACTAGCTCATCACTATCGATTGTTGGCTTGCCATCTGTTGAATTTTTGATGAGCCACTCAAGATTGCGAATGCAGTTTTCGATGTTACCCAAAGCCTTGCCTGCTTCAGTCAAGCGCTCTTCTGAAAAGTTTAGTGGCGTGCGATAGTGTGTTTGAAGAGTCAACATGCGAAGAACCCTGGCGTCGGTTTGATTTAACACCTCATCAAGCATGAGAAAATTTCCGAGCGACTTGCTCATTTTTTCGTCGTTGATTTTGAGCATTCCAGAATGCATCCAGTAGTTTGCAAATCCTTGTCCCCATGCACACTCTGCCTGAGCGATTTCGTTTTCATGATGCGGAAAAATTAGGTCAGAGCCACCACCATGAATGTCAAAAGGAAGTCCAAGATATTTTTTAGACATGCAAACGCATTCTGTGTGCCATCCAGGGCGACCTTTGCCCCAAGGGCTGTCCCATGAAGGCTCGCCAGGCTTTGACGCTTTCCAAAGCGCAAAGTCTGCTTCGGCGCGTTTGCGCTTTTCTAGCCCCTGGCCGTCTGCAACAAGCGTTCTGTGTCCCGACTCTGCGTCTTCAACATCTCGACCACTCAAAACTCCATAGGTTTTGTCGGATGAGACATCGAAGTAAACATCGCCTTCGACCTCATATGCATGGCCTTTGTCGATGAGAGTTTGAGTGATGTCAATCATCTCGGGAATTTCTTGAGTTGCACGAGGCCGAATTGTTGGGTCGAGAACACCAGCATCATGCATGTCATTTATAAATTTGTTTATAAACTCTTCAGTGACTTCTTCGGGGGATCGCTCTTCTTCATTTGCCTTATTGATGATTTTGTCATCACAGTCGGTGAGATTCTGCACAAAGGTGACTTCATAACCTCGGTATTCGAAATAGCGACGAATCATGTCGAAAGAGAGAAATGTTCGAGCATTGCCGATGTGAATTTTGTTGTAAACGGTAGGCCCGCAAACATACATCGCAACTTTTCCTTTTTCACGAGGGATAAATTCTCTTTTTTTCCTGGCTTTTGTGTCATAAATTTGCATTTCTTTTCTCACCTTATTGACCAAAGTTTCCACGTAAATTATTCAATCTCACATTTAATTATTTTAATTGCTTTAACCCATGCCGACCAATCGTTTTGCCTTTAATGGCTTCCGAATTTGTGATTGAGCAAACGCCGGCTTCTTTTGGCAATGTTTAATTGTTGGTTAATGCCGCCAATCTTTTAACGAAGATTTGTTTGGTCGGGCCCTCAGTTGTGTTCGAGCAAACAGACAGCGCTCGCTGCCATCCCTTCTTTTCTCCCAACGAATCCAAGGCGCTCTGTTGTTGTGGCCTTTACACCGACTTTCTGAATTGGTAATTTAAGTGCCGATGCGATGTTTTGACGCATTTGCTGTTTGTGGGGAGCAATTTTTGGAGCTTGTGCCATTAGAACAGAATCAATGTCAATAATAGTAAAACCCGACTCTTCAATTTTTTGAGCAACTATTTTTAGCATTTCGATTGAGTCGGCATCTTTCCATTCGGAAGAGGTGTCTGGAAACAAGTCTCCAATATCGCCGATTCGGGCTGCTCCCAGGATTGCATCCATGATGGCGTGAACAAGCACATCCGCATCAGAATGACCCAACAATCCCGATTCGTGTTCAATTTCGACTCCACCTAATATTAGCTTTCTACCTGCTGCTAATGCGTGGACATCAAAACCGTGCCCAATTGAGAGTGTTGGCGTTGAGCTATTCTCCATGAGTTCCTGTTTCGATTTCAATTGAACTTCCAAGCATCGTTCGAATTGACGAGATTAAGAGTTCATAATCCTCGGGAATCGTGAGTTTAATGTTGTTTCTTGTGCCATTGATGGCGGCTATTCGTCCCCCCAGGCGTTCAACTAAAGAAGAGTCGTCGGTCCCAACGAAGCCATCAGCAAGGGCAGCAACGTGTGCCTCTTTATAAATTGCTTTCCTGAAAACCTGTGGAGTGTGTGCTGTCCACAAAACTGAGCGATCGGGTGTGCCTGCAATTAACCCGTCTTCAAGGACTTTAATAGTGTCAATGCAGGGGAAGCCAACGATTGCGCCGTCGATTTCATAATTTCCTTTAAGTTCGTTTATTGCGTGGTCGATGGTTTGAGTTGTAATGTGGGGACGAGCTCCGTCATGAATTGCAACTATTGGCAAGTCATCGGACGTAACTTCAAGACCATGCAGAGCGCTTTCCTGTCGAATCATTCCAGCTTCCGCTAGTTTTACAGGTTTTTTAATGTTGAACGGTTCAACTGCAATACTCATGTATTCGTCTTGTTTTTCTTTTGGACAAACTAGAATGATTTCTGCAATGTTTTCAGAATTATCAAATGCCTTAAGAGACCATGTGAGCATTGGCTTATCGCCTAGGACTACAGTTTGCTTGCCTCCAGGTTTTTTAAAACGAGTACCTGAGCCACCAGCTAGAATGATTGCAGATGCTAGTGCTTTTGTAGCCATGATTCCTCCTAGTCTCTTTGCTAACATTATAAATAATCATGAATTTATCGCATAACATAACGTCTGAAAACGGCGCTTTATCCTCGCTAGAGTTGCTTGCTCCTGCCGGAGGGTTAGAGCAGTTGATTGCTGCTGTCAATTTTGGAGCCGATGCAGTCTATCTTGGCCTCGATCAGTTTTCTATGCGCGCTAAGGCGAAAAACTTTTCGTTTGATGAATTGTCTGAAGGGGTAAAAATTGCACACAGCGCTGGCGTTAAGGTGCATGTCACTCTAAATATTCAAATGCACGAAGACGATTTAAAAGTGTTGCCTTCCTATTTTGAAAAGATTCAGGCGGCAGGCGTCGATGCAGCAATCATTGGAGACATCGGGGCAATGCAGCTCTTATTAAAACATGCGCCTGGAGTTGAACTTCATGTTTCCACTCAAGCTGCTGTTGCAAATTCAGAAAGCGCAAAAGCGTTCTATCAAATGGGTGCAAGCCGAGTTGTTCTCGCTCGTGAAATGACAATGTCAGAAATATCTGAATTTAGATTAAACATTCCACCTGAACTTGAGGTTGAGGCGTTTGTTCACGGAGCGCAATGTATGGCACAAAGTGGACGTTGCTTGATTTCTAGTTATCTTTGTGATCGAAGTGCGAACCGTGGTGCATGCACTCAGCCTTGTCGCTGGGGCTATCACATCGTTGAGGAAAAACGTCCTGGTCTTGAGTTTGATCTGGAAGAAGTTTCCCTTTATCAAACAGCAAATCCTGAGTTGTTATCTTCGATTGATTTTTTGCCAGCAGATACAGGCATGTGCTCTAAAAGAGAAACTGTTTCTGGCGCCGATGAAGATTCTGGCGTCAGAAGTTTGACCTATTTGTTCAACGCCCAAGATCTTTGCATGATAGATCATTTGCAAGAGTTAGCTGATGTTGGAGTAAATTCAATAAAGATAGAGGGAAGGAACAAGAAAGCTTTTTATGTTGCTTCTGTTGTTGGAGCCTATCGTCGAGTTCTAGATGGGGCCGCTCCAGAATCGGTTCATGAAGAACTCGAATGCGTGTCTCATCGGCCCTACTCATGCGGTTTTTATTACGCAAACCCTCGCCAGTCTCTTGACTTCGATGGCTACACTCAACAAACTTTGCATGTTGCAGATGTTCTTGACTGCACGCTAATGCCTGACAGCGATGAATTTGAGCTCACTATTAGATGCAGGAATAAAATCTGTCAAGATGAGCAAATTGAGGCGCTTATTCCAAAGTCTGGGGTGAAAACTTTTTCGATTAGCAATTTTGTGTGGCTTGACAAGCTTGGTGTTGAGCGAGAGCAAGAAGAGGTAAACAGGCCTGGCGAACTTTACCACGCAACTTCAAAAGTCGAAATTCCAAAAGGTTCATTTCTACGAAAAAGGGAAGAGAGAATTACCTCGAGAGCAATCGCATAGTCGCCTATTTTATTTCTGAAAAGCTTTCTAGATTTACTTGAAGGCATTTAAAATCAATGGCTTTCTAATTACAATTTTTTAAAACCTTTCAGTAAAAATAGCTTCATTCACTCCTAAAAGTCTGTAGAATCATGACTTTTTGCCGTCTTGAGAAAGTTTGTTAATATATCCATCTTGATAGGTCTTTTGCGTATGAGTAATTATATTGGGTGCATTAAATGAATGGGAATTCAAAATTTTTACTAGGTTTTCTTTCTGCCGTCACAGGTGCTGCGTTGTGGGGTTTTTCAGGATCTTGTGCGCAATACTTGACGCAGCATTGTGGAGTGCATCCAATTTTCTTGACTGCTTTTCGCTCAAGCATTGCCATCTTGTTTTTCTTTTTGGCAATGACCTGGCGTCGCAGAAAAGTTGTTCGAGCAGGAAAGGTTTTTGTTGGGCCTTTCCACACTATTTTTAAAAACAAACGCACTATTCGAGGCTACTTTCTTTTTTCTGTTTCTTTAGGCGTCGATCAGTTTGCCTATTCGGCAGCAGTCGCCTACACAAATGCAGGAACAGCAACTGTTTTACAAATGCTTTCAGCTGTTATTGTTATGGTAATCACCTGCTTTATTTTGAAAAAATTACCCGCAACACGGGAAGTCTCTGCACTGTTTTTGGCCATAATTGCTACTGTGGTAATTAGCACTCAGGGCGACTTGGGATCAGTTGTTTTGCCAGCATTAGGGCTTTTCTGGGGCATTCTAAACGCTTTTGCTTGCGCGGGCTACATTATGTTTCCGAAATACACAGGGCTTTTTGATGCAATTGGGAGTTTTGCTTCGGTCGCATGTGGGACATTAATTTGTGCAATTGGCGGATGGATTGTTCTTGCCTGTTTGCAAATGGCCGGAATAGATTGTTTGGGTGCAGTTTCTAATCTGGAAGTTCAAGACTGGTTAATCGCAGTATTTGGACTTGCTTTTACAGGAACCTTTCTGGCGTTTGCCCTATATGTGCGTGGTGTTTCAATGGTTGGCCCTGTGGTTGGCAGTTTGCTTGGAGCAGTTGAACCAGTCAGCGCAGCTGTGCTTTCCTTTCTTTGGCTTGGCACCGATTTTACAATGTGGGATTCCTGCGGGCTCGTTCTCATGGTTATTATGCTTGTGCTCACTTCTGTGAAAAAACAGAATTCTTCGTGCTAGTTAGCGAAAATGCTTCAAAACGACACCACGGCTTAAAGTTCCCAATGATGATTCACCTCTAACAGAACGATAGCTCCTTGTTGTAATATGAATTCAACGAACTGACAAGGAGTTATCATGGCTGAAGATCAAAACAATCAAACACCTGAGGGATGCACGCATGACTGTTCAACGTGCGCTTTTGGAAACTGTGGTCAGCGCACCGCTCCACAAAAATATTCTCCACTCCCTTCCTCGAAAATAGACAAAATTGTCGCCGTGGTTTCTGGAAAAGGAGGTGTCGGAAAAAGCGCAGTCACATGCATGCTTGCTTCTGAACTTCAAAAACAAGGCAAAAAGGTTGGAATCCTGGATGCCGACATCACCGGACCTTCGATTCCAAAAGCGTTTGGCGTAAACCGTCGTCCCGGAGCGTCAATTGCTGGCATAGAGCCAATTCTCACCGAAAGTGGCATCAAAATTATGTCATTGAATCTGCTTCTCGATAATGAAGAGGCTCCTGTTGCTTGGCGAGGGCCTTTGATTGGCGGCGTTATCAAGCAATTTTACGAAGAAGTGATGTGGGGTGAGCTCGACTATTTGTTGTTCGATATGCCTCCAGGAACAAGCGATGTTTTCTTGACTATCATGCAAATGATTCCAGTTGACGCGATTGTTTCGGTTTCAGCTCCTCAAGAGCTTGTTCAGATGATTGTTGGCAAAGCTGTAAATCTCGCGAAAGAAATGAAAGTCCCTGTTGTGGGGTTAGTTGAGAACATGAGCTACTTTGTTTGCGATGAGTGCAACAAAAAACACTACATTTTTGGTGAAACACAAGCTGAAGATGTTGCTAAAAAATATAGCATTCCTTCATATGCGACACTCCCTTTGGATCCTGGTTTTGCCAAACTCGTTGACAGTGGCAAAGTTGAGGATTATGACGTCAAAGGCGCACTCGATGATGTGATTAAGGTTTTGGAATAAGCCTTCTCTGTGTTATCATATCTATCGCCGTGGGGCATTAGCTCAGCTGGGAGAGCGCATGGCTGGCAGCCATGAGGTCAGGGGTTCGATCCCCCTATGCTCCACCATTT
>ERZ857801.1584-NODE-1584-length-23146-cov-13.721363_pt1 | contig 23146 bp, 17 predicted proteins | sample MGYA00519762_ERZ857801 | MGnify/ENA primary metagenome ERZ857801 (study PRJEB31778, sample SAMEA3449368) | human gut metagenome | biome: human gut; feature: human-associated habitat; material: faeces | place: United Kingdom | collected 2010/2012 ...
CAGTTCAGCACCTCAACATCCGTGCGATTCAGGCACAGATCCGCCTAGATCAGGCAGGAATAGCCGCTTCCCACAAAAGTGCCGCTGTCATAGCTGCTGCGCAGGCAATCCGTTATGGAATCGCCTAGAAATAGAATTCTCATATTGTCCTCCTGCTTTTGAAACTAGAAATGTAACGAATGCAGTCTATTCATAGTCTTCAAGTTTCCACTCGTCCAGCCAGTCAATATAGGCCATCTCTCCGTCAAATCGAAGCGGCAACCAGATGTAGTCGGCAAGTACGGTGTTTTTGATGCCGATATCCAGCGTTTCTTTCTGCTGCTGCGGCGTATAAACGGCATTCGGGTTACTGCCGAACCCGCGTTCAAAGAGAATACGGTATTTTTCATAGGAAAGCGACATTCTCTGCGGCAGCCAGCGATCGGCGAGTGCAATATAGAGGTCTTTTTTGCCCGGGACCCGGAACACGGAGGAAATCTGTGAATGAAATGACGTGCGCGTATCATCCGCCGGATGCGGATCGCCCAGAACGCGGTACGGACCGTGCCAGGTATCGGCAATTGCAAGTTCCGAGGGGTTCGGGAAGTACCCGGTCGTACCGGAGGTAAGAAGATAATGCTTCCCTTTCCGGATAAAATGCGCAGGTGCTTCGCGCGTATAGGGTGGACCGAGGCGCGGAAAATGCGTGCTGTAATAGCCGGTCACGTTGGTGTAGTCATCCGTCAGATCAGCACAGATCAGCTCAGAGTGGACTCGTTCAAAGAAATAGTAGGCTTTCCCATCGGGCGCGACCGCAAGGTCAAAGTCGCCCGGCTCCATGCCAAGCGGCCAGAGTCCCTCGTGTACGACGGTGTATGGCCCCAGCAGCGCATCCGCAGTCAGAACTGTGCAGCCCACGGACATGACCTTCAGCCAGCAAACGTATTTTCCGGTTTTCCGATTGTATAGGATGTGCGGACGATCAACGCATTTACTTGGGTGCAGCGTAGACGCAGGATCGTCCGGCTCCGGCGGAATGATCAGGCCAAGATCGTCCCAGTTGTAAAGATCGCCTGAGACATAGCAGCGGATTCCCCAGTGCCAGATCGAATCAAGGCCAGTCGTTTTTTCCTTGTTTTCCCCATACCAGTAGTAGCGGCCGTTTTCATAGAAAATAGAGCCGCCGTGCGCATGGATCCGCTTCCCATTGGTGTCCAGCCACGGCTGCCCCGGATGAAAACTCTTGTATTTCATGTGATCAATCCTCCTGTGTCACAAAATATATCAGTTCGCTCGTGTGTCTATTTTCGCGCATCGCCTCCCGGCACTCCAATACGCCGCAAGCAGAAAAACCGCGGCAGCAAGCCAGCCGAGCGGATAGGATAAAGAGCGGCCCAGCGCGCCGCAGCGCGGGATCAGGACGGCGGCGCAGAACGCATTCCCGATGAACTCGCCGGTGCCGGACAGCATCGCCAGCTTTCCGCGTCCGACGCTGACAAAAAACGTGCGCAGTGGGTACACAACGCCAAGCGCCAGATGCCCCAGCCCATACCAGCGCCAGTATTCCACGCCGTAAGCGATGATCTGCCGGTTCTGAAACAGCATGCCGAAATACCACGCCCCGAGCGTCCAATACAGCAGGCAGCACAGCGCGCCATACAGAACGCAGCACACAAGCGATAACCGCAGAAACGCCCTGATACGTGCGGCATTGCCGGCAGCGAAATTGGGCGGCACAAACGCAAGTCCCGCCGAGGTGATAGCGCTCATGATGCCGGTCAGGGGCAGGCTGACACTCAAAACCGTAATATAATCAGACGGAAGCAAGCGGTTTGCCTGAAGCGTCACGATCAGGTATCCGGCGGTACAGAAAAGGTTTTGCAGCGCGATCGGCACACTGTCGCGCAGGATCGCGGCGGTCTGCATCCAGTCCGGTCGGAAGCGTTCTCCCGCGCGGAAATAGCCTTCCCTGCGGAACAGGAACCAATAAACCAGCAGATGCAGCGCCGCGCCCAACGCGCTGCTCAGGGCTGCACCGATCAGCTTCATGCGGAAAACCGCAAGCAGAAGAACGGCGGCAAGCAGATTCGCGCAGATCACGATAATGTTGATCCAAAAGATCCGCCGTGAGCTGCCGATCCCGTTGACGATCGTTAAAAAGAGCGCCGCAAGCGCGGAAGGCAGATACGCGATCAGATACAGAATATAATAAAGTCTCGCGTCAGCGCCGAACGCCGGTGGAACGTTCAGCGCATGCAGAACCGGCTCCGTGAGCAGCAGCATCAGTCCCGCGCAGGCCGCGCTGGCAAGCAGAACCGTAAATCCCGCGTTTTTCATCGCGCGTGTCACGGTCGGATGGTCGTGCAGGGCGAACTGGTGCGCAATTTTGATCCATGCAGCAGTATAGACGCTGGAAACGACGTTCACGAACAGCGTCGTGGCGACACTCAGATAGCCGGTCACGGTGAAATAGGTCTGCCCCGCGTATTGACTATAGAGCCGGTTCGTCAGCGTCGTTGTGACGGCAAGCACAAGGTTGACGAGGATCAGCGGTGCGCAGACACTCCAAAGCGCGCGCGAAGGAGAGATGTGCAGGTAGTCCGTGCTTTGTCCCGAAACTCGCATAGGCGTTGCTCCTTTGCGTCAGCAAAATGTTTTGTGGATTCTGCATAGATTATAGACCGGCGATTATGAGAAGTCAACAAATTTTGCTATACGGGTAAAATTATACTTGCTTTTCCGGTTTAGAAAAGATATACTGCAATCGTAAAAGGATTGGATCATCCGGAATTATCTGATATTTTGATGCTTTTTTGCATTGATCCGGGTAGCAAAATGGAAGGAGGAAACGCCCATGAAGGTCACGCGCACAGATGTAGCAAAGCTTGCAGGCGTTTCCACCGCGACGGTCTCCTATGTCCTGAACGGCTCGCGCAGCATGTCTGAAAAGACGCGGAAGCTGGTGCTGGACGCCGTTGAGCAGCTCAACTACAAGCCGGATATGATCGCGCGCAGCATGACAAAAAACGAGACCCGTCAGCTTTCCTTCATGGTCAACGATGCGACGAACCCGTTTTACGGCGAGATCATCGTCGGCTTTGAAAACGCCGCGATGGAGCGCGGATATTTCGTCAACATCTGCACCGGCAACAAGAATATCAACGACTATTTCGACAACTATATCGCCCGCCGCGTGGACGGCGTTTTTATCGCTGCCATTCCCTACAAGTTCGACATGGCCAAGCTCTACAGTCTGACCGATAATGGTATCCGCGTCGTCGTTTCCGGCAACACCGACGTCGATCTCAAGCGTGTCAGCTCGATTGAAAGCGATTATGTCACTGCAATGGATAAGGCGGTCAGCTACCTGTACGGCCTCGGGCACCGGGAGATCTCATATCTGAGCGGCCTCAGCCGGAAATTCCAGTTTGACCACCGTATTGACGGCTATCTCGCCGCAGTCGAGCGTTACCAGCTCCCCTGCGGCTCGGATCTGCTGTTCGACGGCAAACCGCCGTATCATACAGAGATCGCAGAGGGCTATGCGCTGACGCAGGAACTGCTAAAGTCGGAACGCCGGTTCACAGCCGTCATCTGCCTGAACGATCTGATGGCAATGGGCGCGATCTCCGCGCTTCAGGAGGCGGGCCTGCGCGTGCCGGAGGATGTTTCCGTCATGGGCTTTGACGACATTCTCTTTTCGCAGGCGTGGCGGCCCTCCATCACGACAATGGCAGTTTCAAAGGCGGAATTCGGCAAAAAGGCGTTTGAATTGCTCTATACCAACATCCAGCAGGGCACGACCGGATATTATCTGAATCAGCTGGAGCTGATCCAGCGCGCATCGACTGCGCCTCCCGGCCGGTAATCACTTTGGAAATTCTACGGATCAAAACGTAGAATTTCTTTCAGGCTCAAAAGCTACCCGTGTAGCATATTTGAATGAAGCGCCCGCAGCCCGCTCAGGCATGCAGAGCTGGCAGCGGCTTCAGGATACATTATAATTTTAACATGAAAGGAAGCAAACAATGAAAAAGATGCAAAAGTGGATCGCGCTCCTGCTTGCCGTGCTGATGCTTTCGGCGATTTTTGCGGGCTGCGCAAAACCGACGACCACCCCGGAACAGGGCGACACCCAGCAGACGGAGACGGACACACAGGGCACGGAAACTGCCAATCAGCCCGCCCCGCAGCCGCAGGAGGGCTCTGACGCAGCATGGGACACCAGCAAAAATGACGAGATCATCGTCACGGTCATCAACGGCTACTATACCGCAGGCGAAAAGAAGCTCGCCGAGGAATACACCAAGCTGCACCCGGAAACCAAGGTCACGGTCGACGTTGTTTCTGACAACGACGCTTACATGGCCAAGATGCAGTCCCTGTTCTCCGGCGACATGACCGGCACCTCCGATATCGTCCATGCAAACTTCCTCACAAATGCGCTGGGCGGCAACGAGGTCTGCTTCCAGAAGAACTATCTGCGTGAGCTGAGCGACGTTCTGGATATGCAGCACCCGTATCAGGATGGCCTTGTCCGCGACATGTACAACGACACCATTCTGACCGAGGCCTGGAACGCCTTCGGCGGTCTTGGCATCGGTGCGCTGCCGTTTGACAAGACCGGTATTTCCTTCTACTATAATAAGACCGCGTTTGAAGCGCTTGGACTTGAAGCGCCGCAGACCTGGGAAGAACTGCTGGAAACCTGCCAGACGCTGCGCGACAACGGATACGAAAACCCGATCACTGTCGGTCAGGAGGCTTCCTGGATCCTTGCCTCTCTTGCAGACGCAGGCTTCCGCTATGAAGAAAGCGAATTCCTTGTGCAGCCCGGCGACGCGATCTATGACGCCGAGACCATGTCCGCAAACGACGGGTTTGTCTTTGACGACAACAACCTCTCCTGCGACGCCTTCACCGTGACCAGCACCGAGCGTATGCTTGCTGCCAGAAAGAACGATATCATCCATTCCAATATCAGCCGTACCTCCTGGATTGAGTTTGCGAAGCTCGCGGCATATTTCCCCGCAAACTGGATCGGCGGCGGCGCTGACAACATCACCGAGTTTGAAACGCAGGTCTCCCCCATCCTGCTCAACGGCGCGTGGAATGTCGGCCTGATTCTGGACGACATCAATAACATGCCGGAGAGTGCGCAGTTTGACTGGGCGACCTTCAACATCCCCGACTTCGCCAACGCTCCCGAGGGTTTCGGCACGAAGATGCGCGGCCTGTACGTGCTCGGCAACGTCATGGGCATTGTTCCGAAGAATGACGCCGACCACGACGCGCGTGTTCTGGACTTCTATCTGTACTGGTACTCGCAGGCAGGCGCACAGATGTGCTATGAGGAGACGCTCTCCAACGGCAACTTTGTGCAGGGTCCGTGCATGATCAACGGCGTCGTCCTCAAGGACGAGCTGATGGAAAAGCTGACCGGCTTTGTGGTCGAGGGTGCTGTCAAGGCGTATTCCTCCGAGCTGTGCGGCCTGTATCAGACGCAGGAGGCTGACCGCCCGATTCACAACGACCTGATCAACAAGCTGACGGCGGGTGAGATCGACATCGATACCTTCCTCGATGGTCTGGCCACCGTGCAGGGCAATGATACCGACGTCAAGATCGAAGCCGGCGGCTACGATCTTGACCCGACCACCGCTGACACCGCGAAATAAAATTGGATTCCGCCGGCCGGGGAAAAGCTCCGCGCTTTTCCCCGGCTATTCTCAATAACTGTCGATCCAAGCGCAGCGCAGCTTAAGAGAAGCACACCGTTTGGATGGACAGTTATAAAAGACAGGAGGCTGCTGGATATGAAAAAAAGCTTTGCGGAACGGTGCGTTCCGTATCTGTTCATTGCCGGAACGTTTCTGATGCTGATCGTATTCATGTATTTTTCGGTCGGTCTGGCGTTCTATACCTCGCTGACCGACAAAATGCCGGGACGCGAAACGCATTTCATCGGGCTGGAAAACTACAAGGCTCTGCTCTCTGACGATATGTTCCGCATGTCGTTCCGGAATCAGGCGGTTCTGAGCCTGTTTGCCGTGTTCAACAGCGTTTTCTTCCCGCTACTGGCCGCGCTGATTCTGTATCACGTCCGGCATAAGAAACTCTCCCGCATCATCAAGACGCTGTTTGTCATCCCGATGCTGGTGCCGAGCATCGTTGTGATTTTGATCTGGAAATACCTTTATAATCCAAATTTCGGCTTCAACAGCATTCTGAAGCTGCTGCATCTCGGCAGTCTGACGCAGAACTGGCTGAACAACGCTGACACCGCGCTGATGTGCATCATTCTGGTCGGATTTCCGTTCGTCTCCGGTATGTACTTTCTGCTGTTCCATACCGGCATCAACAGTATCAGCCCGGAGCTCTATGACGCGGCCCGCGTGGACGGCGCAACCAGCATGGATGTCGTCCGGTATGTGCAGATCCCCGGAGTATGGCCGTATGTCAAGATCGTCGCGACGCTGAGCCTGATCGGAAGTCTGTCCGGCTTCGGGCAGGTCGCAGCCATGACTGCCGGCGGCCCCGGCTACAGCACCATGATCCCGGCATTACAGATGTATAAGGTCGCGTTCGGCGACGGGCGGCATGGCTATGCGTCCGCGCTCGGTGTGGTGCTGTTCTTTGTGATCGTCATTCTGACGCTCATTACCAATAAGGTGCTGTCCGGAAAGGGGGAGAAATCCGCATGAATAAAAATGCCCCGCGCACGGCCTCCTATTGGGTCAGTCGAATCGTTCTGGTCTTTCTTATCGTAACGACGTTTTTCCCGTTCGTGATGCTTATAAACATGTCGCTCAAGCCGACGGTTCTCATCACGACCGACTTTCTCGGACTGCCGAAGGAGCCGTACTGGCAGAATTTCAGCAAGGCGCTCAGCTTTGTCGGCCGTCCTATCCTGAATTCGTTCCTGATCTGCGGCGCATCGCTCGGTTTCATTCTGCTGCACGTTTCTCTGAGCGGCTATGCCTTTGCGCGGCTTCGGTTCAAGGGTAAGCGCTTTTTGTTCGGGATGCTGGTCGCCGTCATGATGGTGCCGACTACGATCACGATCGTGCCGCAGTATCTCATCATGCAGAAACTCAGGCTCATCAACAAATACTGGGCGCTGATTCTGCCATACATTGCAAGCCAGCAGGTTTTTGGCATTATGCTGGCAAAGGCCGCGTTTGAGCAGATGCCGAACGATATTTTCGAGGCGGCAAAAATCGACGGCGCAAATGAATTTTCCAGCTTTCTGCGCATCGGTCTGCCGCTGCTCAAGCCGACGCTGGTCACGGTCGGCATTACTGTCGTCGTCGCCATGTACAACGACTACATCTGGCCGACGATCGCGCTGACCGGCGGTGACGATATGAAGACGTTCTGCCAGATCGTATTCAACGCGGCCTCCGGCATTGCCCGGACAGATCTTGGCCTTGTTGCAGCCTCGTTTATTCTCGGTACCATTCCGCTCATGCTCATCACATGCAGCTGCCTGAAATACTATCTGGAGGGCATGGTCGCCGGAGCCGTCAAAGGATAACACAGGAGAACGATATGATTCAAAAAGAGGAAAACACCCTTTTGCAGAAACAGGGGCTGGAGTCCCGCGCGGAAGCGGACGAGCGCCGCCGCGTCTATCTGACGCCCACGGCGGTGATATGGGAAGCCGGGCGCGTTTCCGGCAGTAAAGCGCTGCTGGAAAACCGCTCGGTACAGGTCGGTCTTCACAATTCCGACTGCTGCACGCTCACAAACGACGGCGCTGCCGCCTCCATTCTGCTGGACTATGGAAAGGAGCTCGCAGGCGGGCTGATGCTCAGTGTCGGTACGCTGTGCGGCGCGGAAGAAGTGCGGCTGCGCATCCGGTTCGGCGAATCCGCGACAGAAGCAATGAGCGAGCCGGGTGGCCCCGGCGGCGCAACGAACGACCACGCCTGCCGCGACTGGACGATTTCTGTCCGGCAGCTCAGCATGACACCCGTCGGCGAGACCGGCTTCCGCTTTGTCCGCATTGATCTGCTGACAGAGGGTGCCGGTATGCAGTTCTGTGCAGCAAAGGCGATCCTTCTATACCGCGATATTCCGTATCTCGGAAGCTTCTCCTGCAGCGACCCGCTTTTGAACCGGATCTGGGAGACCGGCGCTTATACCGTCCATCTTAATATGCAGCAGTATATCTGGGACGGCGTCAAGCGCGACCGGCTGGTATGGATCGGAGATCTGCACCCAGAACTCTCTACCATCCAGGCCGTCTTCGGCGACCAGCAGGTCATCCGTGACAGTCTGGATCTGGTAACGTCGCAGACACCTGCCGATCAGTGGATGAACGATATCCCGACCTATTCCATGTGGTGGATCGTCATTCAGCATGATTACTATATGCAGTTCGGCGACCGGGCGTATCTGGCCCGGCAACTGCCCTATCTCAAAAAGCTGACGGAAAATCTGTCCGCGCATATCGGTCCGAACGGAAAGGACTGTACGCCGGAAAACCGGTTTCTGGACTGGCCGACGAAGGGTGATCCCGCAGCAGTCGACATGGGGATCCAGGCGCTGCACATTCTTGCGGCGCGGGCAAGCAGCCGGATCTTCCGTGCGCTTGGCGAGGAAGCACTTGCCCAGCAGGCAGAGTCCGACTGTACCCGTCTGCTGCAATACCGCCCGGAGCATTGTGCATCCAAACAGGCCGCAGCACTGGCCGCGCTGGCAGGGCTTCTCGATGCAGCTGACGCAAACGAGACCATTCTGAAAAAGGGCGGCGCCGCCGGACTGTGCTGCTTCATGGGCTATTATGTGCTGCTGGCGCAGGCTGCGGCACAGGACTATGCGGGCGCGCTCGACATGCTCCGCGCATACTGGGGCGGCATGCTCCGGCTCGGTGCAACGACCTTCTGGGAGGACTTTGATCTTCGGTGGATGGAAAACGCTGCGCCCATCGACCGGCTTCCCCGCGCGGGCGAGATTGACGTTCACGCGACCTATGGAAAGCACTGCTACCGCGGCTTCCGCCACAGTCTCTGTCACGGCTGGGCAAGCGGGCCGACCGCATGGCTGACGCGGTTCGTGCTGGGCGTGGAGATCCTGGAGCCCGGCTGTAAGAAAATCCGCGTTTGCCCGCATCTGGACGGACTGGATTGGGCAAAGGGCAGCTATCCGACGCCGTTCGGCGTGATCAAACTGGAACACAAGCGCCTGCCGGACGGCAGCATCCGGACCGCCGTGCAGGCTCCGCCTGAGATTGAACTTGTCTATGAAAACGCTGGAACAGGAATTTCATAATCCCTCCGCCGCCTATCGCGGCAAGCCCTTTTGGGCGTGGAACGGAAAGCTGGAGGAGCAGGAGCTCCTGCGGCAGATCGACGTGCTGCATGAAATGGGCTTCGGCGGCTTTTTCATGCACTCGCGCACCGGCCTGCAGACGGAGTATCTGGGCGAAGACTGGTTCCGACTGACGGATGCCTGCATAAAAAGGGCGCAGGAACTCGGCATGGAGCCATGGATCTACGACGAGGATCGCTGGCCCAGCGGCTGCGCGGGCGGTCTTGTGACAAAGGAGCCGCCGTTCCGACGCAAATATCTGACTCTGACGCTGAATGAAGCGGCGGATTCTTCGGAGCCGCCGCTTGCGGTGTTTGCCGCGCGGATCGATGGGCTTTCCCTTTCGCCGGGCTACCGCAGCTTTGACCGGCTGCAGCCCGGCGAAACGAAGCTGGTCTTCCGCGTCCACACCATGCAGCCGCAGAGTGTTTATAACGGCTTTACGGACTCTGACCGGCTGAGCCTTGCCGCGACGGAGCGCTTTCTGGACGTAACGCACCGGCAGTATGCCGCACGCTGCACGGAGTTTTCCTCCATCCGCGGCGTTTTTACCGACGAGCCGCACCGGGGGATGGTGTTTTCCGATTTTTCCGACCCCGGTGAAGAACGCCGTTGGTCGCTCCCGTGGACGGACAATCTGCCGGAGGCGTTTGAGGCGGCCTATGGCGAGCCGCTGCTGCCGCGTCTGCCGGAGTTGTTTCTGCTTCTGCGCGGGAAGCCGGTTTCAAGGCTGAAGTGGCAGTACATGGAGCTGCTGCAGACGCTGTTTATGACGCGTTTTTTGCAGCCTGTCCGGCGCTGGGCGCAGGAAAACGGCTTAAAGACGACGGGACATTTTCTGCATGAGGACAGTCTGAGCGCGCAGGCCGTCCCGACCGGCTCGCTGATGCGGTGCTATGAATACCTGGACGAGCCGGGGATCGACAATCTGACGGCGTTCAATTTTACGCCGTGGGCCGTCAAGCAGCTGGAGTCTGCTGCGAGGCAGTTTGGGAAGACGAAAAAGCTTTCGGAGTTGTTCGGCGCGACGGGCTGGCAGATGACGTTCCGGGATTACAAGTACATTGCAAACTGGCAGACGCTTCTGGGCATCAATGTGCGCTGCCCGCATCTGGCGTGGTATACCATGCAGGGGCAGGCAAAACGGGATTATCCGGGGTCGTTCCTGCATCAGGCGACGTGGTACCGGGAACATGCCGCACTGGAAGCGAAGCTCTCGCGGCTCGGCCTGCTTATCTCGCAGGGAACGCCGGTCTGCCGGACGCTGGTGCTACATCCGGTCGAAAGTCTCTGGTACCAGATCCATCCCGGCTGGGTAAATGGTCTGGACGCCGCCGAACCGGCCATGAAAAGGCTGGAACGGCAGTTCCGGCAGTTGTTCCATTGGCTGATGCAGACGCAGACCGACTTTGACTATGGCGACGAGGGCATTCTGGCCGCACATGCCGCAGTCGATGCCGCGCAGCCCGCTGCGCTCCGCGTTGGGCAGATGCGCTACCGACGGGTCGTGATCTGCGGCTGTACCTGTATCCGCGCATCGACACTGCAGCTTTTGCGGAGCTTCTCCGCAGCGGGCGGCGAGCTTGTCTGGATCGGCACACCACCGCGCTATATCGCCGGAGAAGCATTCTCCGAATGCGCTTCGCTTGCGGCAGCAGGCATAAGACTTCCACTGCGCAAATCGGATGTGCTGCGCTATTTCCGCGCGCAGCCGCAATCGGTCAGAATTATGGATGACAACGCTGCCGCAGAGATCTATTTGCAGATGCGGCAGACGGATGACTGTATATTTGCATTTTTGTGGAATAAAAGCATGAGCCGGACGCTGCACGATGTCCCGGTTCGCATCCCCGACGGCTTATACGCTGAATTGTGGGACTGCCGGGACGGGGCTGTATATGCGCTCCCGGTGCGAAACAACTGCGTTTCGGTCAGCCTTGCACCGGGTGCGGTGCGCACAGTGCGCCTTTGCCGCGAACAGCGCGCGCTCCCTCCCCTTCCCCTTCCGCCGCAGACCGAGCCGGTCTTCCTTCGCTCCCCTGCCGGTTTCCGTCTCAATGAGCCGAACGTGCTGCCGCTGGATCGGGCGGCACTCTGGCTGGACGAAGAACTGCTCTGTGCGCAGGATGAAATTCTGAAGCTCGACCGCACGCTGCGCGGGCGGCTGGGCATGGAGCAGCGAAGCGGCGAAATGCTCCAGCCATGGGCACGAAAAGGGCCGGATACATCCTATCCGATTCGGCTGTGCTTCTCCGTTTTGTGTGAGCAGCTTCCACAGACGCCGCTTCTGCTGGCGCTGGAGGATCTGCCTGCGCAGACGCTGACTGTCAACGGCATGGCCATTTCGCTTTGCAAGGCGGCAGGCTTCTGGGTCGATTCCTGCTTTTCCCTCTACGCACTTCCGGCAGCTTGCTGGAAGCTGGGCGAAAATCAGATCGAGTGGACTGCAGCGTATTCCGAGGTCTGCGGACTGGAAGCGGCGTATTTGCTGGGAGACGTTGGCGTCTGGTTCCGTTCCGGAACACCGGTAATCGGGTGTCTGCCGCAGACGCTGAAAATCGGAAATCTTGTTTATCAGGGGCTTCCGTTCTACAGCGGCAAGGTGCGATATCTGTTTGACGTACCTGCCGATCAGAAATTCTGGCTTCAGCTTGACGCTTTCGGCGGCAGCTGCACCGCGGCAGCTTGCGGCGGGGAACGGACTGTATTCTGGGGTTCTGACCCGATTCCCCTGCATTCTGACGCGGCGCGGACGCTGGAACTCGAACTGATTTTGAATCGAAGAAACACATTCGGGCCGCTGCACCGCTTCCCGCGTAAGCAGCCCTATATCGCGCCGGACAGCTTCACCTGTGACGACGCTTCCCGGTACTGCCTGTATCCGACCGGCCTTCTGTGCGCGCCGAAGGTCTATTTTGAAGAATCAATATGCTTCGGAGGGATTCAACGATGAAGAACCAATTTTCCGCAGACTATGCTTCCTATGAAATTTTTGAGCCGAACCGCAATCGCTTCTGGTACAACCAGCTGTTCAACGCAGATGGGTACACGGCAAGCGTCACGAATGTCGGGCACGGCACCAGCCGTTATATCGACCAGACCGCCACGCATGCCGTTCTGAATGAGCGCGAGGAACGGTTTCTCTATCTGCGAGACGAAGAAAGCAAAGCATGCTGGAGTGTCGGAAAATTTCCGCTGATGGAGCCGGTTGACCGTCTTTTCTGCGAGCATTCCATGGGCTTCTCCCGGATTGAAACAGACAATCTCGGAATTGAAGCCGCGTGGACGCTGTTTGTTCCGGTTCACGGGTATCATGAGGTTTGGCTGCTGCGTCTTCGCAACACGACAGACCGGCCGCGCACGATCAGCGCGTTCCCGCTCGTCTCGTTCGACCTCGGTGGCTTTCAGCAGCCCGCCTATTATGTGCCCTTCAACTGTACGGAGACGATATTTGACGGGCAGCTGCAAGGCATTTTCGCATGGAACAAAAACCCGCACAACCCGCACCCGCGCTACAGCGGCTTTTTAGCCAGCAGTCTGCCGCCGGCTGCGTATGACGGCTGTCTGGAACGGTTTCTTGGCATCATGGGCTCCACTGCACGTCCGGAACGACTGCTTGCAGGGGAAGCCTGCACCAACAGTCTGACGACGGTGCTTGGCCTTGGCGCGGTTTTGCAGAATACCGTAACGCTTTTGCCGGGTCAGAAGCAGACGATCTGCTATACGGCGGGGCTTGCTGTCTCGCTGGAGGACGCGCGTGCGGCGGCGCAGGAGAGCTTTCGCGATCCGCAGTCACAGCTGGAAGCGGCGCAGCGCGCAATGCGGCAGAAATATGACACGCTGCACGCGCAGACGCCAGATGTGCGCGTCAATTCCATCTTCAATTACTGGACGCAGAAGCAGGTTGATTTCTGTTCGCTCGGAAAAAAGGCCGTGCGCGATAATGCGCAGGTCGCAATGGCGCAGCTGAATTTTGCGCCGGAGCAGGCGGAGCGGACGATCAGCGAATGCCTGTGCCACCAGTATCAGGATGGCCACGCTGTTCTGGGCTTTGGCCCGACGCTTGACCCAAATCTCTACTCTGACCCGCATATGTGGCTGATCCTTGCATGCTGCGAGCTTGTAAAGGAAACGGGCGACACCTCGTTCCTGCAAAAAAAGCTGCCGTTCCAGGACGGCGGCGAAGCGGGTGTCTATGAGCATCTGAAGCGCGCGATGCAGTATATGATAAACGACGCGGGCGCGCACGGGATTCCCCGCATCCGCTACGCCGACTGGAACGACGCGCTGAATATCGACGATCCGGAGGCGGAATCCGTCTTTATGGCCATGGCAATGGCGTGGGCATGCAAAGAGCTTGCCGCGCTCAGCCGTTTCCTCGGTGATAACGCATACGCCCTGCAGCTGCTCGAGCAGCGGGCAGCGCTGGTCGAGACGATCAACCGCAAGGCCTGGGACGGAGAATGGTATTTGCGTGCGTTCAGCAAATTTGGCCCCGTCGGCTCGAAATCCAGTCCGACGGGCGGCAACATCTATATCAACCCGCAGGTCTGGTCGATCCTGGCCGACGTCGTACCGGAAGACCGGCTGGACGCAGTTCTGACTGCAATCGACAAAATGGACAAAAAATACGGCATCCAGCTCTGTGAGCCCGCCTACCCGCACTATGACAGTCATGTCGGCAGAATGTCCGGCATGCTTCCGGGGCTGTTTGAAAACGGCGGCGTGTATAATCACTGCAACGCATTCAAGATCATGGCTGACTGCAGGCTTGGCCGGGCGGAGCAGGCGCTTTCCACGCTCCACAAGATGATCCCGGACAGTAAGGACAATCCTGTGTCCATCACCGGCGCGGAGCCGTATCTGTTCGTAAACTGCTGGTGCATGCACCCGTCGTTCTTCACGCGGATCTGGTTTGGCTGGTTTACCGGCACATCCGCGTGGGCGCTGCGCGGCTTCTATGAGGGCATCTGCGGCCTGCGGCGGGAATACGGCGGGCTGCGGGTGCAGCCCTGCATTCCCGGAGCGTGGAAGGAGCTGACGCTGACGCGCACGTTTCGCGGCTGCCGGTATCACATTCATATTTCCAACACAGGAAGCGGGAAGCCGGAGGTCACAGTCGACGGAAACCGGCTTGCAGATACTCTCCTGCCCGTTCTGAACGACGGACAGATACACGAAGTGGTTGTACGGACATGATCAGGGAGGCAAACGCCATGCAGATCAGTGTCATGAGCTTCAACATCCAGCATTGCCTGAATTACCGGACGCGGCAGATCGATTTTGATCTGTTTGCGCAGGTGATCCGGCAGTCCGGGGCCGATATCGTCGGTCTGAACGAGGTCAACGGCAGGGGTGCAGGCGCAGACTATCTGCCGCAGGCTGAGATTCTGGCCGAAAGGCTGGGATTTCACGCCTATTTCGCACAAGCGATCGCGTTTGATGGTGTCAATCCCTACGGGAATGCGCTGCTGTCCCGTTACTCGATCGAGACGGCGCAGACCATTCTCATACCGGATCCGGAGACACGCGGATATGCCGGGTATTATGAGACGCGCTGTCTGCTAAAGGCCGTCGTCCGGACGCCGCAGCCGCTCACCGTCTGTGTGACCCATTTCGGGCTGAACCCGGATGAGCAGGTGCTTGCGCAGGAAACGGTTCTTGCGCAGATTGAAGATCAGCGCTGCGTTCTAATGGGCGATTTCAACATGACGCCGGATGCGGAGCTGCTGCAGAGCATCCGCGCCTGCATGACCGATACCGCCGCTCTGATTCAGGGCCCCACCGCCACCTTTCCCTCTGACCGCCCGGACAGAAAGCTTGACTATCTGTTCCTCAGCCGCGATCTGACCGTGCAGAGCGCGGAGATTCTGCCGGTCATTGCTTCCGATCACAGGCCATATTTTACAGTTCTTTCCTTTTGAGTACAAGCTTTGTATTCCACAGATACCCATCCCCTTTGCCCGTCATTTCACCTAAAAACTACTTATATGAGCAATCGGAGGAATAAAAATGAAAAAAGCATTGTCTCTTATCCTGGTATGCCTTTTCCTCGTATCCATGATAATTCCGGTATCCGCTGCGCAGTTCATAAACGCTTATGAGACGATTCAAGCGGAGAATTATTCTGAAGCTTCCTGCGCTTCTGTGTTGGGACTTGGCTCCACACATTATCTTGAGAACTGCTTGGATGCGGGCGGTGGAAAGAATGTATTTGACTGGCAGAGAAACACATATTTCAAGTATGCCAATGTCGATTTTGGATCGGATGCCGCCTATGGCTTTTCGGCACGAGTTGCGGATTTTTCGGATCACGCCGATCTGAAAATCATTTTGGACAGCATCAATGGTCCCGTAATTGGAACCCTGCACATTGTATCAACCGGGAAGCAGCAGGACTGGGAAACGCAGTCCTGCCCAATTACGCCGACATCCGGTGTGCATGACGTCTTTCTGAAGTTTGAAAACAATCCTGCGAAAGCTTCTTTGAATTATTTTACGTTTCTGCATACTGTCCCCGAGGAAACAGTGCGCCCCACATACAGCTATGAACCGCTTCCAGCCAATTGGCAGGGACGCGATACACGACCTGATACATGGGTCGCTACGGATATGCTTGGTGAAGCAGTTGCAGACAATAGAATGGCAGGAAATCCGCGCAGCAACAAATATGTCGGTATCTTCTATCACCTGTTTCTAACGCGGAAGCAGGGCGAGGTGTATGATAATTCCAGGCTTCTGGAGGAAAATTATTTTGATCCTGCGTATGGGCCTGTCAATACAGACCATTTCTGGGGGAAACCGATTTTTGATTACTACAGAAATATAGACACCTATGTCATTCGGCGGCATGCGCAACTGTTATACAATGCAGGCGTTGATGTAATTATTTTCGATACGTCAAATGCGGGCTTCCCATTTGCTCCATATTGGATGGCAATTGTAGATACACTTTATCAAATGCGCGAAGAAGGCCTCAATACACCGCAGTTTGCATTCCATACAGGCGATGGGACAGATGGAACCAACAAATTGGCCGCATATCTTTACAAGAACCTCTATTCTACCGGAAAATACAGAGAACTTTGGTTTATGTGGGATGGGAAGCCGCTTATGTTGGGAAACAGCACACAGCTTTCCGCGCAATACCGCAATGTCTTTACATTCCGTCGGTCCTGGGCGTGGCAGAGCGGTGAAAATCAATTCCCATGGCTGGACAATACGCCGCAAGGCTATGGCTGGAACGAATCTGCTGACAAACCGGAAGCAACCAGTGTATGTTTGGCGCAACATGCAACTACAAACAAAGGCAAGTGTTATTCGGGCGGCGTAGAGCCTGCAAATGTATCGGAGGAAACCACGCTTGAACTGATAAACTTTCGTGAGCAGTGGGAGCATGCACTTTCACTTGATCCAGAATTTATCTTTGTAACGGCATGGAACGAATGGGTTGCTTCCAACTATTACGCAGCTGAGGGGCAGGATTTTCTGGGAAGAAAACTCTCTGCCAATGACTATTATTTCGTTGATGAATACAATCCGGAATTCAGCCGTGATATTGAACCGTCGGATGGCTTTCTTGGTGATGAGGCATATATGAAGCTGGCGCACTACATCCGCCTGTTCAAGGGGGCGCGGGCAGTTGGTGCTGCCAATGGAAGTCATACGATCAGCATAAACGAAAGTTTTGCACAGTGGGATACGGTTGAACCTGCTTTTTATGACAGTGTAGGCGATGTCACACACCGCAATGAGCTTGCCTATGCCGGCTATACAACGCTTGTAAATCAATCTGGCCGAAATGACTTTGACACCCTTAAAGTGGCTTACGATGCCGAGAATCTTTACTTTTATGTAAAAACTGTAGATAATTTGACCACGCCAGCTTCCGAAAACTGGATGACGCTCTTTATTGACGCAGATCAAAACGCGCAGACCGGATGGAATGGGTATGACTATGTATTAAATCGGAGACTATCCAGCGACAGTGTGGGCGTTCTCCAAAAGAATGTCGGTAATGCGTGGAAGTGGGAGGATGTTGAAGCTATCCCGTTCAATGCAAGCGGAAATGAACTTCAGCTTGCCATCCCCAGAAGCGCTGTAGGACTGGACAATGCAGAACTGCACTTCCGTTTCAAGTGGGCTGACAATTTCGGTGAAAGCGGTAATATTATGGATTTCTATAATATTGGCGACACTGCACCGGACGGCCGATTCGCATATCAGTTCAATCAGGTTTCAACCTCTGCTGTGCAGAGCAGGCCTGCACGCGACAGATATGCAGGACAGGTTGAAGCGGTTGGTTCCGTCTATGAAGCGGAGTATGCAGACCGTTCCATCTCACTCCCAATTGAGTACGAACATACTGGCTTCAGCGGAATCGGATATGCCGGAGGCTTTTCTTCCAGAGGCGCATCGCTGTCGTTTTCCGTGGCAAGCAAAGACGCTGGAATTTATAAGGGCATGCTTCGGTATGCTAATGGTCAGGCTAATGGCCGAACCTTAAGTCTTTATGTGAACGGTACATATGTGCGTCAGCTTACGCTGCCTGTTGTTGCGCCTGCCGACTGGAGTCAATGGGAAATGCTTGCATTTGATATTCCGCTTGACGCTGGTAAAAATACAGTTGTACTTGCGCGTGATGCACAGGATACCGGTGAAGTCAACGTAGATTACTTCTCCGTAGATTTCAGCAAAGGCCGAACATTCGAATGCGAAGATGGCATACTGCGCATCGCACGATGCAACACAGATAAGCAAGGTTATCACGGTCGCGGCTTCACAGATACATGGACACAAATTGGCGCCTCTGCCACGCTTCAGATCGAATCAAGCCGCGAAACCGATTACACGCTCCAGATCCGCTATGCCAACGCACAACGAGATGAGAAAACATTGAGCCTATATGTGAACGGGCACAAACTTCAGCAGGTCATATTTCCCGTTGTAGCGATGTCCGATTGGAATACTTGGGGAACGGTTTCTTATCGGGTGCCGCTCGTGTGTGGAAGCAACTCCGTTATGCTGAAATATGATTCTGGAGATAGCGGGAATATCAATATTGATGCTTTAACATTAGTACCAAAAAGTGCTTCATGGCTGCAAGCAGAAAACGCGGTTCTTTCTGGCGGCGTTCAAATCAACTGCAATCATAGTGGATATGTCGGAACCGGATTTACAGATTCGTGGTCTACTGCTGGTGCAAAAGCATCATTTACTGCGAATTGTGAATCGACAGGATATTATGATCTCATTGTCCGCTATGCAAATGGCGAGGCAAGTGGCCGGACACTGAATCTGTATGTGAATAGGAAATTTGTGCAGACGCTGCATTTCCCAGTTGTCTCAAGTGCTGATTGGAATGCGTGGCGTGAAATATCATTTAGTAAAATACTAAAGTTTTATAAAGGGATAAATTCAATTGTTTTAGCCTACGACAACGGCAATAATGGTAAGCTCAATATCGACAGCATTGCATTTCAATAATCACGCTACTGATATTGCCTCATATGTTATGAATTGAACATTTTTCTTTCGGGTCGCAGATTTTTTCTGCGACCCGAAATTTGTTTCCGCTCCGTAGTCGGTTTTCTACATGGATTGCAACGCAAGGTATGCCCTTTTGAAGTTACAGGCTTTGTTCATCATAGTCCAGCAAATGATCGTCCTGCTTATGCCCCAACGCCAGCCGCTTCTGCATGAGCTTTTTGCGGCGCTTGGAGTCGATACGGATGCCCATTGGATTGCTGGACAGTGCGACATTCTCGCGGAAGATTTGCACCATCTGATGGAACAATCTGATAGTTGAATTCAGCAGATACTCGGATGGAAGCCGCACAGAATGAGAGGTTGGGGACGAAGTATTTTCATCTGCAAGCGTCGGATTTGTAGAAGCGTCTCTAGAAGTTTCTTCCGCAGACGGTTCTTCACCCTGTGAAGATTCCTGCTCCATCTGCTGCCGCAGACGCTCCGCTTCCTGAATGATTGCGTTCTTGATGGCTCGGAACTCTTTTTGCTGGGATAGCGAATTGTGCTGACGGGGACGATTTTTATAGTAGCCCTCCAGCGTATCGCGCAGGTCATTCCAGACGGAATAATACGCCGCTACCTCCGGCATTTTTTCCAGTTCATCCACGATGGAATCCACCATATCCTTGAGTGGCTTTTTGAGATATCCATACTGTTTTTTACCGCTGACTGTGCGCAGTTCCAGCGCAAGCTCCATGAGCTTTTGCCGAATCGATTCCAGCGGATTTTCAACTGTTTCTAGCTGGTCAACAATTCTGCGCATGGTTTCCCGCGCCGCCCCGGTCACGTCTTTGTAGGCAACATCTTTCTGAATATAGACCTCTTTTAATTCGTCCGCATAGATCATGTTCGTCAACACAGATTGCAAATGCAGCAGTTTATCTTTGCGCAGAAAGCCGTATTTCGGGTCATCTGACCAGAGCATCATGTGGATATGCGGATGCTCACCCTCGTCGTGAAATGCTGCATACCAGCGAAGCTGAGACGGTGGAATTTGCATGGCTTCCGCAAAGTCTGCCTGTTTGGAGCGCAGAAGCGCCCGCCAGCTTGCGGCGTTATCATAGCCAAGCCGCGCGGCATCCTCGCGGCGCAGCGAGTAAATAATCGTCCAGACGTTGCCCTCATGCGTTTTCAACTCGCCCAACGTCTTTTCCAGATCAACAGCATCTTCGGCTCCAAACAAGCCGTGTTCGCCGTGCTTTTCCGCGCGAGGCCGTGTGGCAATATAGCGCATATAAATGCTGTCTGCGTTTTCATCCAAAAGCTCCACGCCGTCGCGGGTGGCGATATAATTCATATAACGACCGGCACGTTTTGGATTCAGAAAGCCTGCTTTCTGAATCAGCTTTGACATTTTCACACGCCCCTTTCACTCAACAGCGCATCTTCAAAATCAATTCTCCCGTTCGTTCTTTTGACTTCCTCCATGCTGAGTCCGCGCATTTTCTGATAGCTCCGGGCGTCAATGTCCGTGTCCGAAGCAAGGATATGTTTGTTGACATTCTGCTCAACTGCCAGCTTGAAAAGCTGCCGCCCGATGCGCTCTGCGAACCGTTCCAGCGTTCCAGATAAGATCTGCTGCAAGGCTTTTGGCAAATAACGATCTGCTTTTTCGGCGTATAAAAAACCGGTATAAAACAAGACTGCCTTTTCAATGTACTCGCTGCGGCTCTGGCATTGATCGTCCGCATAACAGTCATCGACGAGCTGCTTACACTCCGGCGTGATCCAGAGTGCAAATTTTTCTTTTCCTTTTACCATTTTTCTGTATTCACCTCGTGTTTTTCGTTGGACCCCCTCTGTTTCCCTTGAAACGGCGGGCTTCTTTCATTCCGCAACGCCCTCCGGCTGTTTTTCGCTGTGTTTGGAACGCCCTCGTAAATCCCCGAAACTGCCCGCACGGCGGGCAGATGTGACCGCCGCGGGGCGTGCACGACCCCGCGGCTTTGTCCTGCTTCGCCGCTTGCGGCTTCTTCCTTTGCCAAAATTCTCCTGCAGCCGTTCTTTTTCTTCGTTTTCCGTGCCCGCAATGCTCCCACACGTTGGCGCAACGTCCGTTTTTCTGGTGCTGGGCGAGTACGCGCTCGGCTTAGCTGCGAAAGCCGCACAAACTGCCGACACGGGCGCGACAGCGTGGTAGCCGTGTATTTACTGCGCGATTAACCTGTGTTTTGAATAAAATCGGCATATTTTCTCCTTGCGGCGTCCTCGTCCAGCTTCTGCATTTGCCGGTCATAGTCCTGCTGGAGTGCCGCCTGAATCGGTCGGATTGTGAACAGCAGGTTGCCATTGCGTTTGCAGCCATCCTTCGTCGTAACCATCGTCGGTTCTGTGACGAGCAGACCGCGTTCTTCGAGCGACCGGATGTGTTTGCGAATCGTGTTCGGACTCAACCCAACCGCATCACCGATTTTTCGGTAGCTTGGCCAGCATTGGAATGTCTGCCGATCTTCGCAGAACAGCAGGTAGGCATAGATTGCGATCTCTGCTGCGCTCAAACCCAGCAAGAAAATTTCTTTCGGCAGTGGGAAGTAGTCCCGAACCGCATCGCGCGTCGGCCATAGGCTGCGCTTCACTCCGTTCCTCCTGTGTGCTGCTCCACCCAGCGGATAAACGCTTCTTTCGGAACGACGATCCGATTACCGATCTGCAGCGCGGGGAAATCTTTCTCATGCATCAGCTCATAGCTGCTGGACGGTGCGATGCCCAGCACTTTCGCTACTGTCGCCGCGTTCAGGAACAGCGGCAGTTCGTCGTAGCTCTTGTAGTTTGATTCTTTCATGTTGTCCTCCTTTGTTCGTGTCCATTTTTTCTGTCTGTACTTTGTCCTTCTGAAAAACACCCCCTATTTAATCCGACACTAAAAGCCGTTTTTGTTACCCTCCTTCGCAAATTTTCTTATTCAGAGGGGAAGATATTTTACGTCCAGCAATAACGCCCTCTATTTGATCCGACAGATTTTTGCGTTTTGAGCGGTGTCCCCTCAAAAAAATCCCCTCACTGCATAGGCCACGGGAACGCGATTTTTAGAAGCCTTTTCGAGAAAATTCACAGATCGTTTACATTTCCGCGCCTACGCTGCCTGTTTGCGTCCCTCCAAAAAAGTCCTTCTATTTAATCCGACAGAAAATCGCGTTTTGAACAGCCTGTCTTTAAAAATTTTTTAGGCAGCATAAAAAATAACCGCCGCCTTGATCGGCAGCGGCGTGTTCGGTATGGGTTTCCTTTTTACAAATGTGCGTTTCTATAACTTGTAACCATCAGTAATTTGGTGTATACTCTAACCATAGAGATTCTGCTATTTGTGGAGGGAGGTTCTTGTTTATGCGGGATCAGATTTATTCTGTCGGTGATCTGCGCGCGATCATTGCACCGATTGCCGCGCGGCACGGCGTGGAGCGTATTTATCTGTTTGGCTCTTACGCAAGAGGCGAGGCCACAAAAAACAGTGATGTCGATCTGCGCGTCGACAAGGGAAACCTTCGCGGTATGTTCGCTTTGGGCGCGCTCTACAGCGATCTCGAAGACAGCCTTGGAAAAGATTTGGATTTGCTGACAACAGGCAGTCTGGATCAACGGTTTCTGGATCAAATTGCCGGGGAGGAAATTGTTTTATATGACCGCACAAAGTCGTGACACGCAGATCCTTGAGAAAATTCAGGGTTATTGTAATGACATCATGTTTACGCATACTGAGTATGCGCATGATTATCACACCTTCTGCACAAATCCGACCTATCGCAACGCGATTGCGCTCTGCTTGATGCAGATTGGCGAGCTTGTAAAGCATCCGTCTCCGGAATTTATCAGCTTACATACCAGTATCCCCTGGCGCGCCATCCGGGGTATGCGAAATGTCGTTGCGCATGAATATGGCAACATTGACCTTGAAACCGTTTGGGAGACCTCCGAGGCGGGAATCATGGAACTGCGCGATTTCTGTGACGAACACATTGCCGCAAATGATTTTGAGATAACCTTGCTTTAAATTTTCTGTAATCTTTGATTACTGCGGCGCAGTTTTTGCGCGTGGTGGGCGCTCTTGTTAGGCTGAATTTCAGCACAGGCAAGGATTGCGCTTGCGTGAGAGCCCATCTTCGGAGGTGTCTTTACACGGTGGACTCGTTAAAGCGGCTGACCCACACCGTGACCCACACGCGGAAACGAGCGGACGGAAGCAGTGGAAACAGGGACGTGAAAGAGTATTTCAATTCTAGCGAAAACGATCAAAAACGTCCGGAAAACAATATTTTCAGAATTTTTCTACTCTTTGTAATCAGCAGGTCGGGGGTTCGAATCCGTCTACCAGCTCCATTTTACCGCA
>ERZ857801.1586-NODE-1586-length-23089-cov-5.556308_pt1 | contig 23089 bp, 42 predicted proteins | sample MGYA00519762_ERZ857801 | MGnify/ENA primary metagenome ERZ857801 (study PRJEB31778, sample SAMEA3449368) | human gut metagenome | biome: human gut; feature: human-associated habitat; material: faeces | place: United Kingdom | collected 2010/2012 ...
AGCAACACTTCATTTTAGATATTTAACCTGTCTACTTGACAGGGGGCATATCATTAATTGCCGCCTGTTAATTTTTTATATTTATTTGATTTATATTGATAACCAGTTAGATTCTGGTTTTGCAATAAGACGAGCATTATTATATGCCATATCAAGTGTTAAACATGTGTGACCTTGATAATAATTTCCTACTTTAGTTACAGTTAAAGCTAATGATGGAGTAGTATCATCCTCTAAGCATAATGGAAGTAATAACTGAATCTTATTTTCATAATATTGTGGTATTGCCAATTTATAATTAGCTGATACTCGCTTCTTCATAGTTTCTATTGAACCATTGAGATTGTTAAGAATATTTTTGCTATCTTTAAGCTTTTCGGGAATTCTTTCAATATTATTAATATCTTTCAATATATGTTTATAATTAATGTTTATTTCGTAGTGCCAATCAAATAATAAGAGAGATGGATCATCAAAATAATTTGCTCTTGGTGGGCGATCAGAAATATTCATATTTCCTAAATCATATGATGTAAGAAACTTTAATCCATTTTTGCTTTTATCTTGATATGCGTATATTGGTTGATAGAATTCAGTAAAAAGTCCTGTGTTAAATAGCGCATATTCATTATTAATAATTACATTCTTTTCAGAAGATAATTTTTTATATGTGTGAACCATATAATTTGTAAGAATTTTATTATTAGGGTATGTATCATTAGACCAATTTTCTTTATCTGCTATTTTAATTAGATCTTCTATATAATCATTCCAGTTTACATTGAAATACGCCATATATTCTGCTCCTTTTGTATTTTTAAATGCTTCTGTAAGTATATCATATTTTCTTGATTCATGGAACGGGAAAATATCTGTATCATCTGGCTTGTACAATTTAAATGGATATGATTCATATTCTTGTGATTCAAGTGGTATATATTCTCCTTGTAATTTCGTACATGCTTTTATATAAGCTTCTTGTGGTGTATCAGCATAAACAAAATAAATGTAATCATAAGGTTCATAACAATATGCTGCTGTTGTTGGTATTAAATATGTATTCATTTGTAAACCCTCCTTAGAAATGTGATTTATATAATTTTATATTCTCTTTTTTAAATTTGTTCTGAGATAAAATTCTTTACATGGAATATAAGGAGAAAAATGTATGATTTTGAGTCTATTTTGGATTTTTATATGTCAGGTGGCTAGTTGTTAGGGTAGAAGATAAAAATTGAAATTTGAGCTGTGAGAGTGGATTTTTATATAGATGTGAGAATTGATAATATTATTTATAGTAAATGTGTATGAATGTATATAGATAGTTAATGCAATTTTGAGTGATGTAAAAATCAACCTTGTATTTTGAGTATTTAGGTAAGTAAAAATGATTTTAGGTGTTATTGGTAGGGTGGAATGAAAAGACTGTGTATGAGTGTAATAGAGGGTTTAGATGAGAAATGGAATTTTTGGTATTGTTATAGTAGGATTTTTTGATGGATTGTATTGGATTTGGGGATTCTGGCGTGGTTTATATACTCATCTCTGTGTGGAATGGTTGTGATATTTTTTTGAAAATAAAAAAGACAACCACATTAAGTTGTCTTTTTATAGATAAAGTTATTTATGTTGATTTTTAATAGAGTCATAATTTTCTATTACACGTCTTAGTTTTGTTACAAAATATGAGATATCCGCAAAATAATTAGGATATGCCAATTTTAATGTTTCGAATGAAGATGCTGATACTAATACAACATTAATATTTGAACCTTGTTCAATTTTTCCATATAATTTTGTCGCTGTTTCGAGATTTGAGGATTTAAACGGTTTTACAGTAACAGTCATTTTGTCATAATTGAGTAATATTATATAATATAAATTTTTATCTTTCTGGTTATATTTATTACTCGCATGATTAATGGACACATTTAATCCACTAAGAGTAGATATTATATTATTTTTCTTATCAAGATACTTAATTTCTGATATTAATTCATCAGCCCATTTAGACGTATTGGGACATATAGGCATTTTCTCTTCTATGGCAAACAAAGAGGATACAAGTGTAAAGAATCTTAATATGTCATAATCTCCTTGACTGGATTTAAGATTGCTTTTTGTATATATCCCCATCATTTCAACAGCAGTTGCCCACATGTGTTGTAATTTTGTACGAAATTGAATTTCTATGAACATATTTTTATTGTAAGTGTCTTTAGATTCACTGTGAAATTGATATACCATATGATAAGATCTATAACCTGATTCTTTAGGATTGGCAATATAATCATATTCACGTTTAAGTATATGTCTTATTCGAGAAAATTTATATCTATCTATTGCGTTATAAACTTGTTCTATAGTGTCAACAATTACTCGACATCCACCTAAATCTTGCATTTTATATAATTGCATCTCAGGAAATCTTTGAATTTTACCAGTTATGGATTCAAGTCGTTTTAATCTTTGAACAACAATGGCATTTGGATTCTTTTGACGAAGATTACTACAAATGACTTGTAATGGATAAGCGTGTGCAGCTCTCCAATTATTTAATATTACCAAAGCTTCTTCTCTTTCTTTAGGAGTAGAAAATGGATCGGCTATGATTTTACCTGCTTTGTTAATCTCGGATTTGGTATATTTAGGTACTTCCCATTTATTTTTATCTTTCATAGAAATTTCCTCTTTAATTTGCTTAATCAATAAATCTATATTGTCAATATCAATTGTATCATTAATTAAAAGAGAATTCATTATATTTATTGAATCTATAGTTTTTTGCATTATTATGCTCCTTTTTGAATTGTATTTTTATATATGTTCACTTATATTTATTCCCTACTTTTGAATTATTGAACATTAATTATTGAACAGGAGTAATATAAATATTTATATGGGGTGTAAGAGATGTATAAGAAATGATATTTAGAATATTGAAAAATTATATGAGATAAAAATGGATTCGGCAATTGAATATTATATGGGTGAAATTGTTATGTTTTTATAGGATGATTTTAAATATGGGATATGTAGATTTAAGATAAAAATTAATGATTATACATTTGGTTCGAGAAATATAAGAAAAACAAAGGTTCTCTGAAGAATTATTTATGAAAATGTAGTAATTTTGAGTGTATGATTATGGGTAAATATAAGAAAAAATAAATGTGTTTTCGAACTTAACTTCGAACTGAATTTTGGGAATTTCGTGTGAATGGAACAGATAGGTGCGCTTACGCACCCTGGGCTGACTGCTACGATGTAAACATGCCCCCTAGTAAATATATAATAATATTGTACTATTATTGTATGTTTTGACGGTATTTGTATATTTTACCGTGGCATTAAATCGCCTGATATAGTCAGGTGAGGCGACACCGTGAGCTGATGCCGACAGCTTTTAATATAACAATATAGTTCGAGATATGTCCGTGATACAAAGACAAAATTAAAAATCTGTACGCCACACAAAGACACAAGCTGCATTCAATCTGTCCGTCACACACAAACAAAATAATAAAACTGTCCATCTACAACGGACAAGCAAAAAATCTGTCTTTCTGGTGCAAACAACCTTTTAAATATCCAATATAACAATTTATACCTATGTCTTATTTTACTATAATTAATATTATCATGTGTAACAATAGTATCATCAATCAATGATAATTTATTATTATTATTATTATTTATATTATCACTCTTGATTCTGTTTATTTATCTTTTTTTCTGCCATCTGATCCACATTATAAATATTATAACTAACCTTATTATTATATTTTAAATGCTTGTTAATCTGGTACGCTTTAATATTTCTAACTGCCTTTTTTATCTGTCTTTTTATGTCTGTCTGCTCATTACTCTATAAGATCCTTATTAATTATCCTTTTTAACTATATCAATCCGCATTTCACAATTTAATATATCTAAAATCTTCTTCATATCGGCAAAACTAAAATTCTTTTTATTTAATAAACTTTGATATGTTTGTGGTAACATTCCCAGTTTATCACATAATTCTTTTGCAGTTATATTATTGTCCGTTAAAGTTTTCTTTATTTCTTTTTTAATTTGTTCATTATCGTTATATATAAACATTCAAAATATACCTTCTTTCTTATTTATACAATATATAAAATATCACTTTTAAAATAATAAGTCAAATTACAATATCTATAATATAATATACCTTATAAATAAGTAAAAACAAATGAAAAATAATAAAAAATACCTTATTTTCACTTGACATATAAGGTAAAATACCTTATACTATAACCATAATAAAGGTAAGACATAAGGAGGTATAAACATGATCAAGTCAATTAAATACAACCTTTACAAGCTCAATAAAAAGCATCCACTTTTGATAGGTGCAATAACTGGCGTTGTGTTAGGTGTGACAGTCGTAACAAGTCTTTATTTTTTAAATAATAATGATAATGATATTTTAAACGAAATTGATTTACACGCACCTTCACAAATTGAAAACACAATAAACCCTGATAACTTTGCTAATCACTCAAACGCTTGTGACAGCATCAACAAGCTAGTTGATAATAACACAATTAATATTTTATCAGATTCTATCAAATAAGAGAATAACACTATATCAAAGGAGGTTACACAATGAACATATTATATATATGCTACGAAACAAGCCAGTCAATGAGCAAGACAGACTGGCAAAGCTACTACAACAATAATATTGACAAAACAGAATATAACGATTTCCCAGACTGGTGGTATGACATGAGAAAAAGCGGAGTTATAGAAATAGCTTAATAACAATATAAGCAGTGACGGTTTAGCCGTGGGGGATTCAGTTCTCCGCTTGCTTTTCGAGGTATTTATATCTCATATATGATCTTTGATAATTACATATATTACACAATACGCTGATTAGTTTCATTATCAATCAGGGCAATATCAAGCCTACAATTTAAAGCGTGTGCAATTTCAATTAATTCTTTTTCATTAAAATTATCCCGTTTAAATTTATTAGTCATATTGTTTCCAGTTGTTCCCAACTTTTCAGCAAGTTCTTTAATATTGATTTTTCTTTTTAACATTACAATTTTAATATTTTCAGTCATTTATAAAACCTCTTTTCTATTTGATTTGAATATGATTATACATTGTAAGCTATGAAAAGTCAAATATATAAAAGAAATCATACAAAATAATGTGATTTTATATTGACAAATCACACGAAATAGTGTAATATATTATTAAAGAAAAGGATATCAAACGATTTTTAATTTATTAAAGGAGGTTGTCATTATGACAAGATACACATTAAAACAGCTTAAAGAAATGATTAAATCAGGAATAGCAACGGATCTTACAAAGGCATCTAATAAGGAATACAAAGAGTTGATTGCAAATGGCGGTTATACTCAAGTCGGTTTTGCTTCTGGTGTATATGGATGTAATGGCAAGTTGCTCAAGGGTTTAAAGGATGGCAAGTTATACGCCATTACTGCCAGATCATCAGCAATATTTATTTTTTAATCTTACATATTAAAAGCCTTGTATCGTGTGGCATCTGCTACGGCGTACGCATCAAAGCAATGCAAGGCACTACACAATATTTTATATTGTGCATCTGGTGAGGGCTACCGCTTGCGGTAATAAGTGAATATACCCAGATAGTGAGGCGGTTTGAATATATGAGAACTCACGAAAAAAAGACTTGGAAATATTCAAAGCATGTGAACGCTAAAAAATCACTGACAGCTCAAGATCTCAACGCTGTATAAACATTGTGAGACATTAGAAGGTGATTATTGATTAAGCTAACACCTTAATAAAAACAGATTAGCTTGATACGTCCGTAGCCATGTGAACGGAGGACAAGAAACAGACTGGAGGGAGTAAACAAAATACTTCCTGATGGGATGCATAAAGGCATCACGAAACAAACAAGCACGAACGGCGGAGCGTGAGAATGTGAGAGGATAACACAATAAAACCTCAACCGCTTTTATATGGTTATGATGATGTAACAGCACTAATTAAAACGGCTTAACTGTTCTTTACAACTAAAAGAAATCTATAAGGCGATAATAAGACGATACTCCCCAGATAACAAGCATGTAGTGATGCAAGGGACTTCTAGAAATACGCATCCAGTGAATAAAGCGTTATAACGATGTAGTTAAAATAGCCTTATAAGAGAAAAGCCCTGAAAAGGACAAGAAAGATATATTGAGTTGATATATTTCGATATGAGGAAGCACAAAGGGCTATATAAATACATATTTACATATTAATAAAGAAGAAATACAGATACATATATAAACATAGATATAAAAGCAATATTTTTTATTGCTTATAAGATGCAAGCAAAATAACACATGATAAGTATATTACAAAAGGATTTATAAATCAGTCGGGCAAAAGTGGAAATCCCAGGCGGTGGCAAGTAGTAGATTGATTATAAATAAATATGTTTCCCTGTCTTATCGCCGTTATAGTAGGCAAGTTGTAAAAGCTGAATGATTAAATAACCATCAGCAAAATAAACAACTTGCTTTTTTGTTTGCATAAATAAGCAATAAAAAAGAATAAAGGAGGTTATACCACAATGATATATAACTTATTAAATACAAAAACAAAAAAGATTGTAGCCTATACAATAATATCTGGAAATGATAGCGATATTTTGACAGATAAAGAAATACTTGACAGCCGTTTAGAATGTGGAATTGATGAAGGATATATTTCAGATGATTCATATAAATGGATTAAAGGAAAAGAGAAAAAAGGAATTTTATTATAAATAAATGGAGGACAAAACAATGATGAATACAACATATTACAATTTTAGAATTATTAAATGTCAGGACGGATCAGAAATAATTGACGAAACGCTCAAAACTCCGCTTGAGGCGATTGATGGAGTTTTAGCTGCTGAATATCAGAAAGTCCAAGATGCACTTGACATTATACATAAGAAGGAAGAGAAGAGACAAAAAGAAGCATCAGCAAAGCAGAAGAAAGAACGCAACATATTATTTAAAATCGCTTGTTTATGCGGATTAATTACAGCTTAAAACAATACATATAACGGAGGTAAAAACATTATGAAAAAGGAAAAATTCAAGTTATCAGGTGAATATTTTTGTGGAAATAAAGCAAGTGATTATGCTATCAAGAACGGATTCCTTGATTATATGACGCTTGCAAAGGCATTTGATGCAGTATCTTCAGATATTATATCTAAAACAGATAAGATAAATCAAATTAAAAAAGAAATCATTATATCAATGAAAATGATGGATACAACTATTAAAAATGTCAAAGAATCAGAAGAATATAAAATTGCACAAGCATATAATCAAGGATTGAGGGATGCTATGGCTATTTTTGAAAGAGAAATGAAACGATGATTTACTGGGAAAGAGAGGTAAACAATATGAAGGCAAGTAAGGTAAATGCAATAAATAAAATTGCAATTAAGGGTGATAGAAACGAACCGGTTATAGCAGCTATTCAAAATATTGAGATAAATCATCCCGAATTGTATAAAGAATTGTCAAAGGTTATTGATGTAGAACTGTGGGATGGATATTCTCTTATGATACATGAAGAAATCGAATAACCAATGAATCGGAAATTTCAGAAGGAGTTATTAAATGAAAATAAAATTTAAAGACTTATATATGGATGGAGAAGTCGTAATACTTGACGTAAGCGATATAAGAATGATGACAGGCGATCAGGATGAAACAATATTGATTGAGAATGTCGATGGAGTATTTTATAAGGCAATTGTCATTGAATTTGTTTAAGGAAAGGTAGAAAAGTTATGGATAGGAAAGAATATTTATTAAGACAGGTACTAAAGTTATTTAAGCAACAGAAAGAAAGCCGTTATGTTTTAAATATTGAAGAGATGACTGTTATGTATGATGGAGCTGAATGCGATGGAAGTTGTCTTTGTGATGATATTATGGATGAGCTAGGAATTGACAGCTTAGAAGATATTGAGGATGAGAAATAAAGTGTGATATAATATATAAGGAAGAAGGTTGATGAATATGGCAGGATATAACGGATTTAGTATGAGCAACAATGCAGTTGCAGCATATGAAGATGGTGAAAAACCATTAAGCAAGTGGACAAAGGCAAATATTTTTGATACAATTAAAGATACAGAAATTGAATTGAAATGTTCAATTGAGAAGTTAAGAAGACTTCCTATAAAAGTATTGAAAGAAGTTTGCTTGAGATATTCTTCATGGCATCATACAAGTAATCATTATAATAAAACAGAATTCTATTCGCTTGATATTAATAGAATAGAAAATTTGACAGATGATAAAATTGAGGAATTGCTTTTAGATTATAAAAAAGAGAAAAGAATGGAATCTAAACCTTCAGAAGAAAGATGGGAATGTGCTTTCTTAGAATGGTCTGGTACTAGAAAACATCCAGTAGCAACAGAAGTTATTGAAGAAGGTATTATAAAAGGCAATTGGTTTTATCGTAAGGATGGTTCTAAAAAGAAAACTACGGCAAACGGATTTAGGTTTATAAAAAATTTGGAGGAATAAGTAATGGCATTTATAAATGAACAAGGTTTGGGAATTAGTTATGAATGTTCGGAATTAATCAAAGAGCTTAAAGAAGATATTGTAGAATTTGGTGGTGACACAGTTGTTGCAGTATGGTGCAAGGATAATTCAGGAGTTACATTGTATGTAAATTATGATTTTATTGATGAAGATCAGCCAATAACTGAAAAAGAATTGGATAAAGATGAATACATACAGAAAATGACAATGAGTGCATTATTAATTTTATTAGAAAAGCAAAATGAAATTTTGTAATAATTGAATAATTTAGAGAGAACATTTAAGAGATTGGAAAGATTGAAAATATCCAGTCTCTTATTTTTTATGGAAAGGAATGGATAATTTACAGTGAAAGGTTGTGATTGTAATGAGAAATTTTAGAGTAAATGGAATAAAAATACGTATAGTGAATAGATATACGGCTGGAATGGAAATTAATTCATTCAATCAGAAGTATGATGTAATGATGTTCAACACGGCTTATAATGCATGGACAAGATTATGTTCTTGTATGACTATTGCAGAAGGTAAGGAAATTGCTATAGAAAAAATAGAAACTATGCAGGAATTAGCAATAGTGATATAATAATACATAATAATAGAAAGGAGGGATTAAATATGCTAAATGAAGAACAGGCAAATAAAGCAGGATTATTGCATAAAATTCAATTTGCAGTGGAAACAGTAGATGTTTCTAAATTTTATGAAGCAATAATATTATATTCAATGGAATATAAATGTGAAGTTCCTACTGAGGCAGCAAAGCTTGTCGAAGCACAGGAAAGAAAAGTTTCGCAGGATGAGTTAAAACAGCTAATGCAAGAAATAGCAATACCTGTGATTAACAACATTAAAACAAATGGAGAATGGGAATAAACATTTTTCTTTTTAATAGATACATAGTGGAGAATAAAGAAGTGGATGACAATATGGTTATTCACTTCTTTATTTTTATCAAGAAAGGTTGTGATGAATATGTTTGATTACAAAGAATTTAAGAAAGAGATGTCTAAAAGAGGTCATGAAGTACATAAGAATGGAAAGTATCTTACAATCATTCCTAATAATAGTTACGAAGGATATAGTAAAGGATTTCTGTTTGCAACGGATGTAATAAAGGGATTTGAGTATGGATTAAAATTCATTACTATGGATCACTATAATACTTGGATATATAGTGCAAAATTCAAGATTGTGTGATAGAATTAGAATAGTAACAATGAAGACGTGAATTTATATTATAATTTTAAGGAGGATTTAAAGAATGGGTGTTATTTTTGTGTTATTTGGTATTTGTTATATTATTTTTATGATTATCAAGGGGGAAACTGTTAAGCCAGTATCGAAGGATTTTGATTGGAGGGCAGCGATGATTGATCAGTCAAAAAATAATTTATCACCCAGAGAATATAATCGAAGAATTGATGCTGGATATTATGACAGAAAAGATAAGAAAAATTAAATAGTAACAAAGAGTTAAGCTGTTGAGTAGAAATATTCAACGGCTTATTTTATTTAGGATAGGAGAATATTAAATATGAATAATTATAAGGTAATTGGAAGATTCTACAGCAATGGAGTAAGAATGATAACAGTATTAATGAATAAGGCAGCTTGTACTATGTCCGAAAGAGAATTTAATAGAATTGTAAGTATTAAGTAAATTATTAGATAGGTTCTCTGATGGTGCAAATAATGCAGATATAGAAAGCTAGGAAAGATTGGAGAAAATAAAATGAAATATGATGATTTCACGAGCGGAGAATATGTGAAAAAAGAAGATGTAGGAATAATATGAGATATTCAAGTATGCGTAACCTTGATATTTCAAATGGAGAGGGAGTAGGAGTCTCCCTCTTCGTTCAAGGTTGTCCATTTCACTGTTTTGGTTGTTTTAATTCTGATACATGGGACTTTAATGGCGGTAAGGAATGGACAGAAAAAACAAAAGACAAATTCATAAAACTTATTGATAGATCATATATTAAGCGAATATCTTTCCTTGGTGGTGAGTGTTTAGCTGAACAGAATCTCGATGAAATCTTATCTCTAATCAAACTAATCCGTAATTCTTTTCCTGAGAAAACTATCTGGTTGTATACAGGATATAATTTTGATCTTTTAAATTCCAAATATAATGAATATAAATATACTCCATTTGCAGCAAATGCAGATGAGTGGCTTACACGATGGGAGATAATTTCCAATGTAGATGTACTCGTTGATGGAGAATATATAGATGAGCAGAAAGACCTATCATTAAAATTCAGAGGTTCAAAAAACCAACGAGTGATTGATATAAAGCAATCTCTCGCTCAGAACAAATTGGTTTTATATTGTAATTAATTTAAGTAAGGAATAATTATGAATAATAAAGAAGCGTTAGAAAAATTAAAAGCATATCTTAAATGCCAGAAAAGACAGGTTAAGGGTATTCATGAAGATTGTAATAATAAGAAGTGTGACAACTGCGATTTATGTTATATACAAGGAACTACAGGTGAACATATTGAAGCTATTGAATCAGCAATACAGTCACTTGAAAGCCATAAAAGAATTATAAAAAGATTAAAAAAAGAGTTAAAGCTTGCCGAAGATGTAGAGGAAAGAGCTGTTAAAGAAAATCCTTTTCAGTTTGATCGTATTAAAGGATATGCAGCAGGTATTTATAATGCCTTAGAATTTGTAAAAAATGGTGGTAAGGAAGAATAATGAACAAAACAGATATTCAAAAAGGTAAAATGGTCTATTATGCTCGAATGCTTAAGCCAGTAGGAATATATGAAGTATGTGACCTATATGTAAGGACAGTTAGAGATGATTACTTCGTTGGGACAGATAAGCGTGATAAACATGCTTATCTATTTTCTTACAATAAATTGGATAAAACAATATTTAAAACAAGACAAGGATACTGTTTTAGAAGCAGAAAAGAACGCACCTAAAGTAAGTGATGAACAAGAGTATGAGGAATATTAATAAGAGAGGTGAACAACTATAGGATATTTATACGATAAGTTTAAAGGAAAATATAGAATCTTATGTCCTGTAAATAAAGATACAAACGATTTTAATCGTAAGCTCAATGGTACATTAGAAGATATTGATTGTTATATATCTTGTCAATATGGTAACAAGGTATTCTATTATGGACATAATACTTTACAAGCATATATTCCTTCTTTGATAAGAGGACACAATATTATTAAAACAATTCAGCAATCTGATCCGTCTCTTATATTTGGTATTGAAGAAACGGATTCTGAAATTCTATTTAAGTTCAAATATGTCAATTCAGACAAGGTTATTCCATTACTAAAACCAAGAACAAGTGGTGCGTCTATAAGCCCATTTTCACCAAAGAATTTACCCCGAAATAAAGACTTTAAAATACCAGATGATAAATTGACACAGTACAAAGAAATCGTGTCTAAAATTCCTCCTGAGAAGCTTTTAACCCTAAGTAGAATGACACATTCTTATTTACAAACTTTGGTTACAAAGAAGACTCCGTGGGAGAATATTAAAGCAGATATGAGACTCAAATGTGTCAAAGGTAAGGAATATATCTACATGATTGACAAATGGGACGAATATCTCAAATATCTTGAAAATGAAATTAAGGAGATGTAATGATGGGTGAAGTAAGAAGAATTAAAGTTAATAAATCTGTAACCAAAAATAAGTTGCTTGATTACGGATTTAGGTACAAGGAAAATGGTGATTATAGATTATATGTTCCTGTATATAAATGGAACGATAAAACAACCATATATGCGTATTTCTATGTAAATATGGAAGAAAATATTTTTACTTATGATATTCAGTCAGAAGGTTCTACATATTATCCATATTACAATGAAACAAATAGTGAAGTAAATAGGGGAATAACAGAGAATATTAACACAGAAATAATAAAACTAATCAAGAAAGGAATTTTAAAAACGTATGAAAATAATTAATATTAAGAAAACAGACGAGAATGCAAAGATTCCTACATATGGTAGTGAATTTGCAGCAGGTGCAGACTTATATGCAGTAATACATAACGAAGAAAATAGGGTAGAAATTCTTTCTGGTGAAACAGCTTTTATTGACACTGGAATTGTAATGGAAATACCTAATGGATATGTCGGTCTTGTTTATGCTAGAAGTGGTTTATCTTGCAAGCAGGGATTAGCTCCTGCCAATAAGGTCGGAGTGATTGATTCAGACTATCGAGGAAATATCATGGTTGCACTATATAATCAGAGCAATGAGACAAGAATTGTATCTGAAGGTGATAGAATTGCACAGATTGTTATTCAGCCAGTAGAACAGTTTGGATTTAAGGTGAAAGAAAATCTCAGTGATACAATTAGAGGAAATGGTGGCTTCGGTAGTTCAGGAAAGGCGTAAAATATGGAGAAGAAAGAAAAATTATTATATACTGTTAAAGAAGCAGCTCAATTACTTGGAGTGAATGTACATGTGGTGTACGATCTTATTAAAAAGGGTTTATTACCAGGATTAAAACTAGGTAGTTTAAAAATAAGAAAAGAATCTCTTGAAGAATTTACGCAGAAATATGAAGGGATGGATATGTCTGACCTTGATAATATAAAAGAATTAAATGTTGTGTAATTAAAGCAGGAATGGTATAGTTAATACTGTTCCTGCTTATTTTCTATGTAGACTTCTATAACACAATAAAAGTCTACGAAAAGTCTACACGAGAATAAAATATTAATATTCATTAATAAGCATAATATAACACAAAATAACACACACCATATCGTGTTAAGCCTTAATTTATCAGCATTCCAGAACATAATATAACATAATAAATTAAGAAAAAATAATAGAAGCTAGGAATGGGTAATAACCCTATGGTTGGTGCTACTGTAGCTGTTGCTGTTTCCATTGAGGAAGCTGCTAAGAATGGTAAGTTCTAGGAAATAAGCGGTTTTCAAGACCTCTGTGCAATTTAGCATAGAGGTCTTTTTAATGTCTACAAGTTAATACCACACAAAAGTCTACGAGAAGTCTACGAAAATTTTTCTTGTAGACTTCAGATTCGTGTAGACATTGTAGACTCTAGGTGTTATTATGCTATCGTACATATTACTTTTTATATTAAAAAGGAGGAGCAATATGGGCGAATTATTTATAAAAGCTAGAACACTTAAATCGGGTAAAACCGTGTATGAATATGCTTTTGAGATTGCATCTGTAGACGGTAAGCGAAAAAGAAAAACTAAATCAGGATTTGCGACTAAAAGAGAAGCAAGAGAAGCAGGTAAGATTGCACAACAAGCTTATGAACATGTAGGACAAGTTGTAGAACCTTCAGATATGTCGTATTCTGACTTTCTCGATTTGTGGATAGAAAAAGATTGTAAACTTACTTGTAAGAAAACTACAATAGAAACTTATGAAAAAAAGATAAGATTGTATCTTAAGCCTCAGATTGGATCATACAGATTAAAGACTATAACAAAAGATGTATTGCAGGATTTTATTACAGACATGTACAATAAAGGTTTCTCTACCAACACTATTGGTACAATAAAAGGATTATTAACAAAATCATTTAACTTTGCACTTGATAGACATTATATATTATCTTCTCCTGCAACTAGATTGGTTATCCCAACAAAAATGCAGCCAGACGTAAAAACTCAAACTAAGAAACATGTATACATCCCTCAAGATATTATAGATAAAATTTTTAAGAGGTTTCCCGAAGGTACATCAGCGTATATTCCATTAATGATTGGTTATCATACAGGCTTAAGATTAAGTGAGATATATGCTCTTTCATGGAAAGATATTGATTTCGAAAATAAAACACTTTCTGTTAATAGACAGGTGCAGTGGGATGAAGGAGAGAAAAGAACAGAGGAAGAAAAGAAGAGAACAAATGGAACATCAGAATCCAATGGCTTTTGGTATTTTTCTGCTCCAAAATATAATTCATATAGAACAATAGAAATTGATGATATTTTATTAGAGACATTACAAAAAGAATACAATAAACAATTAAAAGCAAGAGATTATTATGATGAACATTACAATCATTATTATTGCGAAGATACAATTGTATATGCTAAAACAGATGATGTTGTGCCAATAAATAAAATATCTCAAACACCGTCAAAAAATGAGATTGATTTCGTTTGCAGGAGAGAAGATGGATCTTATGTAACTTCAAGAACCACTCAAAATATTTCAAGTGTAGTTCATAAGCAACTAAATTTCCCCGAATATGATACTCATAGCTTAAGACACACACATGGAATGATGCTAAGAGAAAACGGTGCAGATTTTGTGTATATCCAAAAGAGGTTGGGACATAAGGATTTAAAGACAACAATTCTTATATACACAAATCATTATACAGATATAATTAAAGAAACTGGTAATGTAGCTTTAAATAATTTATATTGATTTACTCCGAAATTGTCTACATTCTACATTTTAAGAAAAAAGGAGGTGTATAATAAAATACATCTCCTTTAAATTTATTTTATAACAATTGTCCGTTCAAATAGTTATGAGGCGGTTTTTTCGCTTCGGTTTTATATTTCAATTCTTTAGCAGCCTCTTCCTCAGATCCATATAATCTATTAATAGGAACTCTAATACCACCACCTTCTTCAAATCGTACAGTAGCAAGATTACCAGTAACATGAGCGACAGTTACCTTTCTAACCTTTAAATTGCTCTCAATAATATAAGCTTCAATTCCCTCTTTCATAAATACCTCCACAAATATCAACTGAAATAATTATACCATATAAAATCGTAAAAAATAGGGTAGAAGAGAATAAAATCTCAACTACCCTATTTCATTATATAAATCTCATTTTTAATTTTGCATTATGCGCATAATTAATACTTTAAATGGTATTATTGTCCGATGTATTACTATTTTTTATTTGGTTGTTTATCTTAAAAATGCTTGTCATAAGAGGTGTTTGAATATCATTATCTTTTGCCATCATTAATAGTGCAGGAATGTCTTTGTTTAAACAATGAGAATCATAATAAGGTTTATCTTTATAAACATATGTATGAGATGAACTTACTCTTTCATCTGCAACAAAGCATTCTCTTAATTCAGGATAATTTATTCCATATGCTTCAGCAATTTTGGCAAATTCATTACAAAATGTAACCTTTGTAGCAATCCAACAATTCTCCATGTATTTTGCCAATTCTGCCGTACGCCAGTCTGTAAAAATAAATCTAAACGATCCATCTTTTACCTTGGAATATAGTTCTACACACATAGAAGAGTATGTTTTATTTCCTCCTAGAATAACAAAATTAGGAGATTCAAGGCTATGCTGTGTAGTTCCATAATATTCGGGGCTTATTACTATATTTTCAAGATGAAAAGATTCACAAGTTCCTACAGGAATAGCTGATTTAATTATAATAACATCTGCTTTAATTTTAGGTATTATCCATTCAATTTCAGACGTATCACAAGAACCATCTTCTTTCATTTCTGTAGGAACACAAACGAATGCATAATTAAATTTATCATTCAATATATCTTTGTCTGAGAAAGATTTATTATATTTATCATATACACTAATTGCTTGTTTTAACTTATAGAATTCTTTTTCTATGTGTTTTCCAATATTGCCATATCCACATATCAGTATATTCAATATTACTTCCCCCTTTTTTATTAACTGATAATAAAATCTCCATTTTCATTTTCAATAATTTTAGAGTCATATTTATGAACAATTCTAAATATATTGTTGTTGTAATCAACAGTTGCTAACTTAGGATTTCTTTTCTTTGTCAGTCTAATAAGATATTGTTCTGAGTTATTGTTATTAAACATATTATTTTTTATTTCTTGTGCTTTTGTGTAAAAGGAAATAAACTTATCTGAATACCTTAAAGACCTTTCAATCATATCACATAATATATCAACTCTAGTACCACGATATCCTTTCTTAGAATATTTCATAATACCTTTATGACAAAATACCCATATAGTTATCATCATGTCTTTAATTGTTCCAGTTGGTATTCTTGGAGTTTCAACTTCACAACAAATATAACTCAATGTTTGAGTTTGTGTTTCGTCTATATATAAGTAAGGAAAGATTTGCTTATACACAGTATCGTCAATCTCATCTTGTGTATATTTCTTATCATATCCTTTACCTAATAAGACTTCCATTATTTCGCTATTGTCGAGAAAGGTTTGAATAAGAATAGATTTACACAATCCAGTATCTTTTATAACAGTTTCTGCCATTAGTATCCCTCCTCAACAGTAATAGTTTTTTCAGCCATTATTTTATCTTCAAGATTTAAGATTTGTACAATAAATGATTCCTCTAAATAAGAATCATCATCGATAAATAAATGAATTGTAATTCCATCGACTGATTTCTTTATGTCAAAATCCGATATAACATTCCATTCAAAATCAGCATATTCTATCTGATTACCTTCTGAATTTTTAAATTCTACACTCCATACTCTTTCTTTCCCCAACTTTAAAGTGTCGCTACCTAATATAGAAGCAATAACATCTTTCTCTTGAGGTTCAGATGGAATATTAGGATTAGAAGCAGAAGAGTTGTAATTGCAAATCCTCAATTCTTGATTATCATATTTTTCATTGAATTCATCTTTATCAGCTATAAAATTCAGAATACTTCCGTGATATTCATCACCATAATCGTACAAGACATCATCATCACGAGTAAGTTTAAATACTTTTATAGGCTTATCTTTATATCTGTCGATAAAAACACGCTTGGTTTCCAACTCAATAGTTTCTTTGTCATAAGGAATTTTGATAGCATAATTGTTTGATGTAAGAAAAATAGTATTATTTCCATTCTCACCAACATCGTACTTTGATGCAGATGTTATATTGCACCAACGCTCAACAATGTCACCATTTTTATTCTGCCATCTAAGATTATATTGACAAAGACACATTGTAGCTTTTTCATATATTCCTTGCGTGCTAGGAAGACCATCTATAAGCCAATATCTATTTTCAAAGAATACATACATACCTGCTTTAACAGTTCCAATACTGAATAAGCCAATGCGTTCCATTGACTTCAACATCGTATCAGCGGAGTTTCCCTGAATAATACAGCGAATTACTTGTGATTCAGACAAATCATGATTGTATAATGTTATGTTAGTAGCAATATCAGTTTCTAATGCTTCTGAAAAGGCATCATCTTTATAATCTTGAAAACCTTCATTTTCATACCCACCAATACTATTAGGTTTGGTAGAAGAGGAGAGTAAATACCATTCTTTTGACATGATAATCCTCCTTAAATAAAAGCAGTTGTTTTTTGATTTTCAACAAGATCTCTAGCATTTTCTTGCATTAAATTATATTCATCTTCTGTGTATTTCTTAGAATTATCAGAAGCACCAACAGATAAATCTTTTCCTACAATACTGATACGCTTATTAACTTTAGAAAGTTGTCTTTCCTGATAGTATTCCTTCATAAAAGCAGCAAGAGTTGACATTGTAATATCATCTATTTTTTTATCAAACGATAATATCTCTGAATCAAATATCAATTTATCTAATTCAAGAGAATATCGACTAACTGCTTTTCTAAGCCATATAATTTCCAATTCTAAAGGAATAACTTGTTTATCAGCAAAAGATGATTCAAAGAAATCTATAACTTCATTAGCAGTTGTTCTTTCTTCCATGATGTCACCTCTTATGGTTCAATACCTGTATATTTAACACAGAAATCTATCTTATGATAATCATTAAAATTAAGTTCCTTAATACACTCAATTAAATATGCTTTCTCTGCACGAGTTACAACCCTGTCTTCAATTTCCGCTTCAAAGTCTTTCTGTGATTTAATTGTAAAAATATCCTTTACAATATCTTTAGTTAAGAAAGCCTGAGTCTTATGTTCATCAGGTATATCAAAACTTAATTCTGAACGTGTAAAAGCATCATCTATGTACCAAGTTGCATGTGAACCTACAGAGTCAGTACCATTAAGTAGTCTGTTACCATTCTGTGCCTGAGCAATTACTTCTTCACGAGAGAGTAGTACTGTTCCCTTTGGTGGAACACTAATATCTCCACTTGTAGTTACTCTTGGAGCACCAGTTATCCAAGGTGCAATACTTCTCACATTTATCTTCTTGTCAAGACGAGTATCTTCCTCTATCGGCTTTTCAACAACTCTTTCAACAATCTTTTCAACTGTTTTTACATTTATATCTTCAGCCTTAATTGAATCATCGTCTTTTACTTCAATATTCTCTGTGTTATTTTCTGTTTTTTTCTTATATGTTGGCATTTGCCAATCCTCCTTATCGACTATATTTTATTTTTTTCAACTAATACTTATGTTTAACTTCATTATATAAAGCAATAATTTTATCCAATTTTTTAGATTTTGGGAAAATATAATATTTCACATTTGTAATGGGATGTATGCCTACACTTATATATGAAATATCAAAAGCTCTAATAAAATGAGACAATTTCTTTGAATAACAATAAAAATTATTGTTCATAATTTTCTCCATATAACTAAAATGCAGAGGTGACATTAAGTCACCCCTACATGTTTAAAATATCTTATTTTAATGAATCAAGACTCTGATCATGAATGAGTCCTATTTCATACTCACGTCCACTTGCTACAAGTGCGCCAACAGATAAATCAAATCTTGATATAGTCTGACCTGTAGTTACATCTGTACCTGTGAATGATGTAAGACCACCACGAGTAATTGTATAAATAGGTGACTGACCGCCAGCAGGAATTACATAACCAAGACCAGCAGGAAGCATAGTATCAAAGTTATCACCAGCCTTATTCATAGTTGTAAGGTCATAAGGATTTGGAAGCTCTGCAAGAACTGCACCATTATACATACCCATAAGACCTGTACTATGTATCTCGTCCATTACCTTCTGAGAAATACCTGTAACAGCAGGAGTTGTACCCTGGAATCCAGCGAATCCATTAAACTTAGAAATAAGTGCATAATCACCAGTAATTGTTGGCTTGCCAAAACGTCTAACATTAGCAATTACCTTATCAGCATTTGTCTTTGTAAGACTTGCATCATCAGCAAGGTACTTAACACCTTTTGCATTCTTGATTGCATTATAAATTGTTTCAACAACATACTTAGCAGCCTTGTTTCTAATCTGAACTCTTACCTGATCCTGAAGTTCATTTTCATCTGTCATATCGCCAACAGCAGCCTTTCTGTAATCTACAGCATAACCACCAGAAATATTAACAGTAGCGATAGGAACTCTCTTCTTTCTGATAACTGGGAATGTTACATCCTGTCCAGCAGCCTGAATCTTTGAATCAAGGTTAGCAAACTCTGGTACTTCAACTTCACAAGAATCATTGAAACCGAGAGCCTTATAGTTACCATAAATAGAAAGTAACTTAATCTCTTTCATGAGAACTGGTTCCATTGCAAAACGTCTGATTTCGTTAAGCTCAGACATTGCATTAACATCACCATTAGAAGCTTTTGAGTTAAGTTCCATAATATATTTAGCGGCAGCATCTGCCTTTTTTCCATAAGGTGATAAATCCTTACCCTGTGCCATAGCAGAGAAAATCTCTACAACAGGAGAGATAGCCTTTACCTTGCCACTAACAAAGTTAGCGTCTTTTCTTTCATTATTTAATTCAAATGTATAAGACATAATTTATAATCCTCCTTAAAATATCTTTTAATTATTAAGCTGTTGCACCATTAACTAAAACAACAACACCCTGCTTATTACCGATTACACTCTTGACCTCAAGATTGAGTTCTGTAGATACCGAAGCATTCACCTCAAGAGAACCATCTGCTGTTGCTGTAAGCTTGTTACCAACAGCTACTTCATCAGGAAGTGGGTAATCATAAACTTCAAGTTCCTCACCTGCAAGCTTTGCAAGGTCAAGAACACGAACATGCTCACCTTTTGCAATAGGATATTTAGGAAGACCTGCATTATCTCCATCCTCTGCCTGCATAATTACCTTTGTACCATCTTCGGCAACTGCAAATGTACCAGAAGTAACAGCACCGAAAGCACCATTAAATGTATCAGCACCAACTACAGCATCTTCAAAGCTTGTTCTTTCTCTTAAGTTCCATTGTTCTTGTCATTACATGTCTTTCTGTTTCCTTTGTCATAAATATTTGTTCTCCTTGTTAAATAAATTTTTTTATTCATATCATCGCTCCTTTATATAGTGTGATACGGTTTATGTGTTACTTTTATATATTCCCTTATTTAAAAGGGTTTTATTTAAAAATTAAAATGTGAGGATTTATTCTAAAATGTTATCCTTGATTACCATTTTTAATTTCTCCAAAAGAGTCAACATGATATATTTCCAACATTTTAGTAATAGCCCACTCAATTTCTTGCTCATAGCCTTCTTTGTTAAGTACATATATATTTGGTACATTTTGTGGTGGTTTCTTTGGATCAGGTTGAACGCTGCCGACTTCTTTCTTAACGAGAAGCGGTTCTTTGTCGCCAATAGAAGATGTGAGATATTGAATACATTGATTAATGGTATCTTTTGACATAGAAAGTTCTTTTGACATAGATTCTATACTTCGCCAAAAAGCTTCTGGTTTGGATTCAGGATTATACATAGTCTCTTCATTATCTTTATTTTTTGGACGAACAAATATATAAGAATTAATGTAAAGAAACGCCATTAATATATTCTCTTTATTAATACTCGATTCATTCATCATAATAAAATCAAGTTGAGAAGATGTGATTTTTGAGAACTTATCAACTGCATCAAAATTTTCAGGAATAATTTTAATCTCAATACCAGTATCATAAGTTATAGAATCAAGATCTTGTTGAACTTCAATCATTTTGTTATTAATCATATATTCTAGTACATCAAGAATTTCTTGAACTGCTTTCGGTCTACGTTTGTGTGTCTTGTATCCGTAGAAATTTAGAACCTTTCTAAGTAGTGGAAGAATATATAAGTGGTTATGGTTCACTAGAGGAACTGATTGTAAAATATGATATTTCTTCTACAACCCAACTACGAAAATGGATTTCAGTGTATAATGCCAATAGAGAACTTAGGGACTATTGTCCAAAACCGGAGGTCTATATGGCAGAAGCAAGAAGAAAAACAAGCATTGAAGAACGCAAAGAAATCGTAAAGTATTGTATCGGACATAATCGTAATTATAAAGAAACTGCAAGTGCTTATGATGTCTCATACAATCAAGTCTATTCTTGGGTAAAAAAGTATGATGCACTAGGTGAAGAAGGATTAACAGATAAGCGTGGATGTCATAAAACGGATGAAGAGGTAGACGAATTGGAACGTCTTCGTCGGGAAAATGTACGTTTAAAGAAGCAACTCAAAGAAAAGGATATGTTAACGGAACTGTTAAAAAAAGTACAGGAATTCGAAAGGATGTGAGGCTCGGAAAACTTCGCTATAATTCGGAATTTATAGCAATAAAGTTTTTCTATGAAACAAAGAACTGGAGTATTAATTGGATGTGTAAACAGCTCGAAATATCAAGAGCTGCCTATTATAAGTGGTTGAATCGTGAGATACCTGAACAGGAAGCAGAAAATATGAAGTTGGCAGAACTTATAAAGGAGTACGATGAGCGCTTTAATCACATCCTGGGTTATAGAAGAATGACCTCTTGGATTAATCACTTTAACCATACTGATTATAAACCGAAGAGAGTACATCGAATTATGAAGAAGTTGGGTATTCATTCAGTCATTAGACGAAAGCAGAAAAAATATACTTCTTCGACACCGGAAGCAGTAGCTGAAAATAGATTAGGCAGAGACTTTTATGCAACTGCACCAAATGAGAAGTGGACAACTGATGTAACAGAGTTTAAGATTCCAGGTGAGAAAAAGAAACTTTATTTAAGTGCCATTCTTGACTTATATGATAGATACCCTGTTGCGTATGTTATCAGCACGAGAAATAATAATGAGCTCGTATTTAAAACCTTTGATAAAGCTATTGCCGCAAATCCTGAAGCTAAACCATTATTTCATAGTGATAGAGGTTTTCAGTATACAAGTAAGGTATTTCAAATGAAACTTAAGGAACATAAGATAGAACAATCTATGTCCAGAGTTGGACATTGTATAGATAATGGACCTACTGAAGGATTCTGGGGTATCATAAAATCAGAAATGTATCAGATGTACGATATAACAGATGAATCTTCATTAAGATTTGCAATAAAAGATTATATTAGATTCTACAGTGAAGAACGACCACAAGACAGGTATCATTGCAAAACGCCACTAGAGGTAAGAGCTGAAGCATTATCTACAGCAACACCACAACAGTATCTTATTCCTAAAAATAAACGAATTGAAAAATATAAAGAGAAATGGTGTGCATAGAAAAACGACCGTACACTTTATACGGTCGTTTAGCAACACTTCATTTTAGATATTTAACCTGTCTACTTGACAGGGGGCATATCATT
>ERZ857801.1588-NODE-1588-length-23077-cov-12.926505_pt1 | contig 23077 bp, 30 predicted proteins | sample MGYA00519762_ERZ857801 | MGnify/ENA primary metagenome ERZ857801 (study PRJEB31778, sample SAMEA3449368) | human gut metagenome | biome: human gut; feature: human-associated habitat; material: faeces | place: United Kingdom | collected 2010/2012 ...
TTCGGGCATAGAAAAAGTCCACCGTAATTCTATCAAAATTACGGTGGACTTATGGTGGAGCCGGAAGAGCGCTTGTCGAACCCTTCGCCCAGGGCCTCCTCAAGCAGTTCCGCTTCGCTCTGCTCGCGAGTTTTCCCATCTCGACTAACGTTGTAGTAGATCAGCAGCTTGTCGTCAAATAGGAAAACCTTATGGACGAAACACTTGATAATTCTGCGATGGTATTCTTCTTCGCTCTCGCATTCCCAGGGCTCCGCGAACTGGGTAAGCAGGAACTCGATTTGGTCCGCAGTTATCACAAAGTCAGAGGCCTTCGCGATCGCCAGCTCTGCTTCAAGCGCCTCTTCTTCGTTCTCAAGCTCTTGCAGTCTTGCCGGCAGCGTCTTCGTTTTGACACCTGACTCGATAGCGTGCATGGTGTTCTTGATTGCCTTGCGGACGTCTTTCAGCTTGAGCTCGTAAAAGAGTACGTCGCTGTTGTCCTGACGGTATTCCATTTGCAGGTCATAACACTTTTTCGCGATATGCTGAATGACCTCGGGCTGTAAGACTTCGGCAACCGTTCTTTTGACGACCTCGCGCTCGAGCCAGTCGCGCTTGACCGGCTTTTTCGTGCAGCCGCGTTTGGCCCGTGACTCCTGGCAATAGTAGTAGTACCACTTGTTCCCTGACTTGCCCGTGCCGCTCACGCCTACGAGAGGTTTTTGGCAATGCCCGCAAAACGCCTTACCGCTCAGCAGGTACTCAGCCTTCGGCTCTTTCGGTCTTTTGGCGGTTTTACGTCGAGCGGCTTCAAGCTGTGCCAGATGAAAAGTGTCTTTTGAGATGATCGCGGGAATCCCGTCCTCTATCGTTATATCATCGTATGTGTAGACGCCGATATAGCGTTTATTCCTGATAATATGAGTGACGCTGTTCTTGTTGAAGAGCTTGCCTTGCGCAGTCCTAAAGCCGCAGTCATTGAGATACCTGCAAATATCGGCGTGGCTCTTTCCTTTGATATACATGTCGAAAACCGTCTGCACGGCCTTCGCGCCTTCTGGCTCGATCACGAGAGACTTGTCTTCCGCGGTCCGATACCCCAGGCAGCGTCCCGCGCCTGTGCTATGACACTTCAACGCGCTCTCGCGCATCCCGCGCTTTATCTTTCGGCTAAGCTCGGCTGAGTAGTATTCGGCCCAGCCTTCCATGATGCTCTCAAGGATAATTCCCTCAGGCCCTTTTGGAATGTCAGTCGTTGCGTATCGCAACTCGACGCCGTTTTCTTTTAGCTTATGCTTGTAGATCGCGCTGTCGTATCGGTTACGAGCAAAGCGGTCTGTGTGGTATAGAATGATGACATCAAATATGTGTTTTTCGCTGTCGTCGATCATTCGTTGAAACTCTCGCCGGTTGTCCGTCTTGCCAGAAATCTTCCGGTCAATATAGGTTCCAACGATTCGGAGATCATGCAGCTCGGCGTATTTCGTACACTCTCGGACCTGCCCCTCGATCGACTGTTCTGTCTGATTTGGTCCAGGGCTGTACCTGGCGTATATCACTGCTTGCTGCATGGAATCACCTCAGGAATACAAACTCATTGTGGTAGGCCAGCATGTCGCGATTTGGTGCGAACCTCTTCGGCCTGATGATTTTTGTACCCTCTACGCCGAGTAGCCAGTCTCTCGTATTTTGGTCGTCGTAGCCGTCCTTCACGTAATTCGAGACCTGAATTGTAAGATCAGGCAAGACCGTCATAAGCCCTTGATCGAAAGCGCGGTCATAGAACGCATTGAGCAAGAGGCCATTCGCGGGATTCGCGCGCTCGCTCTTGTCGCATACATAGTACGGCTTGATATGGCTCGCGATCACCATTTGCGGTATGCTCTGCCCCGTGATACAGCATCGACCTTCATACGCCGAAATGACCGACTTTCGGAAGAACTTCCGCGCTTGCTTATCTGCGATCTCAGCGTAGCTCTTCTTCCGGTGCGGGTCTCCATTGTAGACCGGCTCGGTCAGATCAAAGAGCGGCAGTCCGACAATACTCTCAGCCTTCGTGCTCAGTCCTTCCCAGTCCTTCGAGAACTCCTCATAAATCTCTCGGTCGAGCTTTGAGATTCCGCCCCAGAGTCCTACGCGCCCAGTCGCCAGGAAGTCAGGGTCAAGCGCCGCGAGGTTGCAAATCTTCATTTTGAGCGCCGCAGGCGATCGGCCTATTACCTCCGCAGCGTCTTTGATCGTTCGGTTGCTGTTATTCAACTTCGAGAAAGGAATCACGCAATAAAGCGCGTAGGCCACAATGAGCTCCTCTCTCGTCCACGGCTTGCCCCTCGCCATTTAGCGAACCTGACCCAAGAACGCGATAGCCTTACCGATGATGCGGACGTTTCCAAGCTCGGCGCCTTCATACTGCAGAACCGGAAATAGAGGATTCTCAGGGCGAAGTTCAATACGGTTCGGGTACTTGTAGACACGCTTGAGAGTTGCTTCGTTGTCAATGACGACCGCCGCGATCTCGCCGTTATCCACGTCGGGCTGTTCTTTGATGAAGACCAGGTCGCCGTCAAAGATATGCGCGTTAATCATGCTGTCACCCACGCAGCGAAGAGCAAAATCAGCGTGAACGCGCCGATCAAGCTCCGCGTAGCCCTCGATATTCTGCTTCGCAAGAATCGGCTCGCCGCAAGCGATTTTACCGACGATCGGCAAAAGCCGAGAGTCGGGCATAGGTTCAACGTTCTTGTAGGTAAGGTTGGATGTTACGCCGTCCATCAAGTAGTCGACTGTCGTGCCAAGTACGTTGGCGAGCTTTTGCAGCCGCAGCGCGCTGATATTCTCAATATCACCGTTCTCCCATTTACGCACAGTGCTCTTCGCAACGCCCACGAAGTTACCGACGTACTCGAGAGTCAGGTCGCAGGCCTTGCGCCTGTCATGGATTCGCTCGCCCATAGTCATAAATATCACCACCCTTGTCTATCTAAACCCTATTATAACGCGCAAGTGTCAAAAAGGAAACACTTTTTTCTCGAAAACAGAAAAAAGGTTCCTTTAGGGGTTTACAAATCCAAAATGATGCGCTATGATTGAGTAGCCTTAAGGAAACTTTTCAGAAAGGAGGACGCCTAAATGCTCAATGCTAATGCTCTTCGCGCCTCTATGGTTGAGAACAACTGCAGCGTCAGAGAGCTCGCAGAAATCTGTGGTCTCAAGCCTAAAGCCTTTTACCAGCGCTTGAATGGCCGTGTTGATTTTCGTGTTGGCGAGATCATCAAGTGCTCCGGACGCTTGCATCTCTCCGTGGAAAAACGCAATCAGATTTTTTTTCGGAGGAAGTTTCCTAAAGGAAACAAATGCCCGCCAAGGCAACTTTAGAGCAGACCGAGAAACTGGCGTGCACACAGATTCTCGATTATGCAAAAACCTTTTTTCAAGACCCTAAAAACCAACAAGCCTTTCAAATATGGTTCAAATCTAAGGAGGAACGACAAAATGGCAACGATCAAAGTTGAGGTCACCTATGACCCGAAAAAAGAAACTCTGAGTCAGGCGCTCGCCAGTCTTCTGACTGAAAAGCCTGAACACACAGAGATCACCGCACAGATGTCTCTTTTCGATAACCCCGCCCCCACGGAAACACCTACCGCCCAGACCTCCACCGAGGCACCTCAGGAGTCCCCTGCGGAGTCCGCGTCCGAGGCCCCTGATACTAAGCCTACTGAAGAGAAGACGATCTCTAAGGCTGACGTAAGAGCCCTCGCGGTCAAGCTCTCTAAGAATGACAAAGCCGCCCTCAAGGCGATTTTCAAGGAGCTTGGCGTCGCAAACCTGTCCGCTGTCAAGGAAGAAGACTACCCCGTCTTTTATGAGAAGTTGGTGGCTGCGAATGGCTAAACATGCTCTCTTATCCGCCAGCGGCGCGCATCGGTGGCTCCTGTGTACGCCGAGCGCCCAGCTCGAGCAGAAGTTCCCCGCGTCGACCAGCGCTTATGCCGAAGAGGGAACGGTTGCGCACGCTCTCGCAGAGCTCACGACGCGCTACTTCCTTGGTGAGCTTGACGAGGTCTCCTATGAAAATCAGATCAAATCCGAGTTCGAGCCGAACAGCTATTACAATGCGGAAATGCGTGAGTGCGCGGTCGCCTACGCGAAGTTCGTGACCGGCCGCCTCGCCGAGGCGAAGAAGACTTGTCCCGACGCAATGATTATTCTCGAGACTCGCCTCGACTTCTCGAAGTATGTGCCCGGCGGCTTTGGCACCGGTGACTGCGTGATTATCGCCGAGCCGATTCTCGACGTGATCGACTTTAAGTATGGCAAGGGCCATCGCGTCGAAGCTGAGAATAACCCGCAGATGCAGCTCTACGGCTTGGGCGCGCTTGAGCAGTTCGGCGATCTCTATGAGATCAAGACCGTTCGCATGACGATCTTCCAGCCGCGGCTCTCCGGTATCGAGGATTCTTCCGAGAAGACTGTCAAGGAGCTCACCTCCTGGGGCAAGAGCTATGTCAAGCCGAGAGCAAAGCTCGCGGACAAGGGCGAAGGTAACTTCGCGCCGAGCGAAGAAGCCTGCCGTTTCTGCCGTGCAAAGAATCAGTGCCGTGCTCGTGCCGAAGAAAACCTCAAGCTCTTTGATGAGAGTCCTGACCCGTTGCTCATCTCTCCCGAAGAGGCAGGCGCGATTCTTGCCAAGTCCGCAGACATTGAAACTTGGCTCAAGGACCTGCGCGAGCTTGTGTCTGGCGCGCTGACCGCCGGTGAAACGGTAACCGGCTGGAAAATGGTCGAGGGCCGCAGCAACCGCAAGTTCGCGGACGAAGACAAGGTCGTCGCGGCTATGAAGGCCGCCGGTTATGACGAGTCTCTTCTTTACGACCGCAAGCTCATCACGCTTACGCAGATGGAGCGCGACTTCGGCAAGAAGACCCTCGCTGAGATTCTCGGCGATTTGATCGTCAAGCCCCAGGGCGCGCCGACGCTTGCGCCTGAATCGGACAAGCGGCCTGCGTATCGCTTTGAAGACCAGGTCCTCAAAGCCTTTGACGAGTAAGAGGAGGAAACGACAATGACGCAATCGAAAAGCCGGCGGCTCCTGTACCAGCAGGCGCGCCTGATTCGTATTCAGTGGGCTATCATTCTGACGCTCGTCTGCACGATCGTTCTTATGGCGATTTTCCTGCCGAAGGCAAAAGCCGTTGAAGAGACTGCGGCTCCGACCTTAGAGCTTGAGCCCACGTCGTATGTGATGTCTGAGCGCATGCCTGAGCCTATTATCGAGACTGAGCCCGAAGAGATCAAGCCCGTTCTCGAGGAGCTTGGCGAGTTCCGTCTGACCGCGTATTGCGCTTGCCGCAAATGCTGCGGGAAAGACCCTGGCGACTTCGGCTATGGTGTTACCGCGTCTGGCGCGGTTGTCGAGGCCGGCCGAACGATTGCAGTCGACTCCTCTGTTATCCCTCTTGGCTCTGAGATCGTGATCGACGGGCATACATACATTGCCGAAGACACAGGCAGCGCAATCAAGGGGAACCGCATTGACATTTACTTCGATACCCACCAGGAAGCATTAAATTTCGGCGTTCAATATGCCGACGTCTACATTATTAAAAATTAAAAGGAGATTTTTACAATGGCTACTGCTACTCAGATCACTACCGGTCGCGTTCGTTTTTCCTACGTCAACGCCTTTACCCCTCGCGCTGCTCAGGAAGGCGCACAGCCGAAGTACAGCGTGACCCTGCTGATTCCGAAGACTGACAAGAACACGATCGCAAAGATCAAGGCTGCGATCGAGGCTGCGAAGACCGCTTACCTGCAGAAGCACTCTGGCAAGAAGCTGCCCTCCACCCTGAAAACTACTTTGCATGACGGCGACGGTGAACGCCCGAACGGCGGCGAGTTTGGCCCCGAGTGCAAGGGCCATTACGTTATGACCTGCAGCTCCAACAACAAGCCTGTGATCGTCTATGCCGACAAGACCCCGATCACCGAGGCGAGCGAGCTCTATTCCGGTTGCTATGGCCGCGCGATCGTCAACTTCTATGTCTACGACACGAACGGCAACAAGGGCGTTTCCGCCGGCTTGAATGGCATTATGAAGCTCAGCGACGGCGAGCCCCTGTCTGGCGGCGTCGTGACTGATTCCGACTAGGACGATGACTTCGAGGACGAAGACGACGATCTCCTGAACTGAGCCCATGAAGATCGTCTGGCACACGATTCCCGACTTTCCTGAGTATGAGATCAATCGCTTAGGAGAGATTCGGCGCAAGAGTACGGGGCGCGTGTTAAAGCCTTTTGACGATCGGCGCGGTTATCTGCGAGTAAGCCTGAACGGCTGCAATGTGAAGGTTCACTTGCTCGTCGCAAAAATGTTTGTGCCGAATCCGCACGGTTATCCTGTTGTAGACCACAAACGCGGCAATAAGCATGATAACCGCGCCAGCCAGCTCGAGTGGTGCACGATCGCGGAAAATACGCGGCGTGCCCACGCCCTCGGGCTTTACCCCCGTAATAGCAAGAAGGGAGCGAGTACATGAAAACTCTCGCGATCGATATTGAAACCTACTCCTCGGTCTCTCTTCAAAAAGCCGGCGTCTATGCTTACGCGGCAAGTCCTGATTTTGAGATTTTACTCTTTGGCTACGCTTGGGACGACGGTCCTGTCGAGGTTATCGACATGGCGCAAGGCCAGAAGCTACCCCAGGAGCTCCAGGACGCCCTGTATGACCCCGAAATCCTCAAGACAGCATTCAATGCGTCTTTTGAACGGACTTGTCTGAGCGCGTTTATGGGTCGCGTGACTCCTGCAGATCAATGGAGCTGCACCGCCGTTATGGCTCGCGAGCTTGGTCTGCCTGGTAGCTTGGAAGCTGTCGGCGAAGTGATTGGCTTGCCTGAGGACAAGCAGAAGTCGAAGACGGGCAAAGCCTTGATTCGATACTTCTCAATTCCCTGCAAGGCCACAAAGGTCAATGGCGAGCGCACGCGCAATCTTCCTCACCATGACCCCGAACGGTGGAATCTCTACGTTGAGTATAACCGTCAGGACGTTGTGACGGAGCGCGCGATCAGGAAGCGCCTGCAGAAGTTCCCCGTGATTCCCAGCGAGCATGACCTGTGGATAATCGACCAGCATATCAACGACCGCGGCGTCGGCGTTGATACGGTCCTTGCGGAAAATGCGGTTGCGATCGATCAGATCGTAAAAGCGCGGCTGCTTGACGCCGCAAAGGAATTGACGGGCCTTGATAATCCAAAGAGCGCTGCGCAGCTCAAGTCCTGGATTGAGGAGGTCTCTGGCTTTGAAGTAGAGAGCCTCAACAAAAAGATGATCGGTGACGTTCGCAGCGGTACCGACAATGAGGAGGTTCATGCAATGCTCGACATTCGTCAGGGCCTTGCGAAGACCTCAACCGAAAAATACAACGCGATGCTCCGCACGGTTTGCCCTGACGGTCGCATTCGAGGCCTGACTCAGTTCTGCGGTGCCGCGCGCACCGGACGCTGGGCCGGGCGTTTGGTGCAGATGCAAAACCTGCCGCAAAACAAGATGCCTGATAGCGAGCTTGACGCCGCGCGGCGCTTGGTTCGTGAGGGTGATCTTGAGACTCTCGAGATGCTCTTCGACGACACAGCAGGAACACTATCCCAGCTTATTCGTACAGCCTTTGTCCCTAAGCCTGGCTGCAGGTTCATCGTGGCTGACTTCTCCGCGATCGAGGCGCGTGTGCTCGCCTGGCTCGCAGATGAAGAGTGGCGCATGGACGTCTTCAACACGCACGGCAAAATCTATGAGGCCTCGGCCGAGCAGATGTTTCACCTGCCGAAAGGGTCCGTCAAGAAGGGCGACCCGATGCGTCAAAAGGGTAAAATCGCTGAGCTCGCCCTGGGCTATGGCGGTTCCGTTGGTGCTATGAAGAGTATGGGCGCTTTAGCGATGGGCCTTGAAGAATCTGAGCTCAAGCCGATCGTCAATAGTTGGCGCGCGGCGAATAAGTCGATTACGAAGTTCTGGTGGGACACAGACGCGGCCGTTCGCCGGTGTATTACGACGCAGGCGCCTGTTGATCTACCGCACGGTATGAGACTTCGCAAGCAAGGACCGCTCATGCGTCTGCGCTTGCCGAACGGTCGAGAACTCAGCTATGTCAAGCCCCGCGTCGATGGCGACGACAATATCACCTATGAGGGGACAATTCAGTCCTCGGGCGGTTGGGGCCGTATTGAGTCCTACGGGCCGAAGTTCGTGGAGAATATCGTTCAGGCTACCGCCCGTGACTGCCTGGCCGAGGCTATGTTTAGGCTTGAGGCCGCCGGCTTCCCGATCGTCTTCCATGTTCACGACGAAGTGATTTGCGAGGTTCCGATTGGCGTCAGCTCTGCCGAGGAGCTTGGCGCGCTCATGGGCCAGCCGATCTCCTGGGCTCCGAATTTGCCGCTTCGCGCCGACGCCTATGAGTGCGAGTATTATCGCAAGGACTAATTTGGAGGAAGAACAGTGACTAAGAAAATCTTATTAAAATGGCTCGAAGAGCAAAAAGGCAAGGCCCTCGCGCAGGTCGACACACAGGAAAACGCCGCGAAGGCCACATTACTCGCAGAAAAACTCGAGCGCACGAAGTTCGCCGAGATGGTCGCGTACGTCGAGCCGCGTCTGACCGAAGTTTATGACTATATGATGGACTGGCACAAGAAGAATGAGGAGCTCGCAGGTCCCTTATCTATGAGTTGGGGTACAATCCTGTACTCAATTCAAAACGTACTTCTTGCGCGGGTCCCTATGGCCGAAAAGCTGCAAGAGACAGAGCTGCGTGAGGCCCAGGTCGACAGAGACCTCAAAAAGCGTTTTTCCGATATTCGGCGCGAAGTTGAGAAGACCTATTACAATGTTGCGCTGAACGTCAATGCTCTCGCGAACGCAAAGCTCGGTCTTGAATATCTCTCGGGTCTCGGTTTTGACCTATCTGGTCTTATTGCCGAGCAGGAGCAGCCTGTTGAGAAAGCGCTCGCAGTTCCCATCAACACCAGTTTTTTGCTGATTATGCCGAAGGAGGTACACAATGAATCTGAAACAGTTTGACAAGATCGTGACTGACCAGCTCTCCCGCAGCGAGCTCGTCCTCATGGGTAAGGGTACCGAATACGCCGAAGAGGCGACCGACGAAACCGAAGTCGACCGTCTGGCGCATTTTAAGAAGGCCGCGGCTCTGCAGGATATGACGACCGCACAGGCCGCTTTTGGAATGCTGAGCAAGCACCTTGTTTCTGTCGCCGATATGGTCGGCTCTCGTCAGTCTTATCCGCTCACGCAGTGGAACGAGAAGATCACCGACAGTATCAACTATTTGCTGATTCTGCGAGCAATCGTTGAGGAAGGAAGGTCCGCATGAAAAGCATCGAAGTTGCGGTCTTAAATCCTGAAGTTATTCCTTCGGCTGAGAAGATGATGGTTTGCGCTGCACGTCTTACGCAGCGCGGCCACAAGATCAAAAGCCTGGACGACTTCATGGCGCTCTATAACAAGAGCTACACCGAGGGCACGGTGACCACAATGACAAAGCTGCCGCACCCGACAATTCAGAAGTTCGGCGCGATCAACGTTGTCATTGTCGGCGCGAGTCGTCGCTTCCTGGCGCAGATCACGCGCCACCAGAACGAAGTCAAGTTCATGTCTGCCTCGCTGCAGTACAGCGACTACTCGGACGACGCTGCCTTCGCGATTCCCTATGAGGTCATGGAGCGCGGTGAAGAGGAGACGTATTTGACTTCCTGCAAGCTGAACATGGCAAACTACGCCGAGGCCGTCAGGCAGGGCCTTGATAACGATGCCGCTGGATATATGGCTCCGCAGGGCCTTCGCAATGTCCTTCTTATCAGCGCGACGCCCTATCAGTGGAAGCACATCATTGGTCAGCGTACTTGTCGACGCAATACGTCCGAGACTCGTCTGGTTCTGCTCAAGGTCTGGGACGAGCTCTATAAGCTGAACCCGCTGCTTTTCTCCCAAGCAACGACCGGCCCCTTCTGCATGAGAGGCGCTTGCAAAGAGGGCAAAATGGGCTGCCAGAATCCCATGCCATACTTAACTCCCGGTGAACTGCTGCGGCTTGAGTTCCCGCTTCTTTATGAGGAAGGAGGCGCGGGCAATGCAGGTTAAGCTCCTCGACTATGGCGTTCCTTCGGAGATGCAGCCTAAGCGTGCGCGCGCGAACGACGTCGGTGCGGACGTGTACGCGCTTAAAGACCGTATCATTGAGGCCGGTTGCTCTGCGGTGATCGGGCTTGGCTTTGGTCTTGATCTTCCTGCCGGCTTCGGCGCGTTTATCTTCCCGAGATCGAGCCAGACCGCAAAGGGCGTTGACTGCAAGCTCCCCCCGCTTGACCCTGGCTATACCGGGGAAATGCACGCAGTCATTCATAACGGCGGTCACGAGGCTTATCACATTTACCGCGGCGACCGTATCGGCCAGTTGGTCGTGCTGCCGGTCGTGACTCCTGACTTCGTGCTTGATCTCGGCGAGGCTCGCGGTAACGGCGCGTTCGGCTCCACCGGCAAATAAAATCTTGCCCTTCCTCCTGGGGCTTCGGCCCTGGGAGGAGGAGCTGAAACGGAGGTGACTCATTTGGAACGAGTCAGCAAAGATGAATACTATTTGAACATTGCCGCGGCCGTTGCCGCGCGATCGACCTGCTTGCGAAAACACTACGGCGCGGTGATCGTGAAAAACGATGAAGTCATCGCGACCGGCTATAACGGTTCTCCGCGCGGCGAGGCGAATTGTTGTGATACTGGCGTTTGCTACTGCCAATCGCATGAGCTGCCGCTTGACGAGACTGCCGCCGCGCACGGTTCGCAATACGGCTCTTGCGTGGCGGTTCATGCTGAGCAAAATGCGATCATCAGCGCGTCAAGGCAAGAGCTCCAAGGCTCTACGCTCTATCTGGTTGGCTATGATCCCAGGACAAAGAAATGGATTGAGGCAAAGCCCTGCAATATGTGCGACAGAATGATTCGCAACGCAGGCATTTTGAGAGTTGTGCGAAGGGAGATCGACGAATGAATCAAATCCGTTATGATGGCTCGGTCACGATTGCCGTCGGTGAATCCAGGCGCTCGACTCAGTGGAAAAACAAAGAGGTCTTATGGTCTCAGCTTGTGGAGCGTCTGAGTATTCCGACGAAGACGCCTGAGACCGTTGACGAATATAGGGGCTTTGCAAAAAGTAAGCGTGACGAGATCAAGGACGTTGGCGGCTTTGTCGGCGGTTCTCTTAAAGGCGGCCGTCGTAAAGCTGAGGCGATCATGCAGCGCCGGCTCCTGACCTTAGACCTTGACGACGTACCAAGAAATGCGGACCCGTGGGACACGGTTGTTCTGGTTCTTGGCTGCGCGGCTGTTCTTTACAGCACGCATAGTCATCGGCCAGAGGCGCCGCGTCTTCGCCTGGTTATGCCGCTATCTCGTCCTGTCTCTCCTGAGGAATATTCTGCGATCGCCCGAAAGGTCGCGCAGGACATTGGCATCGACATGTGCGACGATACTACCTATGAGCCGCATCGTCTTATGTACTGGCCCTCTGCCTCGATCAATGCTGAGTATCGGTATGAAGTCGAGGATGGGCCGTGGCTGAACGCAGACGAGCAGCTCGCTCGATACATTGACTGGCATGACCCTTCTGAATGGCCGATCTCCTCGCGTCGAGCCGAGGCTTTACATAGGCTCGCGTCTCACCAGGAGAGCCCGCTCGAGAAAAACGGTATTGTCGGCGCGTTCTGCCGCGTCTATGACATTCACGATGCGATCGAGCATTTTCTCCCCGATACTTACGAGAAATATGACGACAATCGCTATACCTACAAAGGCGGCTCAACCTCAGGTGGCTTAGTTCTCTACGACAATGGTGTTTTTGCGTATTCCCATCACGGCACGGACCCTGCAAGCGGAAAGCTCTGTAACGCCTTTGATCTCGTCCGTATTCACCTTTACGGCAATTTGGACGACGACACGAGCCCTGGTACTCCGTCGCACAAAATGCCTTCGTTTATGAAACTGCAAGACGAGGCTATGCAGATTCCCGAGGTTCGCGAAGAGCTTGCAAAGGCCAACTTCGAGCGCCTTAAGGACCGCTTTGACGACCCTGACGAAGACTATGACTGGGTATAATTGTTTCCCTTTAGGTTTAATTCATAGGATTTATAGGAAGTCAGGTTTTTGCTACTTCGCTACTCGACAGGAGGTTGGCATGGCAAAAAGTAAAAAGCGTGGGCCGGCTCAGAAGTCAAAAAGCTCTTACGCCCAGGAACTTCAGACGAAGAAACAGCTCGGCGCGAATATCATAGCGGACTGGACCGCGCAGCTCTGCCTCGACACAATGGCTATTGTCCTAAATGACCCCGAGGTCATGGGCCATAGCGCGCTCGGCTCGAAACGGCTCATGCGCGTCTGCGAGGCCTTCAATGAGTTATTCGATAAGACTCGGCTTGCTCTCTCTAAGAGCGATGAGGCTGAATACTGGCGCGTAAAGATCGACCCGGCGCAAGAGCGCATTTTCGGTCCAGACTATCTTCACTGGCAAGAGCGCTATTCCTACTGGGACGAGCGCGATACATATTAAGGAGGAAAGATCATGGCTCGATTGACAAAGAGAACGCCGTCCGGCTGGGCGCTTGCTGCGCCGTGCGCACCTGGGGTTCCTCTGGCGATGCTCGCGAGGTATGAGAATATCGGCAGCGCTCACCAGTTTAGACACCTCAGCGAGCTCAACACGCCGAAGAGTCCTTACCCTGACGGCGATACAAGCATTTTGGAGTGTCCTTGCTGTGGAAGCGGTGAATGGCTCCATAACGCCGACGAAAGTCAAGCTAACTTCTGCGGGCAATGCGGGCAGGCGATCGACTGGACCGAGCCCGAGGTTCATTGCGGAGACTGCGAGCACCTGACCTTCTCCGACTGTTATGGCGAGTGCGGGAAAAGCTATAAGGGAATCGTCCAGCCTGGGGACTCTTGCGGGAAAGGAGTTGCGAAAAAGCATGATAACACGGCGAGCTCTTAAAGCCGAAGTCGTTCGGCTTACATATCGCGTACAGGAACTTGAGGACCGCCTTTGTCCTTGTGAACAGCATGACTATATTAAGGTTGATACCGAGTATGAATGCTCGCCGGCCGGCGTTGACGCAATCGGCGTCTATCGGTGTAAACGCTGCGGCAAGAAAATCAAGAGGTACTGGTAACCTCTTTCTTTTCGGCGGTTTTGCCTACTAATTTCAGTAAATCCTCGAGCGCTTTGTCAGCATACGAAGCTTACTAAATACGATAAAATCATAATTGTTGAGAGCAATAAACCACAACAATTACGGAGGTATTTATCATGCTGAAACTTAAGGACATTCTCGCTGCTGCAAACGCTAAGGTTGCCGAGTATATGGCTCAGGGCTATATGATCTCTTGGATGAACGCTTCTTTCGGTTACAAGTTCCGCGTGGACCTCGAGAAAAACGGCGATCGCGTCCGCGTCAAGGTCGACAGCTTCCACAACTGGGAACGCGCTGCAAGCATTGAGGGTCTGACCCTGCAGGTCGTTCGTATCTCTTGCGCCGACGCCTTTGAAGATCGTGACGTTGAGCCCCTCTACTCCAAAAACTTCTATGACCTGTCTCGCTACGGTCGTGGTCAGGCCTTTACCGAATCCCTCGAAGAAAAGCAGGTCGCTTGCGATAAGGTCATCGCAAGATACCTTGCATCTGATCGCAATACCCGCACCGAGCTCCAGCCCTCTGCGACGCTTATTCGCTCGCTGAAACAGCGCAAGGGCTTCACCAACGCGACCCGCAATAATATCCGCGTCTATCGCAGCGTCGCAGGTTACACCATCGAAATGGCCGGCCGCAATGGCGCCAAGGCTAAGAGCGAGCTCATTCGCCTGCCTGGCACGAAATAAGCGCCTGTCAGAAGTGCTTAGCGAAATCAGTAAAATCTCGAGCAGTTCGTCGGCATACGAAACTTACTAAACACGGTAAAATCATAATTGTTGAGAGCAATAGACTACAACAATTATGGAGGTAACAACATGAACGTCTACGCTGCAATCGGTCATTTCAAAGGGAACGAGAATATCACTTGCATCGCGCTCATGCAGTCCAGCAAGAAAGAGTTTATGACCGACTGCTACGGCAATGAGTTTGTTCCGTATGTCGTCCTTACTGAGAAGACGCTCAATAAGATTCAGGCCTGCACTTACAGCATGGACATTTTTAACCAGGTCGCAAAAATGACTACGAACTACCGCGTGTGGGAAAAAGTCACTGACTACCTCGTCCAGTGCTCCGATATTATCGCCGACAAAGTTGAAAATGCTAAGGCGCAGGGCTGAGCCCCTGCGTCAGAAGAAAGGACGCCAAAGATGAATAAAGTACGTAGAAAAGCTCTCAGCGAGATCGCAGAGCAGATCGGTACCCTTCGTGACGAACTTGAGACCCTTCGCGATGAAGAGGACGAGTATCGCGAGAACATCCCCGAAAGCCTGCAAGGCGGTGAAAAATATGAGCTGTCTGAATCGGCAAGCGACTCTATGAACGAGGCATTGGATTCGCTTGACGAGGCGATCGGTAGTATTGAGTCCGCTGCAGAATAAGGCTTAACCCAGGTCGTCCGTATCGCGTCCAAAATCTGGGAGTATAAACACCAGGGCCCAGGTCTAAAAACGCGATACGGGCCGTCCAGGAGCCCCGCAGGATAGTTTAAGGAGGAATGACTTATAGACTGCTATATCGGAATCCTTCATCGGTACGAGTATTCCTCGCTCGTGACCTTGGACGAGCTCAAGAATCACATTGAAGACCAGAAGGAATATAACCGCAGTTTGCGGGACGACCCCACGCTTTGTAGCTGCGAGAGCCTCTACGCGAAGGTGTTTACGCTTAAGCAGTACGCCGATCGGCGGCGTAGCACAGACTTGACTCGCTTTTCATTCTGCCCCGATTGCGGGAAGAGAATCGACTGGAAGAGCATTGCTGAGGAGCCTCGACCGCCCTAAACGAAAAGACCGCCCAGGTCAAGCCTGAACGGTCAAATCGAGTGCCAGCCAGAAACCATAACGTAAGACAATGATCTCGCATTCAGGTGTTCGACCAGCGATTAAAATGGTGGAGCTGAGGGGAATCGAACCCCTGTCCGAAAGCAACTTGACTGGACTTTCTCCGGGCGCAGTCTGTTATTTACATTCCCTCGGCGCGGCGGGAGCAGACACTCTACGCGCCTTGGTAGCTTCATGATGCATGACGCAGGCAAAGCTTACTGCGTTCACGGACGCCACTAGATCACGCCCAAGCCCGGCTCGTGGCCCTTCCGGGGAGGACGGGGTGCCTAATTAGGCAGCCTGAGCAACGTAAGTGTTGTCAGTTAATTTAGAAAAATTGCCCGTTTTATGGAGGCCAGGCGCCTCCGCCCGCTTATCCAGCCTCACTGCCCCCGTCGAAACCAGTGCAGCCCCATATGGCAGCGGAAAACCGCTGCGGATCGCTGGAAAACTCTAAATTAGACTCTCGTTGCTTTTATCATCCACTTCATGGGCAGGAGTTTTGCCACGAAGCGATAGAATTTATTAAATGCCGTCGGCGTGTAGAACGTCCGGCCCTTTTTTGCTGCCCGGATCGTCCCGGCGACGACCTTTACCGGGTCACACCACGGGATATTGCCGAACAGGTCATGGTCGCCCGCAGCGTCGAAGAATTCAGTCTTCATCGGGCCGGGGCAGACAGCTGTGACGGAAATGCCCTTGGGGCGCAGCTCGTCGGCGATGCCGCCGGTAAAGGCGGAGACATACGCCTTGGAGGCGCTGTAGACTGTCATGCGGGGCGTGGGGCAGAAGGCCGCGATGGACGAGACGTTGATGATCTTCGCGCCGCGCGTCATAAACGGCACGACAGTCTGCGTGACCATGGTGAGCGCGCGGACATTGAGGTCGACCACGCGCATGACGTCTGCCGGCGACGCGCTTGAGCCGATATTGCCCGTCGTGCCGCAGCCCGCGTTATTGACGAGCACGCGCACATCGGCCTTCTGCTCGGCCAGCTTTTCGCCGAGATAGCGGAAGCTTTTGGGGTCGAGCAGGTTCAGGCCCATGCAGACGAATTTCTTTTCCGGGAACTGCTGGGCCAGCTCTTCGAGCTTGCCCACGCGGCGGGCGATGAGCCAAAATTCCTCGATCTCCGGGAATTCCCGCACAAGCTGACGCGTGAACTCCGCGCCGAGTCCGGCGGACGCGCCGGTAATGACGGCTGCGGTCATCCGCGTCCGTAGGGGTCGCGGAGCTTGTCGGGCTCGGGGTATTCCTCGCCCTTGGTGTCGACGCGGATAGAGGCGATCTTCTGCTCGGTGAGCGGGCGGTCGTTCCCGTCGGTCTTCACAGCAGCGATCTTGTCGACGACATCCATGCCCTCGAGCACCTTGCCGAACGCGGCATACTGGCCGTCCAGAAATTCGCCGTCCTCATGCATGATGAAGAACTGGCTGCCCGCGGAGTTGGCCGCCTGCGCGCGGGCCATGGACAGAACGCCGCGCTTGTGGCTGAGATTGTTCTTCACGCCGTTGAGCTTGAACTCGCCCTTGATGCAGTAGCCGGGGCCGCCGGTGCCGGTGCCCTTGGGGCAGCCGCCCTGGATCATGAAGCCGGAAATAACGCGGTGGAAGATCAGGCCGTCGTAAAAACCCTTGTTGGCAAGGGCGATCATGTTGCGGACGCTCTGCGGCGCTTTGTCGGGGTAGAGCTCGCAGACGATCTTGCCGCCGTCTGCCATTGTGAGGGTCATAATGGGATTTTCCATGGGATTACCGTCCTTTCATTGCGCGGTCGATCTGGCGCTTGGCGTCCTTCTTTGCGGCGTCGTCACGCTTGTCGTAGAGCTTTTTGCCCCTTGCAAGCGCAACCTCGACCTTGACGAGACTGCCGCGGAAATAAACGCTCAGCGGGATCAGCGCATATCCGTCCTGCTTCACCTTGCCGTACAGCCGCATGATCTCACGCTTGTGCATGAGCAGCCTGCGCGGGCGAAGCGGATCCTTGTTGAAGATATTGCCCTGCTCGTAGGGCGCGATGTGCATCTGCCGGATGAAAAGCTGCCCGTCCTTGATCTGGCACCAGGCTTCCTTCAGGCTGAGCGTGCCGAGGCGGATGGATTTGACCTCGGTCCCGGTGAGTTCGATGCCGGCCTCGAATTTTTCATCGATGAAATATTCATGGAACGCCTTCTGGTTCCGCGCGGCAATCTTCACGCCCTCCGCCATGGAACGCACCTCCCTCCGGCAATCATACGATGTGTATTATATGTCAATTATATCAGCCATGTCAAGCGTTTTCCGGTACTGCGTGTACCGGACGACACGGTTCAGCAGATATTGTTGAAATGCGCGGCACTGCTGTGCGCTTAGATTCCGGTTTGACATGATGACAAGCGGGACGATAGGGCCGCCGCCCTGAAACGGGAGCTGCACGTGCCGGTACGGCTGTGCCCGCAGACCGTTCCGCTCGTAAAAATGCTTGCGGCGGCAGGTAATCTCATCCTCCGGCGGTTCGATCTCCAGAATCAAAGGCTTGTCCTGCGTCAGCAGCTGCCGGAGAATCGTGCTGCCAGTCCCGTGGCCGCGCAGAGACGGCTGAACAGCAAAATGCTCAAGATAGCAGAAGTCCTCTGTCTCCCACAAAAACACATCCGCCAGCAGCTTTCCGTCCTCGACTGCGCCGAGTGGGAAAAAGTCCGCGTCCTGCAAGGCGCGCAGGTGGTCTTCCCGCGTGCGCCGCTCGTTGGGCGGGAAGCTGGCTTCGTAAAGGGTAAACGACGCTTCAAACAGCGGATGGGAAGCGCCGATGCGTTCAAAAATCATGTCTGATAAAAGTCTGCGACCAGCTGCCGGTCGTACAGCACGCGGGCGCGGAGCGCCTCGATGCTCTCAAAGCGCAGTTCCCCGCGGATATGATCCTCCAGCCAGATTGCAAGTTCCTTTCCATATAGATTGCCGGAGAATCCGATCAGATTGGCCTCCAGCACCGGCGCAGGCAGTGCGCCGAGCGTCGGATGGACGCCGATGTTGACGCAGGCGGGATAGCGCCCGCCGTCGAGCTCCGCCTCCGCGCGGTAGACGCCGAAGGCGGGGACGAGCACGTCCGGGGAAAACGGCAGATTCGCCGTTGGGAAGCCAAGCCCGGCTCCCCTGCCCGCGCCCTTCTGCACGGTGCCGGTCACAAGCTGGCCGTGGCCGAGCAGACGCGCGGCGCTTTTACAATCGCCGGAACGCAGAAGCGCGCGGATGGCCGTTGAGCTGACGCACTGCCCGTCCAGCTGAATTTCCGGGATCACGTCGCAGCCGACGCCGAGCGCGCGGCATTTTTCGCGCAGCCGGTCGGGATTCCCCTGTCCCCGGTCGCCGAAATGGAAATCGTGCCCGCAGACCACATGGCGGGCGCGCAGCTGCCGGACGAGATAGTCCTCGATGAAGACCTCCCACGGCATATGCATCATCGCCTCGTCAAAGTGCGCGAAAATGACCTCTTCAATGCCGCAGAGCCTGCGCATGAGAAGCTCACGCTCGGCCATGGTATTGAGAAGCGGCACGGCCGTTCCAAACACGAGCGTATCCGGATGCGTATCAAAGCTCATGGCCGCCGGGGTAAGGCTAAGCTCCCGCGCACGCTCGCGCGTTTTATTCAGAAGCGCGGCATGGCCCAGATGGATGCCGTCGAAAAAGCCGAGGGCCAGAACGCGGTCATGTTGCAAGTGTGTTCACCTCGAAAAAGCTCTTGATGGTGGTAAGCAGCCCGTTTTCCACGCGGCCAAGCAGCAGAAACTCGCCGTCCTCGGCAAAGACGCGATAGGTTCCGGACCGGAACTGCCAGTCCCTGACCTGTGCGCCGTTTTTGAGCTTTGCAGCCTGTCCCAGTGTGACGATGAGCGGCGGATGTACCGAAAAAACCGCGTCGACGGGCATGAGAAGTTCCTGCGGATCGTGTTCTGCCGCAAAATCCAGCACCTGCTGCATCGTGACGGCCTGCGAAAGCGCAAAGCTTCCGGCCCGTGTCCGGCGCAGGGACGACATACAGCCGCCGCAGCCGAGCGCGCGGCCCAGATCGTGGCAGAGCGTGCGCACATACGTCCCCTTGGAGCAGCGGACGCGAAGAACATACTCCGTCCCCTCCCCTTCCAGCAGCTCCAGCTCGTGGATGGTGATGCTGCGGGGCTTCCGCTCGACCTCTTTGCCCCTGCGGGCCAGCTCATAGAGCTTCTGGCCGCCGATTTTAATGGCGGAATACATGGGCGGGATCTGCTCGATGGGGCCGAGGAAGCGCTGGAGCGCGGCCTGCACATCCTCCCGCGTGACGGTCACGGGATGCGTTTCGAGGACAGTCCCGCTCGTGTCCTGCGTGTCGGTCACAACGCCGAGGCAAAGGCCTGCGATGTATTCCTTTTCCGCTGATTCCAGAAATTCCGCCGCCCTTGTCGCGCGGCCGATAAAAATGGGCAGAACGCCGGTTGCCATCGGGTCGAGCGTGCCGCCGTGGCCGACGCGGCGTTCATGAAATACGCCGCGCAGCTTGGCCGCCACATCCTGACTCGTCCAACCGGCGCTCTTGTCGATCACAAGGATTCCGTTTGCCATAGGTTCTCCTCAAAGCTTCACGCCGCTGTCGCGCAGCGCCTGCAAAATGGCTGCTTTCGCGCCCTCGATGCCGCCGGGGACGCTGGCTCCCGCCGCAGCGGCATGGCCGCCGCCGCCGAGCAGACCGCAGATCTGCGCCGCGTCATACGGCGCTTCGGTGCGCAGGCTGATCTTGCCGAGGCCGTCCTCGACCTCGCGGATCATGACGCCGATCCGCACGCCCTCAATGCTGCGGGCAAAGCCGGAGATCGAGTCCAGATCGTCCTCCGTGGCGGAGAATTCCGCAAGCAGACGCTTGGGCATGACGCACACGCCGACCGTTCCGTCTGCGTAAAACTCCATCGTCTCCGTCAGCTTTGCCTCCATCCGGAGGCGGGAAAAGCTCTTGGTATCGAAAAAGAGCTTGTTGATGGGATACACGTCCGCGCCCGCTTCGATCAGCGCAGCCGCCGTGCGATGGGTATTGGACGTAGTGTTGGAAAACTTGAAGCAGCCCGTATCCGTCGAGATCGCCACATACAGGCACTCCGCGATCCGCTTTGTAACGGTCACGCCAAGCTCCAGCAGGATCGCGTGGATGATCTCGCCGCAGGCGGCCTTGTCCGCCTCGACGAGCTTCGGGCAGGCAAGAGAATTGCTGCCGTGATGGTCGACCGCGCAGACGGGCGTGAGGCCCATGCGCACCGCATCGAAGGACAAAAGGCCCTCGGACGCGATATCCGCCGAAATGACGGTCGCGCCTGCGGGCAGCGCCTCGCAGACAAGCCCGTCCAGAAACGGATTGAAGCGGGGCGTGAACTGCTCGTTCGTCAGGACAAACGCCGTCTTGCCCAGCTGCCGCAGGCCGAGGCACAGCGCGCCTGCGCTGCCGATGGTGTCGCCGTCCGGGCGGCGGTGGGTCAGGATGACAAAGTTGTCATGTGCGCGCGCAAACGCGCAGAATTCAGCCCTCGTCATTGGCCTTCTCCGCCTCCCGCGCAGCCTCCTGCCGTTCGAGCTTCTCGAGAAGATCGAACATGTGCGCGCCGTATTTGAGCGAATCGTCGAGCGTGAAGACAAGCTCCGGCGTATAGCGCAGCTGCAGACGGCTGCCAAGCTCGCGCCGCAGCCAGCCGCCCGCGGACTTCAGGCCGCGCAGCGCGTCCTGCGACCGGGCCTCTTCCAGCACGCTCACATAAATTTTACTGTAGCGCAGATCGGGCGTGGTGTCCACGCGCGTGATGGAGATCATGGTCTGCACCCGCGGGTCCTTCAGCGAGCGGATCAGCTCCGCCAGCTCCCGCTGGATCTCCTCGTTGATCCGGCCAATTCGGTTGGAAGCCATAGTACCTCCTTGTAAACAATCAGGTTGGCCAGCGCCGATTTTCCGGCGCTGACCATACCGTCCTTACTCCTTGATCTGCTCCATAACGAAGCATTCAAAAATGTCGCCTTCCTTAATGTCGTTGAACTTCTCGATCGACATACCGCATTCGTAACCGGCCGCGACCTCCTTGACCGCGTCCTTGAAGCGCTGCAGGGAGCCGAGCTTGCCCTCATGGATGACGATATTGTCGCGCAGAACGCGGACAGACGCGTCGCGCGTGATCTTGCCGTCCTTGACGTAGCAGCCCGCGATGGTGCCGATGGCGGAGACCTTATAGGTCTGACGGACCTCGGCGTGGCCGATGATGGCCTCGCGGAACTTGGGCGCAAGCATACCCTTCATGGCGTCGGTGATCTCGTTGATGGCATCATAAATGACGCGGTACATCCGCATATCGACCTTGTCACGCTTCGCGGCGGCCTGTGCCAGCTCGTTCGGGCGGACGTTGAAGCCGATGACGATGGCGTTGGACGTGGAGGCCAGCAGAATATCGGACTCGTTGATCGCGCCGACGCCCGCGTGGATGACGCGCACGCGCACCTCGTCGTTCGACAGCTTTTCGAGCGAAGCCTTGACGGCCTCGGCCGAGCCCTGCACGTCTGCCTTGACGATGAGGTTCAGCTCCTTCATTTCGCCCTCCTGCAGCTTGGAGAAGAGGCTTTCGAGCGTGACCTTCTGGTTGAGCTTGTTGGCGTCGTCCTTGATCTTCTGCTTACGCTGCTCGACAAGCTGACGTGCCATGCGCTCGTCGGAGACGACGCTGAATTCGTCGCCGGGAGACGGGACCTCGGCAAGACCGGTGATCTCGACCGGAACGGACGGGCCTGCCTCCTTGACCTGCGCGCCCTTGTCGTTCGTCATGACACGCACGCGGCCCACAGCCGTGCCCGCAATGATAAGGTCGGACTGACGCAGCGTGCCGTTCTGGACAAGCAGCGTTGCGATCGGGCCGCGGTTCTTGTCCAGACGCGCTTCAAGAACGCAGCCCTTGCCCGCACGGTTCGGGTTGGCCTTGAGCTCTTCCATCTCGGCGGTCAGAATGACCGTTTCGAGCAGTTCGTCGATGCCTGCGCCCGTCTTGGCAGAGATCTTACAAACCTCTGTTTCGCCGCCCCATTCTGCCGGGGTCAGACCGTGCTCGGTCAGCTGGGTCAGGATGCGGTCGGGGTTCGCACCGTGCTTATCCATCTTGTTGACGGCCACGATGATGGGGATCTCGGCCGCCTTAGCGTGATTGATGGCCTCGATGGTCTGCGGCATGATGCCGTCGTCCGCAGCGACGACGAGAATGGCGATATCGGTGCACATCGCGCCGCGCGCACGCATCTCGGTAAAGGCCGCGTGGCCCGGCGTGTCGAGGAAGGTGATGGGCTGGCCATTGATTTCAACGGTATACGCGCCGATGTGCTGCGTGATGCCGCCAGCCTCTCCGGCCGCGACCTTCGCGTGGCGGATATAGTCGAGCAGGCTCGTCTTGCCGTGGTCGACGTGGCCCATGACGACCACGACCGGCGGACGGGTGACAAGCTCGTCTGCGGTGTCCTGATGGTCGTCGAACAGACGCTCTTCGATGGTGACGATGACCTCGTGCTCGACCTTGCAGCCAAGCTCGGTGGCGACGAACTCCGCCGTGTCAAAGTCGATGGTCTGGTTGACCGTGGCCATGACGCCGTTTTTCAGCAGGCACTTGATGACCTCGGCCACCGTCTTTTTCATGCGGGAGGCCAGCTCGCCGACGGTGATCTCGTCGGGGATCTTGACGACCAGCTGCGCCTTCTTGGCAATTTCAAGCTGAAGCCGGCGCATTTTCTCCTGCTCCTCGGAGCGGGACTTTGTGCCGAAGCGCTTGGCCTGCTGCTGCTTTTTATTCTTGCTGCCGATCTTCTGCTTGCCGCTGGAATAATTCTGTACGCGGTCGGAGACGAGCGAATCGACGCGGTCGTCATAGCGGTCGGCATTGACCGTGACGGCGCTGGTGTCGATGACGCGGCGCTCGCGCTTGCGCTCGGGCTGCGGCTGCTTGGCGGCAGGCTGGGCAGCAGTCTGCTGCGGGCGCGGCTGGTTCTGGCCGCCCTGCG
>ERZ857801.1590-NODE-1590-length-23075-cov-4.426238_pt1 | contig 23075 bp, 16 predicted proteins | sample MGYA00519762_ERZ857801 | MGnify/ENA primary metagenome ERZ857801 (study PRJEB31778, sample SAMEA3449368) | human gut metagenome | biome: human gut; feature: human-associated habitat; material: faeces | place: United Kingdom | collected 2010/2012 ...
GGTCCCGATAAAACGTCGGGACCCGACCGCGGAAATTCTTCTTATCGCCCCGACGGGTGTTTGGAATGGCCGGGCCGGTGCGGAGGCGGACTCGGTGCGGCCGGAACGCCGGCTATTCTCAGAATCCGGGCGACGGTTCAGCGCAGGAACCGTCGCCCGGATTCTGCGTTTGCTCCCACTGGACCGGGCGTTCGCGCGCTTTTCGCATCGGGACGGAAAGTTTCCGATCCGGGCTTGCCGGGACAGATGTGCGCTCCTTTCCCGTTCCGCTGTCCTGCGAGAGGGAGGCCGGAGCGGCGGAATAGCCCGGCTTTTCGGCCGATTTTAAATGGCGGCTGCGTTTGAAATTCGCCCCGAAACGCTATCTTTGCGCAAAAATCTGACTGTATGAGCGGCTTTTTCGGTTGTGTCTCGAAGCGGGACTGCGTGGCTGACGTCTTCTACGGCACCGATTATCACTCGCATCTGGGCACCAAGCGCGGCGGCATGGCTTTTTACGACGGAAAGGATTTCGTACGGACCATCCATTCGCTGGAGAACGCCTATTTCCGCAACAAGTTCGAGGACGATCTGCCCCGTTTCGAGGGCTCGCGGCAGGGGATCGGCATCATCAGCGACATGGAGTCGCAGCCTATCACGCTCACCTCGCATCTGGGCCGCTTTTCGCTGGTGGCCATCGGGCGTATCGACAATCTCGAAGAGCTGACGCGGGAGCTGCTCGGTCGCCGGCTGAACTTCGCCGAGCTGTCCGCCTCGCGGATCAACCCGACCGAGTTGGTCGCTACGCTCGTATCGCTGGGCGACTCCTTTCGCGAGGGAATCGAGTTGGTGCAGAGCAAGGTGAAAGGGTCGTGCTCGATGCTGATCCTGACGCCGGAGGGCATCTATGCTTCGCGCGACAAGTACGGCCGCACGCCGGTGGTTGTCGGCCGGGGAGGCGACGGCTATGCGATAGCCACGGAGAGCTCGGCTTTCGCTAACCTCGATTACCGTGTCGAAACCGAGTTGAAGCCGGCGCAGACGCTGTTCATAACGGCCGACGGCATACGCGAGATCACGCCGGGGGGCAAGCGCAAGCAGATATGTTCGTTCATGTGGGTCTATTACGGCTACCCTTCGTCGTGCTACGAGGGCGTGAACGTCGAGGATGCCCGCTATCGCTGCGGTTGCGCGCTGGCCTGCCGCGACGAGGACGTGCGCGATGTCGATTTGGTGGCCGGCGTGCCCGACTCGGGCGTCGGTCATGCGATCGGCTATTCCAACAGTCGTCGCCTGCCCTACAAACGGGCATTCGTCAAGTATACGCCGACATGGCCGCGCAGTTTCATGCCCCAGAACCAGAAAATGCGCGATCTGGTAGCGAAGATGAAGCTGCTCCCGAACGAAGCTTTCATCCGAGGTTCCCGCATGGTGTTGCTCGACGACTCGATCGTGCGAGGCACCCAGCTCAAGGACAATATCGTCAAGCTGACCGAGGTGGGCGCCCGGGCGCTGCATATCCGAATCGCCTGTCCGCCGCTGATTTATCCGTGCGTATTTCTCAATTTCTCCACTTCGCGCTCGACGTTCGACCTGTTCACGCGCCGCGTGATCAAGGAATTGGAGGGAACCGAGGAGTTTTCCGAGGAGCTGCTGCGTCAATATGCCGACCCGGACAGCCCGAAGCACGCCGCGATGGTGGAGGTCATGCGCCGGCGGATCGGAGCCGACACGCTTCGCTTCCAGCGTTTGGAAGATTTGGTCCGGGCGATCGGCCTGCCTAAGGAGGAGTTGTGCACTCATTGCTGGGACAATTCCAGTTATCTGTAGGTTCCCGAAAGCCGTTTCCGTTGCTTGCAAATACCGGGCAGGGGGCGCACGAGAGAAAACTTCAAAACTTTTTTCGTTTTTTCAGTTTTCTCCCTATCTTTGCAGCGGAGTATAACGACTGTATCATGCTTTCAAAAGATAGGATCATAGCGGAATCGACCGATCTGTTCGTACGCTACGGGGTCAAGTCGGTTCGCATGGACGACATCGCATCCCGGCTGGGCGTTTCCAAACGGACGATCTACGAGCTGTTCGGCGACCGCGAGTCGCTGATCCGGACTTGTGTCGAGTACTTTTACAACCGGCAGGAACGCAGGTATGAGGCGCGGATGGCTTCGGCTCGCAACGTCATCGAGGAGTTCATGCTTCTGCTCGAGGACTGGGAGAACTCGGTTACGGTCAATATGAACTTCATGAGCGATCTGGAGCGTTTCTATCCGGAAATTTACAGACGCATCTCTTCCGAGCGCCATCGCCAGGGGGCCGAGCGACTGAAGCAGAAACTTCGGCAGGGCGTTGCCGACGGTCTTTTCTTTCCCGATATCAACGTCGAGTTCTCCGCTGCGATCCTGATCGCATCCGTTTCGACGATCTTCACTTCGCCCTCGACCTATCACTCGGCCGAGATCTCGATGTCCGAGGCGTTCCGCTACATTATGATGTGCTTTTTTAGGGGCATATCCACTGCCGAGGGGTTGCACGTGATCGACGAAATGTTCGGGAAGTATTTCCCGCGACAGAACGGCGCTCGCTGACGGCGTTCTGAAGACTTTCGGCCGGTTCCGGTCGTTTCGTTTGCGTTTCCCGCGCGATGGACGGCGGTTCCGGCATACGATTTCCGGCGAATTCGCGTTCATATGCCAAACCTCTCTCTATGAAAGCCCTATTGTTTGCATTGTCTTTTTTTCTGCTCGCTTTTCGTTCGCCGGCACAGGTGCAGGGATTGAAGGAACAGGCGCTCGAGAGTTTCCGCCGGGAACGGTACGACGAGGCGGTCGCGCTGATGGAGCGTGCCGCGGAAGCCGATCCGACCGATGCCGAAAGCTGGTATTACCTCGGTTTCTTCAATCATTACCGGGCCTACGACAGCCGCCCGCTCAAGGGATACGATCTCTCGTACTCCGAGCGTGTCTTCTCTTATCTGGACCGGGCGCTGGAGCTCGATCCGTCGTTGGGCGACGCCCGCTATTTCTACGGAGCCGAGTGCAGCGCGAACGCGTTCCATGCGATGCGCGAGCGCGATCTGGAGCGGTTGAGGCACTTCTATGAAAAGGCGTTTCTCAAGGGGGCTTATCCGCCCTGGCTGCTCGAACTGGGGCGCAACATGCTCGACGGCTGCGACCGCGATGCGATCCTGTTCGCCGGCGGAAACGGCGATTTCGACGTCTGTTCCTACTTGCAGTTGCACGAAGGCTATCGGAGGGATGTTTCGGTTCTGCCGGTCGGCTATACCGACCGTCCGTGGTATGCCGGCTATCTGCGCGACGGGCTCGAAGGGGCGCAGCGTCCTCTTGCTCTTTCGCTGTCGGACGAGCAGATTCTCGAGATGCGCCCGTTCAAATGGGATACGCTCGAGGTCCGCATACCTGTGTCGGAAGCTCTGCGCGAGGAGTTTTCCTTGCCCGAGGATGCCGTTCTGGCATGGACCGTCGCGCCCGATTTCGCTTCCGAGCGGCTGAACGGCAAACTCAATGACGAAAAGGCTCGGCCGAGGACCTACTTGAGCCCGCAGCGGGCGGTCATGCTGCAGATCGTCGAGGATAATTACGCCTCGCGCCCGATTTTTTTCTCCCGTATGGGCAATCCGTTCTTTTTCGCCGGGCTCGACCGTTTCTTCAGCCATGGCGGCCTCGTGTCGCGCCTGCTGCCTTTCCCCACGGCGGGCACGGCGCATGAAACCGATGTGCCCCGGCTCGAAAGATTGTTGCGGGCCGACCGTCTGAAAGAGGTGCGGTCCGTCGCGACGACCGATATCCCCCGGATTTCGGGTTGTCTGTTCGTTTATACGGAAGCTTTGGCCCGGTTGGCGGCGTACTACCGGAAAGCCGGGCGGAAGGAGAATCTCCGCGCATTGGCCGGATTGTACCGCCGTTACCTGATGCCGGTGCTTTCGTCCGGCAGGGAGGATGCTTTGTTGGAAGAGTTGGAGCAAGCATCCGGTTCTTGAGAGGAAAGGCAAGCGAGAAATCTTGAACGGCGGTCTTCTCGGCGAGGTTGCTGTCGTGCGGCAGGTTTTCCTTTTCGGAGTGTTCGAATGCCCGCTGGGGCATGCCGGAAGGTGTTGCACGGGGTTCGTTTACCGGTACGTTCTGATGTCGGTCCGGTTGATCCGCTCGCTGAGCCGGACGGCCGCCGTGTTGAAATAGCGGCGGTCGCGGTAGCCCAGAACGGGAACGATTCCCTGTACGTCGACCGTCAGCGCCTCGTCGCAGCGGAGCAGCATCTGCCGCGTGAGCGGGTATTCCGTGACGGTCAAGCCTTCCTCGCGGCAAGCCGACAGCACGAGCCGGCGCATCGCCGAGTCGGTCGCTCCGGCCGACAGCGGCGTGGTGAGCGCCTGCCGTCCCGAGACGATGAGCAGCGGCTCGCCTCCGACGCCGAGCAGCACGCCGTCGCGGCTCTCTCTCGCGGCCAGCTCGCCTCCCCGCCGGCGGACCGTCCGTTCCGCATAGCGGTCGCAAAGCAGCGCGCCGGCGGTCGGATATCCTTCGTGAGGAGCATCGCACCGGACCGCGTCGAGCATCATACGCTTGTGCCACAGTACGAAATGCGGATAAAGCAGGGGTCGGTCGGTCTCGATCAGGTATTCGCATCGGTCGGAGCCTTCGTCGATTCCTTCGGGAAACAGCCGAAGCGTCACGCAGGCGCTTTGTCGCGGAAACCGGTTGATTTCGAGCAGTCGGGCGATCCGGTCGGCGATCCGGCTCTCGGACAGGTCGGTTTGCATGCCGTACAAACGGTTGAGGGCGCGGGTCAGGATTTCGAGGTGTACGGAAAGAAACGGAGCCGTGCCTCCGAACGTATGAATGCGTTGGAAGAGATGATTCCTCTCCAGCATCGACAGCGGATCGGCCAGCTCGGCCGGCTCGACGAACGTTCCGTTGAGGCAGACGCTTTTCATGGGAACCGTCAGAATTGAGTCAGGTTGCGGATGAACGCATGCCACAGCGAAGGCTCGAGCAGCAGGGGAAAGACAAAGCCGTACAGCGCGCCCCACAGATGGGCGTTGTGGTTGACGTTGTCTCCTCCCCGCCGACTCAAGTACTGTTCGTACCCGACGTATAGCGCTCCGAAAAGGATGCCCGGTATGGGCAGTATGCCGAAAAAGTAGATTTTGCTCCACGGATTGAAGAAAATCGATGCGAACACGACGGCCGATACGGCTCCCGAGGCGCCGATCGATACGTAGCGCGGATCGTTGCGGTGGCGTGCCATGTCCGATGCGACCGATGCGATCAGCCCTCCGAAATACAGCAGCCCGTAAGCGAGGTAGCCACTGGCTATCGTTCCTGCATGCTCGTAGGCCCGGAACAGCCGTTCGAGGTACTGTCCGAACGACAGTAGGACGAACATATTGACGATCAAGTGCATGTAGTCGGCGTGGACGAATCCGTAAGTGACGGCCCTGTACCATTGCCGATCGTGCGCCACCCGGTAAGGAATCATCGCCAGCGAGTCGAACCACCGCCGGTTGCCGAAGCAGACGACCGAAACGACGGCCGTCAGGAAGATCAGAATGAAAGTCATCGCAGAACGAATATTTTCAGAAGCAGTTCCTTCAGCAGCTCGCCGTCGGTCGCTTGTCCCGAGTCGATCCCCTTGCTTTTGAGATCGTATTCGCGGATCAGCCCCATGATGGCGAATACCCGACTGTTCGGATAGAGCGAAGCCGCTTGCTGGTACTCCTTCAAAAAGAAGGCCGAGGATAGTTTCAGCATCCGCGCCAGTTCCGCATCGGGCGGCATGGGGGTTCCCTTGCGCCGGCAGAGCCATCGTTGGTAATTGACGATGAATATCCGCTGAAAATGCGTGAACAGCGTGCCGAGCGTTACCAGCAGCGGATTCTCCTTCGGGTTGCGGGCGAAGTGGTCGGCGATTCGCAGAGCCCGGGCCATGTCTTTCTCGGACAGCGCGCGCGTCAGTTCGAAATTGTTGAAATCCTTGCTGATGCCGATGTTCTGCTCGATGTGCTCGGCCGTGATGCGCGAGGTCCCTTCGGGCAGGAAAGTCATCAGCTTGTCGATTTCGTTGGCGATCTTCGCAATGTCGGCCCCCAGGTGATCCACGAGCATCGACACCGACTTGGCGTCGATCGTGCAGTTCCGGCTCCGGATGTATTCCGCGAGCCACCCGGCGATTTCGTAGTCGCGCGGGCGCACCGACTCGAAGACGACGCCCCGTCCGGCGATCTGCTTGTAGAGCTGGGAGCGCTTGTCCATGTTGCGCTCTTTGTGACACAGTACCAGAATCGTCGTCGCGCAGGGCGAGGCCGTGTAAAGGGATAGCTGCTCGAGTCTGCGCAGGCTCTGCGCTTCGCGGACAATCACCACCTGGCGCGTCCCGGTCATCGGCATCTGGCGGCACAGGTTGATGACGGCTCCGGCGTCGGTGTCTTTGCCGTAGACGACCGTCTGGTTGAACGCGCGTTCGTCGGGCGGCAGGATGGCGTCGGCGAGCCGGGCGGTCAGCGAATCGATGAAATAGGGCTCGTCGCCCATCAGCAGGTAAAGCGGCTCGAAGCGGCGCTCCGCGATGCGCGCCGCTAGCGCGGCGTAGTCCGCCGTGCTTTCCCTGAACGTTTTTTTGCCGCTTTTGGCCATCGAAAGAATCGTTTGCACAAAGGTAGCGATTGTTGAGCGGCTTTGCAATGCCTCTCGCTGCGCGGATCGGCCGGATCGGCCGGCCGCCGCCGGCTGCCCCGCTTACATGGGCGGAGTGTTCGCCCGGTCGTTTCCAGCGATTGCTCCGTTTCCCTTGCGTCGGATTCTTTTGCCGCTCAGGGCGTTTCTGTCCGACCAGCGGATGCAGCGGAAACTGCGGCGGGCCGCCCCGATGATGTCGGGGCTTGATCGCTTTGTACGGGTTTCGGCGTCGGCACCGGTCGGAATCTCCGTTTCCGGCGGCTCGTCTCGCCGTATGCCGGGGCGGGCCCGCATCCTGCGGAAGAATGCTGCCGGACTGCCTCGCGTGCCGTTAAGGCTCGTTCTGGTGCTGCGGCCGGAGCAGGTCGTTGACGATCTTGACGGGGGCGAAGGTCGATATCGGCACTTCGACGAACACGGTATTCCATCGCGCCATCGCGCCGTTCCACAGGCCCGGTAGCTCCATGGCCCGCAGCGGTCTGCCCTGCTGCGACTTCTCCGAGATGAATCCCGTCTGAGGATCGGTCCATTGCCGCAAATCGAAGCGGCGTCCGAGGTAGTTTTTCAGGCCGCATGCGACGTCGACGGGGTTGAAGTGCGTAGCTCGGGCCATCAGCTCTTTCTGTCCGGGGGCGATCTGCGACGACTCGACAATTTGGAGCGACTCGCCTCCGTCGGGCTCGGAAACCCAGAACGGTCCCCCGCCCGGTTCGCCTTCGTTGCGGACCATGCCGCAGACGCGGATCGGCCGGTCGAGCATGTCGCGCAGGTATCGCGTCTTCCGCTCGGCCGTCATATCGCGGAACGAGGCCGGGAGTTTCCGGCACAGCTTCTCGGTGACGAACGCCGCGATCTCGTCCGGATTCTCGGCGACTCGCCCGTCCGTTTCTCGTAAGTACTCGAAAGCCTGTTCCTGAAGCGAGAGCAGCAGTCCGCCCAGCGTCTCCTTGCTGGCGACCGTATCGGCCTTGAGCCGGTCTGGAACGACGTTATCGACGGTCTTGACGAAGACCAGATCGGCATCGATTTCGTTCAGGTTCTCGATCAGCGCTCCGTGTCCGGCGGGCCGGAACAGCAGCCGTCCTCCCTCGCGGAACGGCGTATTGTCGGGATTGACGGCGATCGTATCGGTCGAGGGTTTCTGCTGCGAATAGCCGATGTCGTAGCGGACCCCAAAGCGTGCTTCGTACTCGGGCTTCACGCGCTCGACGAGCCGCTCGAACAGCGGCATGTGTTCCGGCGAGACGGTCAGATGGATGTGTACGCTCCGCCCGGCGCCGACGGCGTACATCGCTCCTTCGGCCAGATGTTCCTCGAGCGCCGTACGGCTGCCTTCGGGATATTTATGGAACAGGATCAGCGCCTTGGGCAGGCGGCCGTATCCGAGTCCGTCGCGCACGATTCCCTCGATCAGCCGGCGGGGCGAGCTGCTCCCTCCGGTCAGCCTGTGCAGCTCGTCGGCGAAGGCGAACCGGTTTATCCGCTCGATCACTTCGCGGACTTCCGGCCCGGCCTGTCCCGTTTCGAGATAGCCGAACAGGCTTTTGAACATGCGCGTGGCTGCGCCGGAGGCCGGGACAAACTTGACGATGCGCCGTTCGTCGCGCCGGCTGCGGTACAGCGCCCGGCAACGTTCGGCCTCGCTCGCGTCCATGCGGACGATTCCGTCGCCCGCGACGGCGGCGCGGGCCAGGTTCAAATACGGAAAGCCTGTCCGGAACCTTTCCATCTGGCGTTCGATCTGTTCGGGACTCAACCCGTGTTCCTCGATCTGTCGAATATCCTGTGGTGTAAACATGCGTGCGTTTGTTGAAAGAACAAGTAAAGTTAGCGAATTTTCTGCAAAAACGGTTCCGTTCGCACGCGAACGGAACCGTTTCCGATCGTCCGGCCCCGGGCGGAGCCGATTTGGCAAATCTTGTTTTAATGCGTAAGTTTGTCATTCGTATGATGAAAGTGCGGGAAAATATTTCGCTGCTTGGGATGAACAGCTTCGGGTTCGACGTTTCGGCCCGTCGGCTGGTCGAGTTCGCCTCGGCGGAGGATTTGCGGCAGGCGTTCGCTTCGATGCCCTCCGGCGAGCCGTGGTATGTGCTCGGCGGCGGAAACAATGTGCTTTTCACTGCCGATTACGGCGGCACGCTGCTCCATCCTCTCGACCGGAGCGTGACGCTTGAGGGCGGCGATGGCGAGCGGGCGCTGGTCCGTGTGGGAGCCGGAGCCGAGTGGGACGATTTCGTCGGCTGGGCTGTCGGGCAGGGACTGGGCGGCATCGAAAACCTGTCGCTGATACCGGGCTGCGCCGGAGCCGCTCCGGTCCAGAACATCGGCGCTTACGGCGTCGAGGCGAAGGATACGATCGAGAGCGTCGAGTGCTATCTTCCGGACGAGGACCGGGTTGTCGCGCTTTCGAATGCCGAGTGCCGTTTCGGCTACCGCGACAGCGTTTTCAAGCGTGAGTTGCGCTCTCGGGCGGTGATCCTGTCCGTGCTGTTCGGTCTGTCGCGCCGTTCCGAGTTCCGCTTGCGCTACGAAGACGTCTCGCGCCGGGTCGACGAGCTCGGGGGACCGTCGCTGAAAAACATCCGCGAGGCGGTGGTCGCGATTCGCCGCGCGAAGCTGCCCGACCCGAAGGTGCTGGGCAATGCCGGCAGCTTTTTCAAGAATCCCGTCGTATCGGAGGAGCAGGCCGCGAGGCTGTTGGCCCGTTGGCCCGACATGCCGCGCTACGGGGCGGGCGAGGGATTCGTCAAGCTGGCCGCCGGCTGGCTGATCGATCGCTGCGGCTGGAAAGGCCGTCGTATGGGTCCCGTGGGGGTCCACGACCGTCAGGCCCTCGTGCTGGTTCACTACGGCGGAGGAACCGGGGCCGACGTGATGCGGCTTGCCCGGGCCGTGCAGCGCGACGTGGCCGAGCGGTTCGGCGTCCGGATCGATATGGAAGTCAACTTGTTGTAGGATATGTTACAGGAGAAGTTCCGCAGCTATGTGCGCGAGCGGTCGCTCTGTACGGCCGACGAGCGGATTCTGCTGGCCGTCAGCGGAGGGGTCGACTCGATGGTGATGCTCTCTCTTTTCGTGCGCTGCGGCTACCGCGTCGGCGTGGCTCATTGCAATTTTCAGCTCCGCGGCAGGGAGGCCGACGAGGACGATGTGCTCGTCGAACAGCAGGCGGCCCGTTACGGAGTACCCTATTTCGGGGCTCGCTTCGATACGCTGGCCGAGGTCGCGGCGACCGGCGATTCGGTCGAAATGGCCGCCCGTCGGCTCCGCTACGGTTGGTTCGACAAGCTGTGCGACGAGCACGGGTACGACAAGATCGCCATCGCTCACCATGCCGACGACTCGGTCGAGACCTTTTTCATCAACCTGATTCGCGGGACCGGGCTGCGCGGGCTGACCGGCATCCATGTGGTCAACGGCCGGCTGATCCGTCCGCTGCTTTTCTCGACGCGCCGCGAGATCGTCGATTATGCCCTGGCCAACAAGATTCCCTATCGGGAGGACTCGTCGAACGCTTCGACCAAATACCTGCGCAACAAGTTCCGGCTCGGCATCGTTCCGAGGATCAAGGAAATATCCCCTCAGTTCACCGAAACGATGACCTCGAACGTCGAGCGGCTGACTTCGGCCCAGAGCTTCATCGACCGGGGGATCGAACTGATTCGCCAGCATGCTGTCCGCACCGAGGGCGACCGGACGGTGATCGAAATGAGTCTGATCGATCCGTTGCTGCCGCTGCATTTCGTCATCTTCGAGCTGATGAGAGGCATGGGATTCAACGGCGAGGTGATCGACAGTCTGGGGCGCGCGTTCGCCGAGGGGCACGGCTCGGGCAAGCGCTTCTTTTCCAAAGACAGCGTAGCCTATATCGACCGGGGCAGGATCATCGTCACGCCGATTCCCGACGACGAGAGTTGCGAGAGTCTGGTGACTCCCCGGACGGAGCGCATTCCCTGCGGCGGGGGCACGCTTTGGTTCGAGCATGCGGACGTCGACGATATCGACGAGCTGCGTCAGCCTCCGACCGTCGCGCTGCTCGACGAAGCCAAGCTTTCCTATCCGCTGAAGGTCCGGCGCTGGAGCGAGGGCGACGCTTTCGTGCCGTTCGGCATGGGAGGGCGGCGGAAAAAGGTCAGCGACATGCTGATCGACGACAAAGTTTCGCTGCCCGATAAGCGGCGGCAGTTCGTTGTCGTTTCGGGCGGGGATATCGTTTGGCTCGTCGGGCGGAGGATCGACGAGCGGTACGCCGTGGGTTCCGGAACCGAAAACGTGTTGCGTATCCGGATCCTGCCGGACGACGATCTGTAGGCGGTCCGGCGCCCGTCCATGCGGCCGGCGGGAGGGACGGGCTTGCCGGCCGGGATATTTCCGGTGTCGGCGCTTCCCTTCGATCCGTACCGTGCATCCGTTCGTTTGTCTCGGGGCGTTTATGTGCCGGTACGGTCTCGGCAGGGACCTTTCCTCGCTTTCCGGTCGGCGCACGATAGCCGTCACTTGCAGGTCCCGGTACAACGCTTCCTTCAGAATGGCCGAGCCGACGAATCCGCTCGCGCCGATCAAGGCGATTGTTTTCATAATTTCGGTCGACTGACGATTTGTATTCTGCGGACGGCCGTGCGCCGTCCCGTCCGTCCCAATGCCAATTTGCTGCCAAAACGGACGAAAACGCTCCGTTTTCGGTCCGTTCTGTCCGGGTCGCCTGCGGGCCGCTGTCCGGCGAGGCGCCGTCGCAGGCTCTGTTCTGCATTGGCCGGATTTGCGGCACGGAGGCGATACCCGGAGCGGAACGCCTCGGAACGAGGAGATTATTTGCAGAGTCGTTTTTTTTTTATATATTTGTTTCAATGTATCGATGCTCCGGCACGAAGTTCTAAATCATTCATTCCAAAACAAATAACTTACTGATCTTCAAATGAAAGACTTAACAACAAAGGCTGCGGACAATATCCGGATTCTCGCAGCGTCGATGGTGGAGAAAGCCAAGTCGGGCCATCCCGGCGGAGCGATGGGCGGAGCCGATTTCGTGAACATTCTCTACTCCGAGTTCCTGCGGTACAATCCCGACGACTCGCGCTATCCGTTCCGCGACCGCTTCTTCCTCGATCCCGGCCATATGTCGCCGATGCTCTATTCCGTACTGGCTTTGGCCGGCTATTTCAATATGGACGAGTTGGCGGCGTTCCGGCAGTGGGGCAGCCCGACGCCGGGTCATCCCGAGGTCGATCTCGACCGAGGGATCGAGAATACCTCGGGCCCGCTGGGGCAGGGCCATGCGATGGCTTTGGGTGCGGCGATCGCCGAGCGTTTTCTCGTAGCTCGCTTCGGCGACTGGATGGCGCACAAGACCTACGCGTTCATCTCCGACGGCGGTATTCAGGAAGAGGTTTCTCAGGGCGTCGGCCGCATCGCCGGGCATCTCGGGCTGAGCAACCTGATCATGTTCTACGACTCGAACAATATCCAGCTTTCGACCAAGGTCGAGGAGGTTTCGACCGAGGATATCGTGGCCAAGTACGAGGCTTGGGGCTGGAGCGTCATCAGTATCGACGGCAACGATCCCGCCGAAATCCGTCAGGCTCTCTCCCGCGCGGTGGCGGAGACCGAAAAGCCTACGCTGATCGTCGGCCATACGCTGATGGGCAAGGGCGCCGTCGGCAAGGAGGGCGAGGATTTCTCGAACAAGGTTTCCACGCATGGACAGCCTCTGTCGGCTGCGGGCGGCGACATCGCCAAGACGGTGGCCGCGCTGGGCGGCGATCCGGAGAATCCGTTCGTGATTTTCGACGACGTGAAGGAACTGTATGCGCGTCGCCGCGAGGAACTGAAAAAATGGTACGCGCTGCGCCGCGAGGAAGAGTCGATCTGGCGCGCTGCCAATAAGGAGCAGGCCGCCGAGCTCGACCTGTTCCTGTCGGGCAAGACGCCGGCGATCGACTACTCGCAGATCAATTGCGGCGACAACGTGGCTACGCGCGCCGCTTCGGCCGCCGTGCTCTCTTATTTGGCCGAGCATGTGCAGAACATGGTCGTCGCTTCGGCCGACCTGAGCAACTCGGACAAGACCGACGGTTTCCTGAAGAAGACCCATGCGATGCGCAAGGGCGATTTCACCGGCCGCTTCCTGCAGCCGGGCGTGGCCGAGTTCACGATGGCCTGCATCATGAACGGAATGGCGCTTCACGGAGGCGTGATTCCGGCTTGCGGGACTTTCTTCGTCTTCTCCGATTACATGAAGCCCGTACTGCGTCTGGCCGCTTTGCAGCGTCTGCCGGTCAAGTACGTCTGGACGCACGACTCGTTCCGCGTGGGCGAGGACGGTCCGACGCATCAGCCGATCGAACACGAGGCTCAGCTTCGCCTGATGGAGCAGTTGCGCAACCATCGCGGCGAGCGTTCGGTCGTCGTGCTGCGTCCTGCCGATAGCTACGAGACGGTAGCCGCATGGAAGGTCGCTATGGAAAACGAGCGTCCGACGGCTCTCGTACTGTCGCGTCAGAATATCAAGAACCTGCCGGCCGCCAGCGGCGACCGCCGCAAGGAGGCGATGCAGCTCGTCAAAGGAGCCTATGTCGTTATGGATTGCGAGGGCACTCCCGACGTGATCCTGCTTGCAAGCGGCTCGGAAGTGGCGACGCTTGTGGACGGTGCCGAAAAGCTGAAGGCCGACGGCGTGAAAGTCCGCGTCGTGTCGGTTCCGTCGGAAGGTCTGTTCCGCGACCAGAGCAAGGAATACCAGCAGAGCGTGCTGCCCTGCGGCGTACCCAAGTTCGGTCTGACCTCGGGCCTGCCCGTGACGCTGGCCGGTCTGGTCGGCTGCGACGGCGAGATCGCCGGACTCGACCATTTCGGATACTCGGCTCCGGCCGGCGTGCTCGACAAGGAGTTCGGTTTCTCGGGCGAGAAGGTATACGAGAAAGTGAAGGCCATGCTGGCCAAGAAATAGCGGTTCGCCGCGAGATGTCTGCCGGAGGCCGGCCCTTTCAAGGGCCGGCCTCCGGTCGTTTCGGACATAAGGGCCGGAAGCTGCCGGCGGGTCGCTGCGCGTGTCTTGCTTCCGTGCTGTCCGGAGCCGGAGTTTGTCTTGCCGTATGGCAATATATATACTTCAGTCGTACCTGCTTTCGAGTTCCCGATGTTTCCGGTTTTCGCATGAAGTCTTTTCCGACGGAAGGGATTTATGGTAGGGGGCCTCAGTCGGATACGCGACCTGCGAACACAAGCCGCGACTGACAGATATGGAGATTCCGTGTGTAACCAACCTGGTACGTTGAAATATATGATTGCCTCTGTGTCCGTATTCGCCGGAATCGGGAAGAGGCGATGCAGGGCCGATTCCGGGGGGGGGCGGAGGTCGCTCGCACTTCCGTAGGTCTGTGCCGGGCATTTGTCGTTCGGCCGGCAGATTTTCCGCCGGGGCGGAGGCGGCACGGCATGCGCCGTCGCCGTACCGCATGTACGATAAGGACGGAGCTGACAATGTTCGCGGAAATGAGGATCGTGAGCGGTCCGGTTGCGCAGACTGCCGAACGGGCTTTCCTGCTTGCGGTTACAGCTTCTCGGCGATCTTTTCCAGACGATTCGCGCGCGAGCCTTTGACGAGTACGAGCCGGTTACGGATCGGATGCTCGTCCAAATATCGGGCGAGCGCTTCCGTGTCGGCAAAAGTCCGGTAACGGCTTCCCCGGGCCGCTTCGGCGAAATGTCCGCCGACCAAATAGGCTTCCTCGATCCCGCCCTGCTCGAGTCGCTCGACGACGGTCCTGTGCTCGACGGCGGCATAGGGACCCAACTCGCCCATGTCGCCCAGTACGACCGCTTTGGGGCGCGGATCCGCCTCGCGCAGGAAGTTGTCCAGCGCGGCCTGCATGCTCGAGGGGTTGGCGTTGTAGCAGTCCGAGATCAGCGTGTTGAATGCGGTTTGCCGCTTCTGCGACCGGTTGTTGTCCGGATCGTAGCTCTCGATGGCCGAGACGATCTCGGCGCGTCCGATCCCGAAATAAAGGCCGACCGCTATGGCGGCCGCGATGTTGCTGCGGTTGTAGTCTCCGACCAAACGCGTGCGGACGGGCAGACCGTCCCATCGCGCTTCGACGAAGGGTTCTGTTCCGATCGCCTCGGGCGCAGAGTAGGAAATAGCCCGCAGTCCGGGGCGCGATTCGACCATCGTTTTCAGACGGTCGCTGTCGTTCAGCCAAAAGGCGGTCCCTCCGCTTGCAACCAGGAAGTCGAGCAGCTCGCCCTTGCCCCGCATCACGCCCTCGATGCCCCCGAAGCCTTCCAGATGCGCCTTGCCTATGTTCGTAATCAGCCCGTAATCGGGCCGGGCGATCGAGCAGAGCAGCGCGATCTCGCCGGGGTGGCTCGCTCCCATCTCGACGACGCCTATCTCGACCGAGCGGTCCATGGCGAGCAGCGTCAGCGGCACGCCGATATGGTTGTTCAGATTGCCTTGCGTGACGGCCGTGCGGAACTTGCGCGAGAGTACCCGACCGACGAGCTCTTTGGTCGTGGTCTTGCCGTTGCTGCCCGTGATGGCGAGGATCGGAATGCCGAGCTCGCGGCGATGCCGGGCGGCCAGTTCCTGCAGGGCGGCCAGCGTGTCGGGGACCTCCGCGCAACGATCCGGCCATTGCTGCCGGAGGGTTTCCGCTACGGACGGGTCGTCCACGACGGCTGCCGCAGCCCCGGCTTTCAGCGCGTTTTCCGCATAGCTGTTACCGTCGAAACGCTCGCCGTGCAGGGCGAAAAACAACGAATCCGGGACGATGTGCCGGCTGTCGGTCGAAATCCGGGAATGCCGGCGGAAAAGTTCGTATAGTTCCATGTCGAGTGTGAAGCGAATTGTCATCGAGTTCGGTGTGCAAGCAGAATCGTCGCTCGGCATCCTTGCCGGGCGTCTCGTCCGAAAGCCGCACGTCCTCGCGTCGGGGGTCAGATGAAGCGGTCCCCGATCTTGAACTTGACGTCGTCGATGAATTTCTTGATGTTCTGTTCGCCCGATTTGGGACAGATCATCAGCACGTCGCCGCTGTCGACCACGATATAGTTCTCGAGGCCCTCGATCACGGCCAGTTTGCCTGCCGGAACCTTGACGATGCAGCCTTTCGTGTCGTAGAGCATGTTTTCGGCCGGAGCGACGTTCCCGTCGGCGTCCTTGGCCGAATACTGGTAGAGCGAACCCCACGTTCCGACGTCCGACCAGCCGAAATCGCTGCAGCGTACGTAGACGTCGCCGGCTTTCTCCATAATGCCGAAGTCGATCGAGATGTTCCGGCACTCGGGATAGATCCTTTCGATGCTTTGCTGTTCCTGCGGAGTGCCGTAACTCGGAGCGATCGATGCGAACATCTGGTGCATGTCGGGCAGCAGTCGCTCGAAGTTTTCCATGATCGCATCGACTTTCCAGATGAATATGCCCGAGTTCCAGAAGAATTCGCCGCTCTCGACGAACGAGCGCGCCAGCTCCAGGTTGGGCTTCTCGGTGAACGTCTTGACCTTGTACACGTCTTTTTGCTCCAGCCTGACCTGATTGTCGACCTGTATGTAGCCGTAGCCGGTGGCCGGACGGTCCGGGCGGATGCCGATGGTCATCAGGGCGCGTTGCCGCTCGGCGAACTCCGCGCTTTCGACGATCGCCCGCCGGAACTCGTCCTCGTCGAGGATCAGGTGGTCCGACGGCGTGACGATCATCGTCGCGTCGGGGGCGGCCACGCGGAGCCGCCAGGCTGCATAAGCGATACAGGGTGCCGTATTGCGTCCGACCGGTTCCGAGAGAATCTGATCTTCGTCGATTTCGGGGATATGTTCCAGTACCAGCGGCTTATAGCTGCCGTTGGTGACGATCAGAAAATTTTCGGGCGGGACGATTTTGGCGAAGCGCTCGTAGGTGTGCCTGATGAAGCTTTTGCCTGTCCCCAGCATGTCGAGAAACTGTTTGGGCATCGTGCGGCGGCTGATCGGCCAGAACCGGCTTCCGATCCCGCCGGCCATGATGATGCAGTAGCGGTTGTTGTCCATAAAAGTCGAAGGCGAGATTTATTATTACAATGATAAGGCATTTTCTCCGGATTGCCAAACCTTTCGGCGTCCTCCGGCCTCATGGGAAAAAAGGCGTTGAGGCGGACGGGCGCCCGCGAGTCCTCGCTTTTCGGCAGCACGGGGCGGCCCGCTGCGTTCGGCGCGGCGAAACGGATTGGATTTTGAAATTTAATTTCTATCTTCGCGTATTCGCCCTGAGGAACTTCCGTCCGGAAACTGTCCGCGAGCTGCGCGGTTTGCTCGGCGAGCTTCGCTCCTCCGTTTCGGGACCGGTCTGCGGACGCTAACATCGGATGACCGTATGAAATTGAGACTGTTTACTTTCCCCAATATTCTGACCCTTTGCAATCTGCTTTCGGGTTGCGCGGCCGTGATCTTCGCTCTCTGCATCAACGACCTCGAACAGGCTTTTTGGTGCGTGCTGGTCGCTGCCGTATTCGATTTTCTGGACGGATTCGCCGCCCGCCTGATGGAGGTTTCGTCGCCGGTCGGCAAGGAACTCGATTCGCTGGCCGACATGATCAGTTTCGGTCTGGCGCCCGCCAGCATTCTCTATTCGATTTATGTGGCGACGGGAGGAGACGAGCTGTCGGGCTTTGCCGTGTTCATTCTGGTCGCTTTTTCGGCTCTGCGGCTGGCGAAGTTCAATCTCGACGAGCGTCAGGCTACCGAGTTCATCGGACTTCCTACGCCGGCTTGCGCGATGTTTTTCGCTTCGGTGGGGTACATCATGCAGCAGAACGCTGCCGCGGCGCCTCCGGTCGCAGCTATTGTCGCCTCCGTCGTTTTCTCGCTGCTGCTGATCAGTCCGATACCTATGTTCGCTCTGAAGTTCAAGCATTTCGATTTCGCGGGCAACGAGCTCCGCTATATCTTTCTGGGTATTTCGCTCGTGTTGCTGGGACTCTATCAGGTCCGTGCCCTGCCGTTCATCATTCTCGCCTATATTCTGGTTTCGATCGTACGCTTTCTGATCCGTCGCGGTAAAGGTCCTAAAATCAGCGCATAGCGGCTCTGTCTGTTGCATATGTAATATTTTTGCTACCTTTGCCGTTACTTTGTGAAATTGCCGTAGCTGATGTCCCTGAGTTTGAGAAGGCGGGTCGTGAAATGGTCGTTCGGAACGATTCTTGTTCTGAGTGCCTCTGTCGTATCCGCCCAAAGGCCTCTCAATATGAACGACTACGATCTCAGGAACCAGTACGGGACCATGCCGGGTCTGAACGACCAGAATCCTAATCAGATACAGTACGGAAACATAGGAGGAGTAGTCGATAACAACGCTCCTCAGGAGGCCGATACGACCCAGAAGCCGCCGAAGATACGCAAGCCGCTGGAGTCCTATTTCTTCGACGATTCGACTCGCTCGCGACAGAGCTTCGCATGGAGGGTCAATCTCGAACGGAACGACGTCGCGATCATCGAGGTCGACACGGCGCTCAACGGTTTCCAAAACGATTATCCGTTTTTGCAGAACAACGTGGGCTCGGCTATGCTAGGCAATATGGGCGGCGCTTCGGTTCCGCTCGATTTCTTTCTGAGACCCCAATATAGCGACTTTACGTTCGCTCAGGCTTTCGACGCTTATCTGATGACCCCCGAGCGGGCGCGGTTCTTCAATGTCAAAAAGCCGTTCACCCACCTTTCCTATTTCATGTCGGGCGCTACGCAGCATCTGGAAGAGGGCCTGTGGGTCACGCATGCCCAGAACGTTTCGCCCTCGACGGGTTTCAATCTGGACTACAAGAGCCGGGGAACGCGCGGCCAGTACGAATGGCAGGGCGCGAGGGAGAAAAATCTTTCGCTCGCCTTTTCGCATACGGGCAAGAAATACAGCGTTCATGCGGGTTACATCTATAACATGGGAAACCTGAAGGAGAACGGAGGTATCCTGCGCGACCGCGATATAACCGATACGGTATTCGAGCGTCCCGAGTTGCTCGACGTTCGGCTCAACGATGCCCGGAACCTGTTCAAGAACAATACGTTCTATGTCGTCCAGTCGTATGGCGTGCCGCTGCGCCAACTGACCGACGAGGATTTCTCGATCGCTCGGAATTCGACGATCTTCTTCGGTTATTCGTTCCTGTACAGTCGCTTTTATAAAAGGTATACCGATACGAAAGCGGAAAGCGGCGATTTCTACGAAAACTGGTATGTCAGTCCCGAACGGTCGTACGACTCGATTTTCGAGAGCCTGCTTTCCAACCGCTTGTTCGTGCAGATTCAGCCGTGGGACCGGGACGGAGCCGTCGGCGTGATCAACGCCGGGATCGGGAACGACGCCCACCATTACTACCAGTTCCGCTTGCAGGACTACATGGGTTCGAACGAGGGAGCGAATCGCAACAGCACCTATGTCTACGGTTCCATAGAGGGAAACGTGAAAAGATATCTGGATTGGAACGCCGACGTGAAATTCCACCTGTTCGGCTACCGGAGGCAGGACCTTTCGGTGGGAGGCGACGTGGCGTTCAAGGTATATGTGAGAGGACGACCCATGACGCTGAAAGGTAGTCTCAGGCACGAAATTCGTACGCCGGGCTACTGGACGGAAAGTTATTTCTCTAACCACTTCGTGTGGAGCAACTCTTTCTCCAAAGAGTCTGAAACCCGTTTTTCGGTCACGTTCTCGGCTCCTCAGATCGGGCTCGAGCTCGGCGGCTACCAAAGCCTGCTGGGCGACCGTATCTATTACGGCGCCGATCAGTTGCCGGCCCAGTACGGCGGAACCGTGACCGTTTCGGGCTTGTATGCGCAAAAGGATTTCCGCTTCGGCGGACTCCACCTGAATCACAGGGTATTGTATCAGTATAGTTCAGCCGAGGAGGTTGTGCCTGTGCCTGCGATCAGTGCGTATCTCAGTTATTACTTCGAGTTCAACGTCGTGAAGAACGTGTTGCGGCTCCAGCTCGGGCTGGACGGCCGCTACAACACGTCGTACTATGCCTTCGGGTATAATCCGGCGACGGCGCAGTTCTACAACCAGCGCGAGAAGAAACTGGGAAACTATCCGATGATCGACGTGTTTGCCGCGGCCAAGTGGAAACGCATGCGGATACTGATCAAGATGCAGCATCTCAACGAGAACATGTTCGGGGACCGGAACTACTTCACGGTTCTCCACTACCCGCAGAATCCGCGGATGTTCAAGCTGGGGGTCTCCTGGAGCTTCTACGACTGATCGGGAAAGCTGCCCGCGAACTTCAATCGTATGATCCAAAATCATTGTGTATCGATCAAACAAGCAACCGTTCTTTTTTTTAGTTTGTTTCTCTTGGCCGCCTGCGGCGAGCCGCAGCCCCGGACGAGCGTCCGCGAGAAGGGCCGGCTGACCGTCGTCATGGATGAGCCTTTGCCGGGGTATTTCGTGTTCGGCGGCGAAAGCTACGGCTATCAGTACGACCTCTTCAAGGCCTATGCCGATCATCTGGGCGTCGAGCTGCAGGTCGTGCGAAGCGAGCGCCCTTCCGAGTACGACGCCATGCTGGTCGACGGTCGGGCGGATATCGTGACCGCGCTTTCGGACCATGCGGCGGAGATCGCCTCGGCCTCGGCCATCCCCATTTATCATACGTCCTATGTTCTGCTCGCGGGCAAGAGGAAAGCGGACGAGATTCGGAAGAAGAAGCGTTTCGAGCTGATTCCTTGCATCCGCGAGGGAAAAGTATTGATTTCTTCCGGCTTCAAGAGCACCCGGGCGTACAGCATGCTGCTCGACTCGCTTTCCCGCACGGCCGAAGTATACGTTTCGTCGCGCAATAGCTTCGAGTTGATCGGCGCGCTGGGCGACGGCCGATACGACTATCTGATCTGCGAAATGAGCGAGGCGCAGCTCGGGTGCGCGTTTCAGAAGAACGTCGCGCAAATCTACCGGTTTGCCGAGCCGGTGGCGCTCAGCGCCGTCGTATCGCCGCAGGATACTTCGCTGCGGAGCGACTTCGAGGCATGGCTCTCGCATTTCCGCAACAGCGGGGAGTATGCGATGCTCAACTATCTTTATTTCGAGAAAGGGATCGTCCGTCAGATGTTGGGGCGCGGTCTGAGCGCCGCCCGGGGCGGAGGAATATCCGTGTACGACGAGCTTTTCAAGGAGGTGTGCGAGCGGGAGGGATACGACTGGCGTCTGATGTCCGCCATCGCTTACAGCGAGTCCCGGTTCAATCCGATGCTCGTCTCGAGCAAGGGGGCCTGCGGACTGATGCAGGTGATGCCCCGCGTCGCCCGTCAGCTCGGCTTCAAGGGCAGCGTGATGGACCCTGCCAGCAATATCCTGCTGGCGGCCAAGGTGCTCGGCAAGATCGAGAAATCGCTCGACTTCGGCCCTTCCGCTTCGGAGATGGACCGTCTTCGGATCGTACTGGCATGCTATAACGGCGGAATCGGTCACGTGATCGACGCCCGGAATCTCGCCCGGAAGTACGGGGGCGACCCCGACTCGTGGACCGACGTCTCGCATTACCTGACGCTGAAGTCCGATCCGGCCTATGCCGAGGACGAGATCGTCCGTCACGGGCGGTTCGTAGGGCGCCAGACGCTGGCCTTCGTCGACGGCGTGATCGATCGTTACAAAACTTATTGTTCGAGTGTCGGACGATAAGAGTGTCCGGCTGTGGATATGGAGAGCGCCGTGCCCGGAGCGGGTGCGGCGCTCTTGCTTTACGCCCGGGGAGAGTTCGTGCGGGCAGGGGCGGAATCTTCTTCCCGGTGCGGGCGGCAGGGGGCGTTCGGCGCTGTCTTCTCCGCTCGTCTTGTTCCGACTGCAGGTCTGCGTGCGGGTCTTTGGAAATTTCGGGGCTGGCTACTCCTTCGCCTTTCCCGTTCCGTAGACGTACCAGTAAAGCCCTCCGACGAAGACGGCTCCTCCCGCGATGTTGCCGAGCGTGGCCGGAATCAGGTTCCTCCCGATGAATTCGCCCCAGCCGACTTCGGCCCCCTGCATCATGCCCAGCGGAATGAAGAACATGTTGGCGATGCTGTGTTCGTAGCCGATCGCGACGAAGCACATGACGGGGAACCACAGGCCGAGGATTTTACCGGCCGCGCCGCGCGAGCACATGCCGAGCCACACGGCCAGACATACGAGCCAGTTTGCGCCGATGCCTTTTAGCAGTACGACGTGCCACGGCATGGATACTTTGGCCAGAGCGATGTTCCGGATCGCTTCGTTCCACGGCTCCGAGGCCGCGACTCCGGTCAGGTAGACGAAAAAGTAGGCGAACAGCAGCGCGCCGGCGAAATTGCCGAGATAGACGAGCGCCCAGTTGCGTGCGACGGCTTTCCACGGATACCGGCGGCCGAGCGCTCCCGGAATCAGGACGGCGTTGTTGCCCGTGAACAGCTCCGCTCCGGCCAGAACGACCAGAATCAGCCCGAGCGGAAACATGGCGCCCGAGAGCAGCTTTTGCAAACCCGGATTGCCGGCGGCCGCTTGTGCGAAGCCGTAGCCGACGAGCAGCGACAGCGTGCCGCCCATGGCGATGTAGGCTCCGGCCAGCGCGGCCAGTACGAGCGTTTTGCGCGTTCCGAGCTTCGTTTTGGTCAGGGCGGCCTGTTCGGCGGCGGCCAGTGTTTCGGCAGAAGACAAGGTTTCCTTCATGATTGGGTGGCGATTGGTATATATGTGCCGGGCCCGATGCCCGTCATGCAAAAGTAGTCGTTCGGGACTTTCGGAGGGTCGTTCCGGCCCGCCAGTTATCAACAACTTGCCGTCAAGGCGGGCGTCGGCCGCTCGACGGGACGAAGCCGGGACGGCCTCCTTTCTGCGGCAGGGAATGTTCCGTCGATTCAGGCAGAGCCGACGGCCTGTTCGAACGCGAAACGTCTGTCCGAGAAGAAAAAAGACGATCCGCGCTTTGTTAAATCGCCAAAAAGAACTATTTTTGCACCCTGCTTACGCTATTGTAGGTTGTGTATAACTTTAAATTTTTTCAAAATGCCTGTAAAAATCAGATTAGCACGTCGCGGTAAGAAGGGCTATCCTTTCTACCATATCGTCGTTGCAGACAGCAGGGCGCCACGAGATGGTAAGTTCATCGAGAACATCGGGTCGTATAACCCGAACACCAATCCTGCCACAATCAACCTGGACTTCGAGAAAGCCCTGGACTGGTTGCAGAAAGGCGCTCAACCTACCGACACCTGTCGGGCCATCCTTTCCTATAAAGGGGTGCTGATGAAGAAACACCTGCTCGGCGGGGTAAGCAAGGGCGCTTTCACGCAGGAAGTCGCCGAGGCGAAGTTCGCCCAGTGGCTCGAGCAGAAGGCCGGCAAGATTTCCGCCAAGGAGTCGAAGCTTTCGAGCGACAAGGCCGCTGCCGTTAAGGCCCGTTTGGAGGAAGAGAAGAAAGTGAAGGAGGC
>ERZ857801.1591-NODE-1591-length-23063-cov-69.472053_pt1 | contig 23063 bp, 14 predicted proteins | sample MGYA00519762_ERZ857801 | MGnify/ENA primary metagenome ERZ857801 (study PRJEB31778, sample SAMEA3449368) | human gut metagenome | biome: human gut; feature: human-associated habitat; material: faeces | place: United Kingdom | collected 2010/2012 ...
ATGCCGGCCTCAAGCATCATCGCGCGCTTGGCCACGCGCATCTGCACCTGCTCGGGGTGGGCCAGCGGGCCGAACTCCTTGTTGGAGGGGTCCACGGCTTCGTCCAGCGTGGCACCGGACTTGATCTTCTCGCGGATGGTGGCGTCCTGCTTGAGCAGCATTTCCGCACGTTCGACGGTGCTCATCTGCGGGACGGCCGGGGTTTCATTCTCAGTGTTTTCGGTATTTTCGACAACTTCAGCCATGATTCATCAGTGTACGCAAGGCCGGCGATTATGAGCCCGGCAGACCGCACGGCCATCTGAACACCCGCTCACATGACGCAAAACCGGCCCTGCACAAGGCTTGAGAGACCTGTACACATGGCGAATCCACCATCACGCAACACTCGCGACATGCCGATTTGCATTGTCCACCACCACAATGTAGTATCTACATCTGTTGCCAAACGGGCTGTAGCGCAGCTTGGTAGCGCGCTTCGTTCGGGACGAAGAGGCCGCGGGTTCAAATCCCGCCAGCCCGACAACTGGACCGGATTGTTGAGAAATCAGCAATCCGGTTTTTCGTTTCCTGTCCCAACAATCAAACCAAGCGATCGAACAGCGGTAAACAACCCGCCGCACACAGCGACAAACCACATCACGGCAAGCCCCCGTATTTGTTGGCGGACCACCGTAATATATCGCTCGAATCAATCGATTGCCGCACTGTTTTTGTAAGTAATACTGAAGTAATTAGAGGAACCATGAAGAAGAGTCTGCTTGCACTGGCTTCGGGCGCGTTCATTCTCGGTGCCGCCGAGTTCGTGATGATGGGCATTCTGCCGCAGGCCGCGGCCGCCACCGGCGTGGACATCCCCACCGCAGGCCATTACATTTCCGCGTATGCGATCGGCGTGTGCTTCGGCACACTGATTCTGGTATTCGGCCGCAAGGTGCCGCCGAAGGACCTCATCATATTGTTTATGGTGATTGCCTTGGTGGGCAATCTGGCTTCCGCATTCTCCGTCAATGCCGCCATGCTGGTCGTCGCACGATTCGTCGCCGGCCTGCCGCACGGCGCATTCTTCGGCACAGCCACACTCATCGCCAAGACTCTGGCGGAGGAAGGCAAGGAGGCGCAGGCCGTATCCGTGATGGTCACCGGACAGACCGTGGCCAATATGCTCGGCGTACCGGCGGGCACCTTGATGGCCGAGTTCCTTTCCTGGCGTCTTGCCTTCGGCATTTTGGCCGCTTGGGCGGCAATGACGATTGTGCTGGCGTCGGCGTGGATTCCGTACGTTGCACCGATCAAGGACGCAGGCATCGCCGGTCAGTTCAAGTTCCTCACCCGCCGTGGCCCGTGGGTGATTTTGGCCGCCGTGTTCACCGGCAATGCCGGTGTGTTCTGCTGGTGGAGCTACGTCTCCCCTTGGCTGCAGAAAACCGGCGGATGGTCGTCTTCCCTGGTGCCGATGCTGATGATGCTTGCCGGCTTTGGTATGGTCATCGGCGGTCTGCTTGGAGGTCGTCTGACCGACCATTGGAGGCATGCCGGCGCGGCCGCAATAGGTCAGTCCATCTCCTGCCTCGGCTTGTTGCTGGTGCTTATCACTCCGGGTAATCAGCCGATGACCGCTGTACTGACGTTCTGGATCGCCATCGGATTGTTCTTTACTTCCGCTCCACAGCAATTGCTGATGACCGAAGCCGGCCAGGGCGGCGGCGAGCTGATCGCCGGCGCGGCTGTACAGGTGGCGTTTAACTTCGGCAATGCCATCGGCTCGATTGTCGGCGGCGCGATGCTCACCACCTTCTCGATGAACTATCGCTATACCGGCCTGGGCGGTATGCCGCTGGCTCTGCTTGCCGTAGGGCTGCTGGCCTTCTACTCGTGGCGCTGCGAAACCGATACCGACGCCATTCACCGCTTGCGCGAAACCAAGGTGGACTGAGACCAAGCTCACAGCAAACTCCCTGACGTGTTTGTTCACAGTATTAATAGACTGAAATCAGACACGATTCAGGGAGGTCTGGCGGTATGGATGAGGAAGCACTGCTCAAACAATTCGCCGCGCAATTCGCGCATGGTCCAGACGATGCCGACGACACCGATGCGGCGGCCGCAGCACAAGGTGCCGATTCCACGGCGAACCAGGTTGCGGACGATGCCGATCAATCGCCCGCAACCTTTGATACCCAACAATTCCTGAACGAACTGGACGCGATTTTCGATCGCCACACGGCCGCCACCGAAGCCGGCCCGTACTTGGAACAGGCGATGGTGGACGCGGAAAACGCCGGCGACGAGGCCGGACTGCTCACCGTGCTCAACGAAACGATGGGCTTCTATCGCTCGCAAGGTCGGCACAAGGAGAATCAGTGGATTGTGCAGCGAGCGCTGGAACTGGCCGCTCGTATGGGCTTGACCACCGGCACATCCGAGGCGTGGGCCACCACGCTAATCAATTGCGCCACCTCGATGCGCGCGGCCAAACAATACGATCAGGCCGAGGATTTGTATCATCAGGCGCAGAGTGTCTGCCGGCATTCGCTGGCGCCCACCGACCGTAGGCTCGCAGCACTGCACAACAATCTGTCGATGCTCTACAGCGAGACGAATCGGCCCGACAAGGCGGAACTGGAGTTGCGTGAAGCGCTGCGCATTATCGAAGCCTCGAGCGTGAACCCGGACGCGGATATCGACGTGTCCAGCTCGCACACGAATCTGGCGTTGACCCTGCTGACCGAACACAAGTTGGAGGACGCGCATTGGCATGCAGCCAAGGCGCTGGAAATCTATCGCACCGGCCATCTGGAACATTCCGCGCATTATGCCTCCGCACTGGCGGGCTTCGCGCAGGTGTGCTTTGCCGAGAGACGGTATGCGGATGCGGTTACTGGATACCGGCATGCGCTGGCCGTGATCGAGGAATGTTACGGCAAGGACACCGATTACTGGCGTATCACCGCCGACAATCTGCGGCAGGCCGAGGAAGCGGCGGCGCAGGCCGGGGTGACGGTTGACAATGCAGGTGTTGCCGGCGATGCAGGCGCGCTGCCCCAGTCCGGCTCGCGGCTGCCGAACAGCCCGGCACAGGGCAAGACCGGTGCGAACGCGGCATCTTCCCCATCCACCGTTTCGGTGTCGACCGGTTCTGCGGGCGCGGCCGAGGCCGTTTCCGCATGCCCGGTGTCCGGACTGAAGCTGGCCCGCGCGTTCTGGACGCAGATGGGCAAGCCGATGATTGCGGCGAAGTATCCGCAGTATGCCGGGCGTATCGCCGCCGGTCTGGTGGGTCATGGCTCGGAATGCTACGGATTCGATGATGCGTATTCGCAGGACCACGATTTCGGCCCGCGCTTCTGCCTGTGGCTTACGGATGAGGATTACGCGGCGATCGGCGAGCAACTTGAGGTCGATTACGAGGCACTGCCGCGCAAGTTCAGCGTGGATGCGCAAGGCCGCGTGACGTTCGAGGCGCATGCCAGGTCCGATGCTTCCGGAGCATTCCCCTCCGCAGGTGCAGGCTCCACCGTCATACCCGATGCGGCAAACGCACCCACCCCCGGCACCGCTACGCACGATACCGCCACTGCCGAGTCAGGCGCGGCGTCCTCTGATGTGGCGGAAGCGATGACGACTCCGATTGATGCACCGCTCTCCCCCGTCACGCCGCGCGCACAGGGCGCGAATCGCCGTGACGGCGTGTTCCGCATCGGTGACTTCTTTGAGTCGATCACCGGGTATCGCACTGCGCCGGCGCAGACCGCGCCGCATGAGTGGCTGATGCTTCAGGAATCGACCTTGGCCGCCGCCACCAATGGCGAGGTGTTCGCCGATCCCACCGGTCTGTTTTCCAAGACGCGCCAAGGGTTCAAGAACATGCCCGACGATGTGCGGCTCGCGCTGATCTCCAAGCGACTCGGCATGATCGCCCAAGCCGGTCAATATAATCTGCCGCGTTCGTTGAAGCGCGGCGACGGCGCGGCCGCATGGCTGTCCATCCACGAGTTCGTGCAGGCCACCGCCTCGTTGGTGTTCCTGGTTAACGTGCCGATGGTGGTGGGCTATATGCCGTATTACAAGTGGCAGTTCGCAGCATTGCGCAAGCTGTCTGGCTCGATGTTCGCGCTGTTGCCGAACGTGGGCGAACAGTTGGAAACCGTGATGCGATTGAGTTCGACAGCCTGCTATGGCGGGGCCGGATTCGGCGAAGGCGGCAAGGGCGCGGCTCCAGCAATCGAGAAAATCAACGATATTGTGGAGCAGATTGCGGCGGATATCGTCAGGGAACTCAAACGCGAACACCTGACCACGTCCGGCGAGACCTTCCTCGAATGGCAGCGCCCGTATGTCGAGGACCACATCGTCTCCGATGATCCGGTGCTTAAAAGTTTGTAGATTCAAGCTCCCTCTGTCACGGCTTCGCCGTGCCACCTCCCTCATCAGAGGGAGGTATCAGTGAAAGGAACGTCGATGACCAACGAACTGACTGATGATGAACTGCGCGAGGCTATTGTGCGCCATGAATGGGATCAGTTCCAGCGCACCAACAATGAGGGTGGACGCGCGGCATGCCAAGGAAACTGGCCGGTGTTCCACCAGATGCGGCTGGCCCAGTTCCTCACATGGGAGCGGCCATTACTCACCAGCTATGCCGCTGATCTTGACGCGGCCGACCACGTGGGCCGCAACCTCGTGACCGAAAAATACGGCCGCATGATGGCCTCCACCGCACCGGAAAATTTCACGAAGAACATAGAGCCGTATATTCCGCGTCCCTCTGAAGAGCGCGCGGCCCGTCAGGAACAGGTCATCGCCCAGCAGGTCGCCTGGGCCAAGGATTTCCGCGAGCGCTACCCCAAGCTCGGCGAGGCGATGCGCGTACTCACCACCACCGAAGACACACCATCTGCCACCTCATTCGAAACCTATCTGCGCGGCGAGCTTGGTACGTATTCCGAACGGACCTTCCAGCTCTACGAGGTGATGATTAGCGAGCGCGCCGCAGCCAGCCCGCAACGCAATATCACTGAGGAAACCTTGTTGCACACAGTCCAGCTCGGCGGTTTCGACACCTTAGAGGAGGCCGAAGCCTCCCAAGCGTAATACTCAGCCATTCACTGTGTATCGGACACCCCGACTGATGTACGTCGGCCGGCCATACCCAGGCCAACGCAATCTGCCGATCGCCCCACACCCAGACCACCAACGCAGCCTGCCCGCCAGGCCCCATTTACCAGCGCACATCGGCAGAATTACAGCGAGAATAGGCCCCAAAATGCCAGTGTCATCAGTGTGGCGAGAGTGCCGAGCGCTACCATCACGCATATGACGCGCCGCACACCGACGATATCGGCGCGGCAATACCAGACACGTTCCATTTCCCAAGCAAACAGCACCACCAACAGCATGGTCGCTATTCGCAGCACCACCCATCCGACGGCAAACAGCCGCGGTTGAGGCATAACCAATACAGCCGATACGCCTACGGCGCTCATATAGCCGTACAACAGCCCAGTAATCACCATCACCGCTGTGCCGATACCGGCAGATAAGCCGGCAATGCCGTGCAACATGCGCCGCTGGGCGGCTCCCAGCCCACTCGGCGTCGCATGCATGGCCCGCACAGTCGCCACACTACGTCGCCCGGCCAGCAACGTCTGTAGCCAAGAAAACACAGTCAAGCCAATACCCAATATCGCCGCCATCACGATCAGCACGGGCCCTGCCACCATCAGACCGGCCAGCACGCCGAGCGAGCCGACGATACCGGATCTGGTACGTTGCGGCGCGGCGAAGCGCTGGTGAGGTGTCGCACCGGCGACTTGGGGCGTTGCCCATCCATCGGCTTTGGTTCCGGCGGTCACACCGTTCACCCAATTTTCCAGCGCTTGCGTATAGCCTTCGGCCAATGGCAGGTTCGGGGTGAATAAGCCCTCACCAGCCCGCATCTGATGGTTGCCGGCAAAATAGCGTACGGTGACGTTCTCGTTGCCGGACTTGTTGGCCGTGGCGATGATCCGCTGCGCCCCCTGTTCGATGGGCATGGCCGTATCGTAGGTGCCGTAGTTCACCAGCACCGGCATGGTGAGGGATTTCAGATACCGGTCGGCATCAAAGTCGGCATAGGCCAGATCGAATGGCGCGTAGTCCAGCGACATCAATTTGGCCAGGTCTTTGACCACGGGCTTGGGCGCGCCGGCCTCATGCGTATAGGCGCTGACAGCCATGGCCATTTGCTCACGTCCATTGAACACCGGTGCGGATGTAAGTATGGCAAAGGCAATGTCTTGCCGTTTCGAGGTTAGAATCGTGGCGATCCAGGTGCCTTCGGATTCGGCGTAGATGCCGGTTTTGGCGGGGTCCACGCCGCTTATGCCACGCAGCACGTCGAGCGAACGCCCGTATTCGCGAGCAAAACGCGGGTAGTCGCGATGCAACACGGTGTAGTTGTCGTTGCGCTTGGCCGGCACCAAGGTCACGATGCCGGCAGAGGCCATGGCGTTGGCGATATCGCCGAAATCCTCGGCACCACTGGTACCGGACCCGTGAATGAACAGACAAGCCGGGCGTGGCCCGGGAGCGTCGACCGGTTCACGTAGTACGGCGGGTAGCGTGACGCCGTCGCCGGTCTTGATGGATAGTCGGGTTTCACGCGTACGATATCGCCCCTCGTGGGGAATGTTCACATGGGCAGGGGTGATGGTGGTGTCGGCAGAAGCGATAGCGATGTGCTTGGTGTAGGGCCGTGTGTTCCATTGCGGCATCATCGCCCAGCCAAGTGTGGCGAATACCAGCGTCATCGCCATCGCGGTGGCGATGACGCTCGCTACCCGCCGCGCCGAAATCCGCTTCATAGTTACTATGCCTCCCCCATCAGCATAGAACGGTCGGCTCCCGTCATAATGTGCTTCTACTGGGACCGTAATGCAATGGTTGTAACGCTATTTTCTCTTCTTGACGGCACCGACTATGGCCCATACAACGGCCACTATTACCAGAATAAGTCCCACTACGGCGCAGATAATAGCCGTCAGCAATTGCGGATTCGGCGAGAACAGCGAAATCATCCGATCCGGAGATATGCACCCGAAAACCAGCGCGATCACGCCGATAATCACGCCTAATAGTCCGAATACCACAGTAGGCGCGCTGGTGCTCTGTTTCTGGATGTTCTTGGCACTCTTGACATCCTTAGCATTCTGGACGTTCTTGGCGATCCCCTCAGTTTGGCGTGGTTTGCCGGCGGTCTGAGACTGCTCATAGGAAGGTTGCGCTGAAGATGCTGCGTACATCGGTACATCATCGGCAGATGGAATCGGCCCGCCATCCCCCTCCACGGCATCGGCAACTGTTTCCAGGGCAATCCGATCTGTGGATGGTTCGATGGGCGATGGAGAGGCAGTTGTCACCTGCGTATCCACATCCGAGACCGACGCATCCGCATGATCGTCGGGGACGGGTAGCACAGCCGTTTTGTCATCATCCGCTGCGGATGGCAGCACCGTGGTATCGGTTCGGTCATCGACGGTCACCATGGTTGTGGTCTCGGTGGTCTCGTCGGTTTCGGAAGGTATGGCCGTGGTCGGTGTCGCATCCTCGATGGAGGCGAATTCCTTGGTTTCATCAGTCATGATTCCATCTCCTGGTTGTAACGGCTTGATCATTCCGATTGCCCGGTTGTGTTCTTGCTTGTGCTGTTGCCGTCGTATATATCGGCAAGCGGCTGGAACGTGGAGCCTTCCCAATCGGAGGCGTACACCACGTTGACGCGTGCTTCCACCGCATAGGGAATATTGATTTTTAGTTCTGGGCCGTTGTCCGGCATGGCGGATTCCTTATACAACCATTCGTAATCAGGCCCATTCATGGGATTGGTGGCACTTTCAGCTTCGAAGAAACCAAAGCTTATTAGACCCATGTAGTTGTTGTATACCATCTCGTATTTGCCGCCAACGTCACTCGAAGTGGAGTAGGAGTCGGCGGTGCCGAAGGCGTAAGTGCAGGAATCCGGCAGAACGATATGCACTTGCGCCTGTGTTGCGGCTATGGTGATGGTACCGACCGGGCAATTACTGATGAAAGTTTTGCCATCCAGCATCTTCACCGTGTGCGGCCCATGTGTCTTGCCCCAATCGGACCAATCAATGATCGCCTGGTCGGTGTTGTAGTTTTCACCGCTGAACGCCACACCTTGCTGCAATGTTTCGAACGTGGCATCGCTGGCATCGGCAACGAAGATGCCATCCTTTTGCACATCGTTCATGCCATCGCTGTTTCTCGCACTGACAGATTGGCTCAGTGAAACAACAGTATTGATGCCGCTGGCACCAAAATCACGGTAGTACACGCCATACGTGCCTGAAACGATGGTCATGCAGAGCGCGCATCCACCGGCAACCAGTCCAAGAGGAATCAGACCACCGGTACGCCGTCCTTTGAATCCGAGAATGATGACCACCAGCCCCATCACTATGCATACTGCGGCAATCCAGATGGTGCCCAGACGCATAATGCCGATAATGCCCATGTCGTTTACCCAAATCAGTCCCATCAGACCGGCAAAGGAGAGGAAGGTAAGGCCCAGTATGCTCAAGACCACGATTGGGCCCGCCGGCTTGCGGCGCTTGGACTCGGTGGGGGCATAGGCCGTCGCATTCATACGGTCGTGGGCAAACGGCCCGTTGGGTACTGTGCCGGGCATCGCGCTGGGCACTGTGCCCGGCATCACGCTGGGCATCGACTGATAAACAGGCTGTGAAACAGGTTGTGAAACACTAGGCGCGGTTTGTGAAACAGATTGTGAAACAGGTTGCGGAGTTGAATACAAAGGAGATTGAGGGACCGGTTGCGCGGCTGGATATGAGACAGGCTGTGGAGCTGGATATGAGACAGGCTGTGAAACCGGTCGCGGCGCAGATGCCCCGAATCCGTACCCTTCCTGCTGGCGAATGCCGCTTTTGGCCAACAACCAAAGCGCTAAGGCGGCGAGCGCAATACAAACCCACCCCGCACCTGGAATCACGATTGCCACGGCGAGGAACAGGAAGCATCCAAGACAATTCCAGTCCCATTGGCCGGCAATGAGGTCCTCGGCCAAGATGTGCCCATCGCGTACATCCGGCATCAGAAACCAGCCGAGTGCGTACAGAGCTGCGCCAAAACCAAAGAACAATGTACATACAATCACCAACGCACGTACTAGTGTGGGGCTCCAGCCAAGCCGTAAAGCGATGCCGCTGCATACGCCGCCGATCCACCGGTCATCGCCGCGAACCAGTCCACTGGATCGCACCCAAGTGAAGAAGCGTCGCGATGTCTTGTTTTTTTGCGGACCAGGCTGCGGCTGTGGCTGATACGGATTCGCGTTTGGATTGCTCATGATTCCATTACACCGCCCGACCACTGCCACAACGCTCGGGGAATACCCTGATTGTTCCCTGAACACCGGGTAAAACCCCGGCCGCAACGCCCTGAGCGCGGCACAATAGGAGTATGACGTCATCTCCCGAACCATTGCTGCCCGCGCGCATGCCGTTGATGCGCCCCCGGCAGGGCCGTTGGCTCACCGGTGTGTGCAAGGGCATCGCCCTGCACTTGGGCATCGGCGTGGCATGGATTCGGATTGCGTTCATCGCACTGACCTTCCTCTACGGCGCAGGCATCATCGCTTATGTATTCCTGTGGGTGTTCATGCCCGCCGGAGACCCGGTGACGGCTGCAGCTCGCACAGTGCCCGTTGATCAGGCGCCGCTTGCGCGAGGCAATCAGCCACTTGCCGCTCATGACGACGAATCGGCTGCCGCACCGGAATCATTGTCCGAGGCCATCCAACGTGCTCCGAAACCGGCCGTCGTGGCATTGGCCGGTTTCGCGTTGATGGCCACCGGACTGCTGCTCACCAGCACCGGTGCGGATGTCCAGATTGTGCTTCCGCTGCTGGTAGGGTTGGGCGGCATCGCACTGGCATGGATGAATCTTAGTCCGCGAGGCACGCAGCTGTTGTCTATGTTGGGCGGCATCGCACTGATTTTCATGGGATGGGCATTGTATGTGCATAATGTCAGCATTCCCGGGTGGGGCAGCTCTCCTCGACGCATTGTTGCCAGCGGATTCGTGATGATCGTCAGTATCGTGGTGGCGGTGATGCCGTGGGCGAACGCGATGCTGCAACGGCTCACCCACGAGCAGGCATTGAAGGAACGCGAAGAGGAGCGCGCGGACATGACCGCCCATCTGCATGATGGCGTGCTGCAAACGTTGGCGCTGATTCAGCTGCACTCCGAGGAACCGACCACCGTATTCGCCCTGGCGCGTAGCCAAGAGCGCGAGCTGCGCGAATGGCTGTATCAGGAACGTTCCACATCGGATCGTTCGGTGGGAGCCGGATTGAAGCAGATCGCCGCCGAGGTGGAGGACGAGCACGGCAAACCGATTGAGGTGGTCACCGTGGGCGACGCGCGGCCGAGTGCCCAGACCGATGCGCTGCTGGACGCCACCCGTCAGGCGTTGGTCAATGCGGTCACGCATGGCGGCGAGCCGGTGTCTTTGTATTGCGAGGCCAGCGACACGATGGTTGAAGTGTTCGTGCGCGACCATGGCGAAGGCTTCGATATGGACGCCATTCCGCCCGACCGGCTGGGCATCCGCGAATCGATTATCGGCCGCATCAAACGGCGCGGCGGTACAGTGGAGATAGTGTCCAGGGCCGGCTGGGGCACCGAGGTCAGAATGCATATGCCAATCGCGCTGAAAGCGGCGCAGGGAGAACATCGATGAGCGAGAATGAGACAGCCAAGATTCGTGTGGCCGTGGTCGATGACCATGAGATGTTCCGTGCGGGCGTAATCGCCACGTTGCGTGATTCCTTCGATATCGTCGGCCAAGCGGCGGACGTGCCCGGTTCGGTGGCGATGATCGCACAGACCAAGCCGCAGGTGGTGTTGCTGGATGTGCACGTGCCCGGCGGTGAAGGTGGCGGCGGTGCCGAGATCCTCGCCAAATCGCGGCCCTACTCCCCCACTACCGTGTTTCTGGCATTGTCGGTTTCGGATGCGCCGCAGGATGTGGGGGCGGTGATTCGCGCCGGCGCCCAGGGCTATGTGACCAAGACGATTACCGGCGCTGATTTGATTTCATCCATCAAGCAGGTGCATGAGGGCTATGCCGTGTTCTCGCCAAAACTGGCCGGTTTTGTGCTTTCGGCCTTCCAGGGTGTGCCGGCGGCGGGGTCTGATGGCGGCGCTGATGGTGCGGCACGGGCTCATGATGAGGAGCTGGACCGGCTGTCCGCCCGCGAGCAGGAGGTCATGCGGCTGATCGCGCGTGGTTACACGTATAAAGAGGTGGCGGCCGAACTGTTCATTTCGATCAAGACGGTCGAAACGCACGTGAGCTCGGTGCTGCGAAAGCTTCAGCTTTCGAATCGCACCGAGCTCACCCGCTGGGCCGCCGATAGGCGCATTGTGTGATAAACGACAGATGAGCTCCCCCATCAGAGGGAGCTCATCTGCTCATATCACTCGGCGTCGCGGAAACCGTTGGGGTTCTTGGTCTGCCAGTTGAGGGAGGAGGCGGCCATGTCGTCGATGGTCAGCTCGGCCTTCCAGCCAAGCTCCTTCTCCGCCTTGGAAGCGTCGGCGTAGCAGGCGGCGATGTCACCGGGGCGACGCGGCTTGATCGTGTACGGAATCGGATGACCGGCGGCCTTCTCGTAAGCCTTGATGACCTCAAGCACGGAGTAGCCGTGGCCGGTACCCAGGTTGTAGACGAACACGCCTTCCTTGTCGATGTGGTCAATGACGGCCACGTGACCCTTGGCCAGGTCGACCACGTGGATGTAGTCACGCACACCAGTGCCGTCGGGCGTGTCGTAGTCGTCGCCGTAGACCTGAACTTCCTTGAGCTCGCCGACCGCGACCTTGGCCACGTACGGGGTGAGGTTCGCCGGAATACCCTTCGGATCTTCGCCCAGCAGGCCGGACTCGTGTGCGCCGACCGGGTTGAAGTAGCGCAGCAGCACGATGGTCCAGGACGAATCGGCCACATGTACGTCGCGCAGAATCTGCTCCTGGAACAGCTTGGAGGTGCCGTACGGGTTGGTGGTGCCGCCGGTCGGCGTCTCCTCGGTAATCGGCAGTTCCTTCGGCGTGCCGTACACGGTGGCGGAGGAGGAGAAGATGATCTTCTTGACGTTGTGCTTCTTCATCACCTTGAGCAGCACAAGCGTGGAGTACAGGTTGTTGTCGTAGTATTCGATCGGCTTGGCCACGGACTCGCCCACGGCCTTGAGACCGGCGAAGTGAATGACCCAATCGATGTTGTTTTCGGTGAAGACGCGTTCCATAAGCGCCTCATCGCGCACGTCACCGTCGTAACGCTTGACCGGCTTGCCGGTGATCTGCTCGACGCGCTCAAGCGCCACGGGAGACGAGTTGCCATAGTTATCTACGGAAATAACGTCGTAGCCCTTGTCGAGCAGTTCGATGTCGGTGTGGGTGGCGATGAATCCAGCACCGCCCGTAACCAGAACAGTAGTCATATCTCCTCCTTTGGAAGGACTTGCCTTCGGTTTTCCTTCAGTATTGAGCTTACTTCACTTGACCTGTTTCACCTAGTGGCAAAACCAAGACTTTCGAGGAATGTTTGCGTGGTGGCTTTCTGCTTGAAGACGGCCGTGTTGCCGAGGATGCGGTAGCAGACGCTGCCGAGCTCGTCACGTACGGCTTGGTGGATGGCCTCGCGGTCGCGGTTTCCGGCCAATGTTTCAGCGAGTTCGCCCCATTCGAGACTGAATTCGCTGACTTCATCGGGCAAATCGCGGCCTTCGGCGAGCGCCTCCTCGACGATGCCGAGCTGGTCGACGAGCCGTCCGGGCAGGATGAACAGGCCTTGGGCTTCGATCAGTCCAATCGGCTCCTGCTTGACCGGCCAGTATTCGGGGTGTGCATGGAAAATACCTTCCGGGTACTCGTCGCTGATCGCATTGTTGCGGAAGATGAGACTCATCTCATAGCCACGTTCGGTGATGATCGCGCTGGGCGAGAGGGCGGATTGGCGGTTGCCGTCCGCGTCATGGCTGGCGATGCCGTTCGCCGCGTCGTCATAACCGACCCATGCCTCGCGGATGATGTCGGATACGTCGATGATGCTCTGGCGGTTTTTCGACACCACACGCACGGCGGTACCGGGCCAGTCGAGGATTTCGACCACGGCGTCCGGATAGTCGGCGAGCGTGAAGGCGGCCCAAGTGGCGGCCTTGTGCATCGGCAGCAGTTCGCCGCCGCCCTGGTAGTGGTCGTGGGCGAGCACCGAGCCGCCGATGCGAGGCAGCGCGGCGTTGCATCCGAGGAAGTATCCGGGGAAACGGTCCACGAAGTCGAGCAGATGGCCGAAGGTGTCGCGGTCCACATGCATTGGCGTGTGGTCGGTGTTCACGCAGATGCCGTGCTGGTCGAAGTAGCCGTAGGGCGAGAACTGCCAGAACCATGACTCGCCGCCGAGCGTGACCGGCAGGGTGCGCAGCGTGCGCTTGTCACGTCCGGCGAAGCCCTCGTTCTCATGGCAGATCGTGCACTTCGGGTAGCCGCCGGCCACGGCGTTGCCGGCCGCCGCCTTCTTCATGTTCTTGAATTCGGGTTTGGCGAGGTTGATGGTCACCGTCAGCCCGTGCGAGTCGAAGCGCGGGTTCCGGTCGAGCTGGGCACGCTTGACATAATTGTTGGCCACACAGTAGTCGTAGAACCATTGCATGGCGGCCATGCCGCCATCCCGGTGCTCGACGAGCAGGAATCGGTCGTCGAGATCAGCGGGGTTGGCGGAGAGGATGCCCATGATGGTGTCGGCGTAGGCCGGGCCTTCCTCCGGCTTGAAAAGGCCGGCGGTTGTGGCGGCGGCGCGGAAGGCGGCGAGCAGGGGGTCGGGGGTCTTTTCGCCATAGGGGGCCTGGCTTCGGCTGCCAACAATGTCTTGGACTACGTCTGACACTGACGCCGCCGACGTTGTGGTTTTGGGTCCGGGGTAGGAATCTAGGCGGAAGAGGGCGAAGATTTGGTTGCGGGTCCAGTCTGCGTTGCGTGGGTCAAGGTCAAGATGGGCCAAGGCATAATCGATCAGGGCGTCGATGCTGGCGTATACCTCGGTCAGCTGATCGTTCATTGCTCTGCCTCCATCATGCTGGTTCGGGTATGGTTCGGCTGACGGCTCACCTGGCAGCCTCCATGATGTCGGCTACGATGGCGCGGGTTTCGCTGGCCTTCTGCTCCATCTCCTGCACGAGTTTGATCTGGGTGCGGGTGCGCACCAGATTATGCTCGGGGTACTTGGTGGCAAAGTAGATATCGCCTTCCAAGTAGTCGGCGAGAAAGCGCATGCCGCATTCCATGGTGAGCAGGTTGCCGCTGAACGGCAGCAGTTCGGCCTCGCGCGCGGTGATGCTGCCGCGTAGTTCGCCCACGAAGCCTTCCGTGTAGGCGCGGAACAGCTCGGTGCTGAAATGCACCTTGCTGAGGTCCTTTTCGTCTTCCAGAGCAGTGGACGCACCAAAGCGTATGGAATCGCCGAAGTCGAACAGCATGGAGCCGGGCATGATGGTGTCGAGATCGATGATCGCACGCGCCTTGCCGGTGGTGGCGTCCATGAGGATGTTGTTGAGCTTGGTGTCATTGTGGGTCACGCGCAGCGGAATCGAACCGTCCCTGAGCCCATCCATCACGACGGCATACTGGTCGGCGTGACTCAGATAGAAGTCGATTTCCGGCTGGCATGCGGCGGCGCGGCCGAGCTTGTCCGCGGCGAGGGCGGCCTTGAAGTCCTCGAAACGATGCGGGGTGTCGTGGAAGTGGGCGATGGTTTCGGTCAGCTGGCTGGCGTCGAATTCGGACAGGAAGTTCTGGAAGTCGCCGAATGCGCTGCCGGCTTCGCGGAACACGTCCGGGTTCGGCACGAGGTTGTAGGACACGGTGTGTTCGATGAACTTGTAGACGCGCCATGCGCCGCCATCGATCTCGGCCCAGGTGGCGCCTGAGGTGGTGGGCACAATGTCCAGCGTCTCTTTGCCCTGAGCCTTGAGAGTGGAGGTGACCAGTTCGACATTGCGCATCAGATTCACCGTATCGGGGAAGATGCTGGTGTTCATCTGCTGGAGGATGTAGCGGGGGCCGTCCGTGGTCACCAGATAGGTGGTGTTGATGTGGCCGTCTCCGTAAGGTTCGATACCGGTCACGGCACCTTCCAGCGCAAAATGCGAGGCGATGCCGAATAAAACTTCATTGCTTTCAGTCATGATGGGTCCGTTCTCCAAAACGTGGGATCAGGCTTCACGCCAGGCGATACCGCTGTCAGGCAGGTCGAAGTCCTCGGTGGTGCCGTCGGCCAAAGTCACCGTGGTCTTCTGCGGCTGATCGGTGTTGTTGATTACGCAATACAGCCCTTGCTCGGGGAAGTGCGCCACTTCGCATTCCGGATTGGACGAGCTCCAGGCCGCATACTTGTCTTCGTTGTGGGAAGCGTAGAACAGCACGCGTTCCAGCAGTCGGGCGTTGGCCGCCGAATAGGGCAGGCCGGAGATGTACACGCCGCGGCCCTTGCCATAATCGTTGGTCGCGAGCTGTACCTGGCCGCCGTCCGCGCGCAGCAGGGTCACGTTTTCATTGACCGGATACGTGTTGAGCACGGGTTCGCCGAAATCGATGCCGCCCAACGGCTTGATGGACTGGCCGCCGCCGCAGCCGCTCAGCGGGATGCGGTAGCCGGCCTGCTCCCAAGCCTCGCGGGCCGCCGGGTCGACCGGCACATCGGCGGTGATGAAGTGGTCCGGCACCACCGGCGGGAAATACTTGTCCACCGAAAGGGTCTGATAGCGCTCCTCGTCCACGCCAATCACGTCGGCCAGCTGGAAGAACCGGCCCGTTTGGAAGCGCGGTGCCGAGCTCGGCTCGCCCACGCCCACGAACGCGCCGCCGCCACGCACCCAGGCGCGCACGGTTTCCACGAGCTTCGGGTTGGTCCACACATCGCCGCCGGTGAATGCGGTGTCGACCGGGCCGCCGTTGATGATTACGTCGATATCGCTATCAATGCCATGCGCGAGTACGTCGTCGAAGCTGATGAACCGCACGTTCACGCGCATGCCGGACAGGGATTCCAGAATGCCGTAGTAGGAGTAGGTCTGCTTGTTGGGCAGGGCGTGTGCCACGGTGAACGCCATCCAGGAGCGCATCTTGCCCCAGGAATTCAGAATCGCCACGTTGAGCTCACCTTCGGCGGCCACCCCACCGGTGCGGTCGTGGATGTCGCGGAATTCGTTGGCGATATGGGTCACCGTGTCCACGAACTTCGGGAACTTGGCGGCCAGGGAGAGGTAGCCGCCGTAGCCCATGCGGCTGATCGGCGAGCGCAGGATCGCGCGGCGGGCCTTGCGCCAGTTGTCGAGGCCTTCGATGCTCGGATCGTTGCCCTCGTAGAACGTGTCGGGGAAGAAGTACGGCAGGAAGCGGCCTTCGGTGTACTTGACGCCCGGAATATCGGCGATCATGCGGGTGGTGGTGCCGTCGCCGATGGAACCGACCACGGCGTCCAGGCCGAGTTCGTCGAATCCGTCCTTGTACGGTTCGGTGCCGATCCACTGGTCGCCGAGGAACATCATCGCCTCTTTGCCGGCGGCGTGGGACATGTCGGCGAGCTGCTTGACGTTTTCGCGCACGAAGCCGGAGAGGAAGTCGATCCAGTCGCGCTGGGCTTTTCTGGGCACGCGCCATGCGGAGTTGTAGGCACCGCCGTCCACGAAGTCCTCCGGGCGCAGGCGGTAGCCATACTTGGCTTCGAAATCATCCAGCGCACGCGGGCTTACGGTGCAGGCGCAACCAAACCAGTCGACGACCTTTTCGCGGCGCTTTTCATCGAACAGGAGCGTGAACTGGTAGAAGAACGTGGTGAATCGCACCACATCGGTCTGCGGGCTGTCCTTAAGCCACTGCTCGAACGTGTCGAACACGAACTTGCGGGTGGCCGGATGGTAGATGTCGAACGGGATCTCGTGTTCCTTGTCGCCCCAGTCGTTGGTCAGATGGTTGTACATCTCGACCGGGTCCCAGATGATGTAGGCCAGGAAACTCACCGTGTATTCGTGCATCGGCACGGCAACGGTCACGTGCACGGTGTCCTCGCCCGGGTCGAGCGTCCAGCCGGACGGGTCCACGACCTCGCCCGTGGTGCGGTCCACGACTTCCCAGTACTTATGAGGGTCGGCGTCACGGTTAGGCTTGAGCTGTTCCTCGAAGAAACCGTCCATCAGCGGCACATCCACCGCGTTGGACTCGGCCAGGATACGGGCGGTCAGCAGGTAGACCTGCGGGGTCTCGTCCATGTGCAGGGTGATCCACTCGTTGTGGGCGCGGGTCGGGAAGTAGGCGCTGTAGATTTTCTTGCCAAGAGCGAGCACTGCCTCGTCCAGATGCGTGCCGTCGGAGTTGCGGATGGCGTCCGCACCCCACAATTCGGCGAGTTCCTTGGTCTTTTCGGCAAAATTCTCTTCACTGGGCAGCGTGAAGCGGCCGGTGCTGGTCATGAGTGCTCCTTTGTGGGGTTGGTCATCAAAAAAACTACAAAGCGACGAATTCGTCGCATACAAAATGACCGGCGTCATCGCGGGCCCTAGGACCCTGACTGCGTAGATCCTTGACGCTTACGGTGACGCCGGACGATTGGAATCGTGTCACTGAATATGGGAGGGACGTTGCCCGGCACCGGAAGGAGTGACACGACATGCCGGGCAGCGGATTGGTTAGCCCTTGACGGCACCGGCGGCGAGGCCGGACTGCCAGTAGCGCTGGAGGCCGAGGAACAGCACGATCACGGGCAGCACGCCGAGCAACGCACCCATCATCAGGGCGCCGCGATCGGTGAACGTGGCCAGCGAGACCATGCCGTACAGACCGAGGGTCACGGGCTTCAAGGTGTCGGAAGACACCATCATCAACGGCAGCAGGAAGTTGTTCCACGTGGCCACGAACAGGAACAGGAAAATCGTCACCATGGCCGGGGCCAGGAGCCTCAGCACGATGGTGAAGAAGATCCTCGCCTCGCTCGCGCCGTCGATGCGGGCGGCTTCAAGCAGTTCGTCCGGCACCGAACTCTGTGCGTACGTGCGGCCCAGGAAGAAGCCGAACGGCGAAACGCAGCACGGGATGATGATCGAGAGCATAGTGTTGGTCAGGTGCAACGTGTGGAAGATCGAGTACATCGGGATGGTCAGCAGGGCGGACGGCATGAGCATGCAGGCCATAATGATGCCGATGGCCGCGTTCTTGCCGCGGAAGTTGAATTTTGCGGTGGCGTAGCCAGCCATCACAGACACGATGGTGCCGATCAATGCCGAGACGCCCGAGTAGATCAGGGAGTTCAGCACCCAGCGCCAGAAGTTGCCACGAGTCCAGCCAAGCAGCTTGGAATAGTTAGTGGCGATGGCATTGGGCAGCTGGTCAAGCGGCACAGCAAACCACATGCCGTTGCTACCGGTCATCTGGGCCGGCGTCTTGGTGGACGCGATGATGGCCCAGTAAATCGGGAACAGGAAGTAGATCAACACCAGTACCAGCAGCACCACGGTGAGGGTCTTCACGGCCGCGGACGGTCGCATGGAGCGAGGCAAATCGTGTTGCGCAGCCTGACGCTGCTTTTCGAGCTTGCGCTCGGCCTTTTTGCGGGCGCGTTCTTCAACGGTTGCGGAGCTCATTACTCGTTCACCTTCCTTTCGGCCAAGGTGTACAGCACGGCAAGCACACCTGCGATCAGAGCCATGACAATGGCGATGGCCGAGGCCGGACCGTCACCAGACGGGGTAATGGTGCCCTGAGAAGTGTTCATGGCCATCATCATCGGTGTATACGACTTGGAAATACCCGGATCAGCCGTAGACATGATCTGCGGTTCGTTGAACAGCTGAATGGTGCCGACGATGGAAAGCAGCATGGCCAGCAGGGCCGCGCCACGCACGTTCGGCAGCTTGATCTTCGTGGCAATCTGCCAACCATTGGCGCCGTCGATACGGGCGGCCTCATAGAGGTCATGCGGGATGGCCTGCAGTGCGGCAAGGAAAATCAGCATGTTGTAGCCGGTGAAGGTCCATGTGGTGATGTTGGCCATCGAGCCGAGCACGATGTTCTTGTTGAAGAAGTCCACATTGACGCCGATGGCGGCAAGTCCCTTGACAATCGGCGAGATTTGGCCGTTGTACAGGTAGACCCAGATAATCGAGGCCACGACGCCGGGGATGGCGTAGGGCAGGAAGTAGCCCAGACGGAAACCGGTGACATGCTTGACCACGAACGAGTCGATGACGATGGCCAACGCCAGTGCGGCGATGATCATGATCGGCACCTGAATCAGGGTGTAGATCAGCACCCTGCCGACGCCGGACCAGAAGTTGCCGGAAGTAATAGCATACTGGAAGTTCTGGAATCCTACGAATTTATTGACCAGCTCGCCACCGCCGTATGCGCCACCGCCCTCGGTGACCTGACGGAAGAAGCTGGAATAGATGGCCCAGATGATGGGCAAGATGAACACGAAAGTGAACAGGACGGCGAACGGTGCCATGAACGCCCAGCCGGTGCGGTTCTCGCGCTTCTGAGCGCCGGACCGCTTCGGCTTGGCGGCGGCACGCCTAGGTGCTTTGCCCTTCGCCTGAGTAGTGGATGCAGTCATAATACAAAACCTGTCTTTGCAAAGAACAGTAAAACAAATGACAAGGGCCACAGCGCCCCTGCAGCAATACCCCCCAAACAATACGGAAGGCCGGAGTATGTGCCCCGGCCTTTCGCTATGGTGATGCGAGGCATCGGAGGTCTTGGACGGCCGGCTATTTCAAGCCGGCCCGTTGACAAGACCTAGTGAGGTCACTCCTTGACGGACAGACCGAGGTTCTTCAGCGTATCCACCGAGGTCTTCTGAGCGGTGTCGAACACATCCGAAACCTTGGCAGAACCATCGGCAGCCTTGGCGGCGGTCTGTTTCATTGCAGCGCCGACTGCGGAGAAGCCAGGCATGTAGGTGAAGTCACCCATGTTGTCGTTCGCGGTCTTGAACTCAGCCATGACATCCTGTCCGCTGAAGTAGTCGGACCACTTCTGCGGGGTCTTGGCATCCGCGGTGGTGGCGGCCACGACAAGGCCCTGGGAGACAAGGTCATCAACCTGGGTGTTGAACCAGTCAAGGAACTCCATGGCTTCGGCCGGGTGCTTGGAACCCTTGAGCACGGCCACACCGGAACCACCATTGGCGCCGGTCTTGGTGCCATTGCCGAACCAGTCACCGAGCTGGGTGACCTTCCACTCACCAGCACCAGTGCCACCGGCGGAATCGATGAACAGTGGGGCTTCCCAAGCGGCGGCCACGGTGCCGATCAGCTGACCGGACTGGATGGAGTTATCAAACGATGCATCCCAACGCGGGTTGGTGAGGGCGGCCTTGTTGTCGATCAGCTGCTGGTAGACATCGGCCACGGCCTTGGAGCCCTTAGTCTGGGTGTTGACAACCCAGGAGTTGCCGTCGACCTTGTACCACGGACCGGAAGCGCCGGCCTGGCCGGACATCATCATCATGGCCTCATCAGGTTGGAAGGTCATGATGTACTTGCCTTGGGCAGCGGTCTTCTTGGCGGTCTCAATGAGCTCGTCAGCGGTCTTCGGCACGGTGATGCCGAGCTTCTCAAATTCAGCGGCGTTGTAGAAGTAAGTCAGCGGGCCGGTGTCCTGCGGCAGACCGTAGGTCTTGCCGTCCACCTGCATCAGTGCGAACGGGCCGGAAGCGAAATCGTCCTTGTACTTGGCGGCCTCATCGGTGACATCCTGCAGAAGGCCCTTGGTGAAGACCTCAGGAACCTCGGCGTAACCGACCTGAGCCAAATCCGGCGCATTGCCAGCCTTGACGTCGGTCTCGAGCTTCTTGATCATGTCGGCGGCATTGCCATCGAACTTGGTGGCCTTGACCTGAATGTTCGGGTGCTCCTTGTTCCACTTGGCCACAATGTCGTTGACCAAGGTCATGCCTTCGGAATCGGGCAGACGATGCATATAGGTGATGTTGACCACACCGCCATCGCTGCCGGGCTTCGTGTCGCCGGCAGTGTCGCTGCCGCCGCAACCGGCCAAACCAATACCCATTGCTGCTACCGCAGCAAGAGCAGCCACGATGCGCTTGTTGTGCGATACCATATCTCTACTCCTTCCTAGTGAAATCATCACCTCAGCGTGATGACTGATTGCTAATTTAGGCCTTTGCTCTTTTATTGTCAACTTAGCTAACAATTACCGCGCGTCCCGTTGAGGTGAGTGGCATTAAACCGATTCGATGCTCGATTGTGCGGGTTTGTTCATTTCATTAACTCCCCTTACAAAGCAACGTACTTTTGGTCCACCGGTAGACCTAATGAGATATTGGATAGCGGCAACAATCCAAGACGTTAGCTTGCAATCGTCCACCACAAATTGCAAGCACTTGCCAACATTATCGGTTTTCAGGTTGCCGGCGCGATACCCGACTAGGGGGGGGCACCGCGCCTTAATGAGACGCTACACGAGCAGTCTCAGCAACTGGTAGAGCTGCCACAGGCTACGCACGTTGAAGTGCGTGCCGTCAACCGTGGCGTTCGCCTCGCCATCGCCCACATGGACGATCACGGTGCGCCCGTTCACGGTCAGACTACCGTGCATCGTGATATGATTCATCTTGCAACCTTGTTGATTAAAGGCGCAAGCCGGTAATCAACGCAAAGGCCCGATGCTGCAAACGTCGGGCCTTTTCTTATCGGCTCACGCCGATTGGCCCGTCATATCAACGGGGACACCGCATGTTACGGCATCACAAACCAATATATCAGCACCCCGGTGGCGATCAAGAAGACAGGTTCCAGAAAAAGAAAAAGGGCCTGGGCATGTTGCCCAGGCCTCGGTTCGCGGACAGGGCGAGATTCGAACTCGCGGAGGGTTGCCCCTCAACGGTTTTCAAGACCGTCTCTTTAGGCCGCTCAGACACCTGTCCTGATGCGCGTTCACACGCGCAAGTATTCATTATACAGAAGGGAGGGATGTTGATATTCGGCAGTGCGGTCGGTCTTGGATTCGCCTGCTGGCTATTAGCGATCCCTCCCTCAGTCAGCTACGCTGACAGCTCCCCCATTAAAGGGAGCTAAAGCACGATGAGACTCAGGCCTCCCACTTAGTGGGCTCGATGACTTCCTTGCCGCCCATGTAGGCGCGCATGGCCTGCGGAATCTCGATGGAGCCGTCCTTCTGCTGGTGGTTCTCCATGATGGCGACCAGCCAACGGGTGGTGGCCAGCGTGCCGTTGAGCGTGGAGACCGGACGGGTGCCGCCATCTTCCATACGCTCGCGGATGTTCAGACGGCGAGCCTGGTACTCGGTGCAGTTCGAGGTGGAGGTGAGCTCGCGGTAGCGGCCCTGGGTCGGGACCCAGGCCTCGCAGTCGAACTTGCGGGCGGCGGAGGAGCCGAGGTCGCCGGCTGCGGTGTCGATGATGCGGTAGGGCACTTCGACCTTGGCGAGCATCTCCTGCTCCATGGCCAGCAGGTGCTCGTGCTCCTTGTAGGAGTCCTCCTGCTTGGCGTAGACGAACATCTCCACCTTGTCGAACTGGTGGACGCGGATGATGCCGGAAGTGTCCTTGCCTGCGGCGCCGGCCTCGCGGCGGTAGCAGGAGGACCAACCGCAGTAGCGCAGCGGGCCGTTGCCGAGGTCGAGAATCTCGTTCTCGTGCATGCCGGCGAGCGCCACTTCGGAAGTGCCGACCAGGTACTGGTCGTCGGGCTCGCGCAGACGGTAGATCTCGTCGGCGTGGGAGTTCAGGAAGCCGGTGCCGCGCATGACCTCGGGGCGCACCAGCGTCGGGGTGATGGCCAGCGTGAAGCCGTGCTCCTCGGCCTGGTCCACGGCCATGGTGAGCATGGCGATCTGCATACGGGCCACCTGGCCACGCAGGAAGTAGAAGCGGGAGCCGCCGACCTTGACGCCGCGGCGCATGTCGATGCCGGCCACGCCGGTGCCGAGGGTCAGGTGGTC
>ERZ857801.1601-NODE-1601-length-22942-cov-2.828505_pt1 | contig 22942 bp, 14 predicted proteins | sample MGYA00519762_ERZ857801 | MGnify/ENA primary metagenome ERZ857801 (study PRJEB31778, sample SAMEA3449368) | human gut metagenome | biome: human gut; feature: human-associated habitat; material: faeces | place: United Kingdom | collected 2010/2012 ...
CCTCCGGACGGGGTGCTGCGTGCCAGTGGCACGCGTTTAGCACCGACCGAAGCGGAAGCGGAGACTGCACACAAGTGCGAAGAGGAAATATGACGCTTAAGTGTCCGCACTTGGCGCGAGAATGAGCAAAGCACATTCTTTCTTATAAGGATAATTTGACGCTTTTAGGAAGGGGGAGCGTACATATGTGGAATAGGATTATTTTTGGAAGAGATGTATACCATGTGGTTATGTGGTTTCTTACTTATAGTATACTGGGATGGATCGTAGAATCTGCCTATATGTCAGTGTGCAACAGGAAATGGACGAACAGAGGATTTTCCAGAGGGCCTTTCTGTCCTATTTACGGAGTAGGGGCACTGACTGTTTATTTTATATTATATCCATACAGCCATAACAGAGTGCTTCTTTTCATATTGGGTGCTGTGCTTGCAACACTGATTGAATGGACAACGGCAAAAATTATGCAGAAGGTATTCGGAGAAATCTGGTGGGATTATAAGGACAAGCCTTTTAACTACAAAGGAATCCTGTGCCTGGAAAGTACGATTGCATGGGGATTTTATACACTGATTTTATTTGGTATTCTGCAAAAAACAGTGGAGAGAATTGTAAATGGTATTCCCAGAGGTCTGGGAGGGAAGCTGGGAATTTTTATTATTATAGTCTATCTGCTGGATTTTTTGACGATTGCATATAAAGAGAGAAGAAAAATTTCTTGAAAATAAAAGAAAAATGAATAAATAGGATTGGATTCCTGCAAAAACAAGAAGGATAAAAAAAGAGATAAAAACTATATATACGAATTTAATAAATAAAAACAGCTAAACAGTGAGAAAGTAATTATGTGCAATTCGTTATAATAAAGTGATAAAGTTGTAAATAAAATGAAATTTTTTATTGACAAAGCTGCATTTTGATTTTAGAATAGACGAGTAGGCAATTCTGCGGCAGTTATCCGGCAGTATTGTCTGCCAGCTATTTTGTATTTTCAGGAGGTAAAAAGGATGTCATATGTAGATGAAGTAATTGATTTGGTTGTAAAAAAGAATCCTGCAGAGCCAGAGTTTCATCAGGCTGTCAAGGAGGTTTTAGAATCCTTGCGTGTAGTTGTAGAAGCAAATGAAGAACAGTTTCGCAGGGACGCTCTTTTAGAGAGAATGGTAGAGCCTGAAAGACAATTAAAGTTCCGCGTGCCGTGGGTAGATGACAACGGGCAAGTGCAGGTAAACACAGGATACCGTGTACAGTTTAACAGTGCAATCGGGCCATACAAAGGAGGGCTTCGGCTTCATCCATCCGTAAACCTCGGTATTATAAAATTTTTAGGATTTGAGCAGATTTTTAAAAATTCTCTGACAGGGCTTCCAATCGGCGGAGGAAAAGGCGGAGCTGATTTCGATCCGAAGGGAAAATCAGACAGAGAGGTGATGGCATTTTGCCAGAGCTTTATGACAGAGCTTTGCAAATATATTGGCGCGGATACAGATGTTCCGGCAGGAGATATTGGAACAGGCGCGAGAGAAATCGGATATATGTACGGACAGTATAAACGTATCCGCGGACTGTCCGAGGGGGTTCTGACAGGAAAAGGATTAAGCTACGGCGGTTCACTGGCGCGTACAGAAGCAACGGGATACGGTCTGCTTTATCTGACAGAGGAAATGCTGAAATTAAACGGGCAGGACATCAAAGGCAAGACGGTCGCGGTTTCCGGCTCTGGAAATGTTGCGATTTACGCGACACAAAAAGCACAGCAGATGGGGGCGAAGGTTGTGACTGTAAGCGACTCCAACGGCTGGGTATATGATGCAGAGGGCATCGATGTGGAAGCATTAAAGGAGATAAAGGAGATAAAGAGAGAAAGACTGACTGAATATAAAAAATACCGTCCGAATGCCGAGTACCATGAGGGAAGAGGCGTTTGGAGTGTGAAGGCGGATATTGCCCTTCCATGTGCAACACAGAACGAGCTGCTGCTGGAGGATGCAAAAACACTCGTGGCAAACGGATGTATTGCGGTTGCAGAGGGAGCAAACATGCCAACCACACTGGAAGCGACAGAATACCTGCAGGCAAACGGAGTGCTGTTTGCACCTGGAAAGGCAGCAAATGCAGGTGGTGTTGCGACATCTGCTCTGGAGATGTCACAAAATAGCGAGAGATTAAGCTGGACCTTCGAGGAGGTAGACAGCAGACTGCAAAGAATTATGGTGGATATCTGCCACAATATGGCAGATGCAGCGGAGAGATACGGCTTTAAAGGAAATTATGTCGTAGGAGCCAATATTGCCGGATTTGAAAAAGTAGTAGACGCTATGAATGCGCAGGGAATTGTTTAGAATAGGTTTTTTTATACTTCCCGCACCCTGTATGGCTGAACCGTTACTATAAAATTCCAAAAGATTCTGTTTAAGTTTACAATAGAAGGAAACACTGTTAGTATAGAAGAAATGGCTTAGCATGCCAGAATGTGAAAATATTGTAAACAGAATTGACAGCAGATAAAAAATGCATTATAGTATTTTTTGTAAAAGGGAGTAACTGGCGTTTATAAAATAATAAAACGTTTGCGATGTCGTCAGTACGATGGAAATCCATCCGTATCGTGATTAAACAGTGAGACTTTTATTGCATTTGAGTTATGCAATGAAGGTCTCACTTTTTGTTTTATTAAAATACTTTGCACGCGGGTTGATTATCCCATAAAAACCAATAAAGGAAAGATGCGTAAGACAAACAGTGCGATTCTTTACAGAGAGAAAAAGGAGGTTGAAAAATGGGAAATTATTACCAGATGTCTGGAGAAGAAACCTTGCAGGAGCTTAACGGGACGGTGGAACCGCTAAGTGCCTCCCAGGTGAAGGAGCATCAGGAAAAATACGGGCGAAATGAGCTGGTGGAGGGCAAGAAAAAGACAACGCTGCAGATTTTCCTGGAACAGTATAAAGATTTTCTTGTCATTATATTGATCGCGGCGGCAATTGTGTCCGGCTTTTTAGGAGATGTGGAGAGTACAGCGGTTATTCTGATCGTTATCACTATGAATGCCATTCTTGGAACGGTGCAGACAGTGAAGGCAGAGCAGTCTCTGGCAAGCTTAAAGAAGCTTTCAGGGCCGGAGGCAAAGGTGTTAAGAGACGGCAATGTCATTCAGATCCCATCCTCTGAGGTGACGGTGGGAGACAAGGTGATGCTTGACGCAGGAGACTATATTCCGGCAGATGGGCGTCTCCTAGAATGTGCGAGTCTCAAGGTCGATGAAAGCGCTCTGACAGGAGAAAGTCTCGGCGTGGATAAATCCATTGATACGATACAAGGAGAGGTTCCACTGGGCGATCGGATCAATATGGTATATTCCGGCAGCTTTGTTACCTATGGAAGAGGCGCTTTTGTTGTGACAGACATTGGAATGCAGACAGAAGTGGGGAAGATTGCAAGCCTTCTAAAGACAACTTCAGAAAAGAGAACACCTCTTCAGATTAATTTGGATCAGTTTGGACAGAAGCTGTCTATTTTGATTTTGGTTTTCTGTGGAATTTTATTTGGAATCAGTGTATTTAGAGGAGACAATATAGGAGATGCGTTTTTATTTGCGGTAGCTCTAGCGGTAGCGGCAATTCCAGAGGCGTTGAGCTCCATTGTGACAATTGTACTTTCCTTTGGAACACAGAAAATGGCGAAGGAGCATGCAATTGTGCGTAAACTCCAGGCAGTGGAGGGACTGGGCAGTGTTTCTATTATCTGTTCGGATAAGACAGGAACTTTGACACAAAATAAGATGACAGTAGAAGATTATTATGTAGATGAAACCTGTATTACGGCAGAAGACATTGACGTGCAGAATCTCTCCCACAGCAGGCTGCTTCTGGCAAGTATTCTCTGCAATGATTCTACCAATGTAGATGGAGTAGAAATCGGAGATCCTACAGAGACTGCGCTGATCAATCTGGGTACCCGCCTGGGTGTCTGTCCGGAGGTGGTAAGAGAGAAATACCCTCGTGAAAGTGAGAATCCTTTTGACAGTGACAGAAAACTAATGTCGACGAAGCATACAATGGAAGGAAATCCGACAATGCTTGTCAAGGGGGCGGTGGACGTCCTGATGGAACGTATAGAGAAGATACAGATCGGGGAGGAGATTCGTCCTGTAACAGAAAAAGACAAAAGGCAGATTGCGGCGCAGAATCAGGCATTTTCCAGAGAAGGTCTCAGGGTGCTGGGGTTTGCATATAAAATTGTGTCGGATGAGCTGGAATTGTCGCTGGAAGACGAATACGGACTGACGTTTCTCGGGCTTATCGCGATGATGGATCCACCGCGGGAGGAGTCAAAAGCAGCAGTGGAGGAATGTAAAGGTGCGGGAATACGCCCGATTATGATAACGGGAGATCACAAAGTAACAGCAGCGGCGATCGCAAAGAGAATAGGTATTCTTGAAAAAGAGTCGGAAGCTTGTGAGGGAGCAGAGATCGACGGAATGTCGGAGGAGGAATTAAAGAAATTTGTAGAAGGTATCTCTGTATATGCACGCGTATCGCCGGAACATAAGATACGGATTGTGCGTGCATGGCAGGACAAAGGAAATATCGTGTCTATGACAGGAGACGGGGTAAATGATGCGCCTGCCTTGAAACAGGCAGACATCGGAGTGGCAATGGGAATTACAGGAAGTGAAGTCTCGAAGGATGCCGCTGCAATGGTGCTGACGGACGACAATTTTGCAACGATTGTAAAGGCAGTGGAGAACGGAAGAAACCTGTACCGTAATATCAAAAGTGCAATTCAATTCTTGTTGTCTGGAAATTTTGGAGCGATTCTGGCGGTGCTGTATGCCTCCATTATGGCTTTACCAGTTCCATTTGCCCCCGTACACTTGCTGTTTATCAATCTGCTGACCGACAGCCTACCGGCGATTGCGCTGGGGTTGGAGCCTCATTCAAAGGAGGTAATGAAGGAAAAACCAAGACCGATGAACGAGTCGATTCTGACGAAGGATTTCCTTTTTAAGGTGGGGACAGAAGGATTGTCCATAGGGGTGACAACCATGATCGCGTTTTTGATTGGGTATCATTCTGGAGAAAATGCGCTGCTTGCAAGTACAATGGCATTTGCGACCTTATGTTGCGCAAGGCTGTTTCATGGATTTAACTGCAAATCAGACAGACCGGTTGTCTTTACAAAGGCAGTGATAAATAATATATATTTGATTGGAGCCTTTATTCTCGGCATTATATTGATCACCTGTGTGGTAATGATACCGGGACTTCATAGTATTTTTAAAGTACAGACACTTACTATATCACAGTTATTTACGGTATATGGGCTTGCAGCGCTGAATATTCCGATTGTCCAGCTTCTAAAGGCGGTCAGAATGGCAGTGCGCAGAAAATAGAGGAGGCATCCAGGATGGACAAATGAAAAAATGAAAGAAGAAAAAACAAAAAGGAGGAAATGAAAATGCAGCAGGTGAAAAAGCCAAAAAGACCATTGTATATATATTATCTGATTGCGCTGGCTGTCCTGATTTTTCTGAATGCCCTTATTTTTCCGAAATTTATGGGACAGTCGGTGGAAACAGTGGATTACGGTACCTTTTTGAAGATGGTAGAAAACAAAGAGGTATCGAAGGTGCAGATTGAAAATGAAAATATCTATTTTACGGATAAGAGTGAAGAGCCGCAATATTACGAAACGACTACATTTGATGATCCGGAATTAGTGGATCGGCTGTATGATTCAGGCTGTTCCTTTGGCAGAGTAGTAAAAGAAGAGATGAATCCGATTTTTAGCTTTCTGCTCACCTGGATCGTGCCTCTTTTGATTTTCTGGGGATTGGGGCAGCTCCTTGCACGAAGAATGATGAAGAAAATGGGAGGAGGCGGCGCAGGAAATCCTTTCATGCAGTTTGGAAAGAGCAATGCCAAAGTATATGTAGCGTCTACAACCGGCATCAAATTTGAGGATGTGGCGGGGGAGGACGAGGCAAAAGAACTGCTGACGGAAATTGGAGATTTTTTGCATAATCCACAGAAATACCAGGAAATCGGGGCAATGTGCCCGAAAGGCGCTCTTCTTGTAGGACCGCCGGGAACAGGAAAAACACTTTTGGCAAAAGCGGTGGCAGGGGAGGCAAATGTCCCTTTCTTCTCTATTTCCGGTTCTGAATTTGTAGTAATGTTTGTGGGGATGGGGGCTTCTAAAGTGCGTGACCTGTTCAAACAGGCAAATGAAAAGGCGCCCTGTATCGTATTTATTGACGAGATTGACACAATCGGAAAGAAGAGAGATGGTCAGGGATTTGGAGGCAACGATGAAAGAGAACAGACGTTGAATCAGCTTCTAACGGAGATGGATGGATTTGATGCTTCCAAAGGGGTTGTGATACTTGCAGCGACAAACCGGCCGGATACATTAGATCCTGCTTTGCTAAGGCCGGGCAGATTTGACCGCCGAATACCAGTGGAGCTTCCAGACTTAAAAGGAAGAGAAGAAATACTGAAAGTACACGCCAAGAAAATAAAATTAGCAGACAATGTAGACTTTCATGCAATTGCGCGTGCGGCATCCGGCGCCTCCGGTGCGGAGCTTGCCAATATGATCAATGAAGCAGCGCTGCGGGCGGTCAGAGAGGACAGAAAGTATGTGACGCAGGCAGATCTCGAAGAGAGTATCGAAGTGGTGATCGCTGGATACCAGAAGAAAAATAAGGTACTTTCTACAAAGGAAAAGTTAATTGTAGCTTACCACGAGACAGGACATGCTCTTGTGGCTGCGCTACAGTCACATTCAGCTCCTGTGACAAAAATCACGATCATTCCCCGTACATCAGGAGCACTGGGATATACAATGCAGGTAGACGAAGGGGAGCGTAATCTGATGTCAAAAGAAGAAATTCAGAATCGCATTGCGACGCTGACAGGCGGCAGATGTGCGGAGGATTTGATTTTCCACTCTATCACGACGGGCGCGTCCAATGACATTGAACAGGCAACAAAATTGGCGAGGGCAATGGTTACCAAATACGGTATGTCTAAGCAGTTTGGAATGGTGGCTCTGGAGACGAGTGTCAACCCTTATCTAGGCGGGGACAGCAGCTTAAGCTGTGCGCCGGAAACGGCAAAAATGATTGACGAGATGGTAGTGCAGACGGTAAAAGACGCCTATGATAAGGCAATGAATCTGTTAAAAGAAAATGAAACGAAGCTTCACGAGCTGGCAAAATATTTGTATGAAAAAGAGACTATAACAGGAGAAGAATTTATGGAAATACTGGAGAGAAAAAATCTGCCGCAGTGACAAGTGAAGAATGTATATAGATTATAGATAGCGTCGGTGTACAAAGGACCGTATTGCCCCTTGTACACCGACGCTAAAGTAGGAGAAAGCCTCCGCCCCCAAATGCTACAGACGCACTGTCATGCTGTACAGTAGATAAAATTTGCACTTTTTCAGCATATAACAATGCGTCTGTAGTTTATTTTTAAGTATGACGTTTGATGGTCTCTTTTAGGATGTATTTTTTATCGCTGTACCGGTCTACAATGTATTGATTTGCTTTGTGCTCCAGTTCATCAGGCAGAGAGGGAAGCGTTACATCAGGGCCATATTTTCTCTTTAGTGCCCGTTCAAGCAGGTAATCACAAACGTGAGGGTTTTTAGGCAGGAGAGGGCCATGCAGGTAGGTGGCGATTACATTTTTGTAAACCACTCCCTCGTAGCCAGATTTTCCGGTATTTCCAAGTCCGTAGAAAACTTTTCCAAAAGGGGTATGGTTTCCAATGTAAGTGCGTCCGCCATGATTTTCAAACCCTACAACAGGAGTATCGAACAGAGGGCTGTTTAAAACGATATTGCGTATCAGGCGTTCAGGCTGCCATTCCGTCGTAATGTCAAGGATAGAAAGCCCCTCGATTGTCTTTTTGTCTGTTTTATAATATTTCCCGAGAAGCTGATATCCTCCGCAGACAGCAAGGACAACGCCGTCCTTTTCAACGAAGGACTGAAAATCTGTCTGAATGTCTTTTAAATAATTGCAGACAATCTCCTGTTCCCGATCCGAGCCGCCGCCTAAAAGTACAATATCTAGTTTGGAAAAGTCGATGGAGTCCCCCGACAAAAAGGGGATGACCTCTGCCTCCATACCGCGCCACTCAAGACGCTTGCGAAAACACTGGATATTCCCGCGGTCGCCGTACAGATTCAGTAGATCAGGATATAAATGTCCGATTGTCAGTTTCATGCGTGATTCCCTCCTTCCGGTTCTTTTTCCAGCTCTGTCAACAGATGGTTTGTCCGGTACAGACCAGAATAGTTGACAATGACATAGAGATTTTTTGTGCCGTTCTTGGCCCGTTCCAAAACGGTGGTGCGCAGATCCGTAGTAGAGGTACAGGGAATATCTTCATATTTCAGGCGAAGTCCCATATCGTGTCTTCTGGTTCCAGCAGTGATAATAGACTGTGCATGGCTGTCTGCGAGATATTGGAAGTCTACGTCCCACAGCCAGGAAATGTCTTCGCCATCCTGATACGTGTCGTTAATCTGTATGATAATATCTTTTGGCTTTTCATCTTTTAAAACCAGAGATACCTTCTGTTGGAAACCAATTGGATTCTTGGCTAGGTGAAGCTGTACCCTTGCACCCTTTATTGTAAATATACTTTCACGGTTATTGCCGTAATCGAATGCCTCGATCATAGACTTAAAATTACGGTAGCCTGCACCTAATGTCTTTAAAGCTGTGTAAGCGGAGAGTGTATTATATATGTTGTAAGGTGTACGTGCTGTTGAATCAATAGAAAGTCCGTCCATATCAAAGGAATAAACCTCCTCATGGAATTGGATATTCTCGGCCGTATAATCTGGAACCGGACGTTCCCATCCGCAGTTTGGACAATGGTAGATTCCAAGCTGTCCATAGTGGAAAAAATCGTAGCAAAGCTTTTTACCACAGTTGCGGCAGAAGATGCTTTCCCGTATTTCTGAACGGGAAATATCGTCAAATATCTGTTCACTGATCCCATAGGTGACAAACGGATTTTGACTTTTTTCTGCAAGAGAGTAGGAAAGAATATCGTCACAGTTGATAATGAGGATAGTATCCGGTACGCTTGTCACAGCGTTCAGCAGCTTATTATAGGTAATATCTACCTCACCGAAGCGGTCTAACTGATCTCGGGATATATTGGTCAGCAGCGCACAGTCAGGCTTTAGCTTTGGCAGAACTCCTACAGAAGCAATTTCATCTACTTCGATACAGGCATAGTCGGCGTCGAGAAGCCCATGACGATCGGTAGAGAGTACGAATGCAGAAATAATACCATTTAACATATTCGCACCGGTGCGGTTGATGATGACTTTTTGATTTTCTGCTGCTAAAGCCTGATAGAGAATTGCATTCGTGGTAGTCTTTCCGTTTGTGCCCATAGTTACGATAATTTTTTTTCGAACCTGACCGGAGAGCTCCTTTAAAATATCTGGATCAATCAGACGGGCGACATATCCAGGAAGAGTAACGCCGCTTCCGCGGTTTAATTTTTTAATCAGGGCGCTTGTCCCTTTTGCACATTTGATTGCAAATTTACTTCTTAATCTCATAATGATAACCCAACTTTTTGTCTATACTTGTATTTTACCTAAATACTTGTATTATTATAAGGGAAAAGGTCATAGAAAACAAGGAGTTATTATGTTAGAATAACATAGAAATATGAAGAAAAGAGTATTCCAGAAGGAAGGTAATTGATATATGGCGAGAAAGCAGAAGATAAAAGCAGAAGAAAAGGCAGACAGAAGAATTCCTACAACCCGCTATTGTCCAGAATACCGAGAAGGACTGACCGGTGCACAGGTACAGGAACACAGGCTGCATGGCTGGACAAACAGGGCAGTAGATCCTCCTTCTAAGACGACAAAGGAAATTATACATGAAAATGTATTTACGTATTTTAACCTGATTTTTACAATACTGGCGGTGCTTTTATGCATTGTAGGGTCTTTCAGGGATCTGACATTTCTGCCGGTGATTGTTGCAAATACCTTGATTGGGATTGTACAGGAAATCAGGGCGAAGCGAGTATTGGATAAAATGACGATGCTCAATGCTCCGCATGCACTTGTAGTCAGAGACGGAAAAACCTGGACGATTGACGCTGAAGAATTGGTGCTCGATGACATTGTTATTTTTCGTGCCGGAAATCAGGTCTGTGCGGACGCAGAGGTATGTGCAGGAGAGGTACAGGTCAATGAATCCCTGCTGACCGGAGAATCGGATGAGATCACAAAGCGTAGAGGGGACAAGCTGATGTCAGGGAGCTTCATTGTCTCCGGACAGTGTCATGCCCGTTTAGATAAAGTCGGCGCAGATTCCTATATTTCGAAGCTGACCATACAGGCGAAAGAAATGCAGGAGGGGGAACAGTCAGAAATGATTCGTTCACTCGATAAACTGGTAAAATGCGTGGGAATCGCTATTATTCCTATTGGTCTGGTGTTGTTTGGACAGGCGTTTTTCCTGCAGGGAGAGGGCTTTCGTTCCAGTGTGACTTCCATGATCGCTGCTGTGATTGGCATGATTCCGGAGGGGCTGTATCTGCTTGCCAGTGTGGCGCTTGCGGTAAGCTCTATCCGTCTTGCGCAGAAGAAAGTCCTGCTGCATGACATGAAGTGTATAGAGACGCTTGCGCGGGTAAATGTACTTTGTGTAGATAAAACAGGAACGGTTACAGAAAATACAATGAAGGTGCAGGAGATGATCCCTTCCGGAGAATATGAGGAAGAGCAAAGAGAGCCCTTGCACATGCTGATTGGAGACTTCGCGGCGGCAATGAGCAGTGACAATATTACAATGGAAGCGGTAAAAGCATATTTTTCTGTCGCCTCCGGAAGAGAGGCGGTTGCAAAGACGGGATTTTCCTCTGCGACGAAATATAGCAGCGTAACCTTTGCGGACGGCGCTTATGTCTTAGGAGCGCCGGAATTTGTGTTAAGAGAAAAGTATCCTGCATATGAAGCAGAAATTTTAAACTATGCCTCGAAAGGGGCCAGAGTGCTTGTCTTTGGCAGCTATGATGAGGAGATTGACGGAAAGCCTTTGCATCACGGAATTGTGCCCCTTGCTTATCTTCTGTTGGCAAATCCAATTCGCGAAGCCGCACAGGAGACGTTTCGGTATTTTGCAGAACAGGGAGTAGAAATCAAGGTCATCTCCGGAGATAATCCGGTGACTGTCTCTGAGGTGGCAAAACAGGCGGGCATAGCAGGAGCTGAACAATATGTAGACGCGTCTTCTCTGCACACTCCAGAGCAGGTAAGAGAAGCGGTTTTAAACAATACTGTGTTCGGAAGAGTGACGCCGAACCAGAAGCGACAGTTTGTACAGGTACTAAAAGAAGCAGGACGTACAGTTGCCATGACAGGAGACGGCGTAAATGATGTTCTCGCTTTAAAGGACGCAGATTGCAGTATCGCTATGGCATCAGGGAGCGAGGCGGCTGCGCAGGCCTCACAGTTAGTTCTGCTGGAATCGGATTTCTCCTGTATGCCGCAGGTTGTTTTAGAAGGAAGACGGGTGGTAAACAATATTCAGCGTTCTGCCAGTCTGTTTTTGGTAAAAAATATTTTCTCCTTTCTGTTAAGCCTGTTGTCAGTGGTATTTATGTTTACCTATCCGCTGGAGCCGTCGCAGGTTTCGCTTATCAGTATGTTTACGATTGGAATTCCAGCGTTTTTCCTGGCGCTGGAGCCAAACAAAAATATCATAAAAGGAAGATTTTTGACCAATGTATTTTTAAAGGCATTGCCGGCTGCACTTACGGACGCGATTGCCGTAGGCGCGTTAGTGATATTCGGTGAGACGTTCGGGGTGAATACAACAGATATTTCTACTGCAGCAACGATGCTTCTGGCAATTGTCGGGTTTATGATTCTGTATACAATCAGTGCACCGATGAATAAACTGCGGATTGCTATTTTTGCAGGCTCCATAGCAGGGCTGTTGTTCTGTAGTTTTTATTTGAACGATTTGTTTGCAATTACGGGGATGTCAACAAAATGTATTATGTTGTTCATTGTATTTGCGATTGCGACAGAGCCGGTGCTGCGTTATTTAACAAGGCTCGTAGAAAAACTGAGGATTTATTATTTAAGATTGCGTCGAAAAGGGGAGGAAGAAGAATGTCTATGATACAAAACCATGAGTTGCCGCTGCCGGATACGCTGAAAAAGGAATATCCGCTGCCGGAAAAGCTCAGACAGAGAAAAGAAAAAAGAGACAGAGAGATACAGGATATTTTTACAGGAAGATCGGAGAGGTTTCTTGTCATTGTCGGCCCCTGCTCCGCAGACAATGCAGACTCTGTCTGCGAATATGCAGGCCGTTTAAAAAAAGTGGCAGATGAGGTAGCAGAAAAACTGCTGATCATACCGCGGGTGTATACGAATAAACCCAGAACAACGGGTGAGGGATATAAGGGAATGTTACATCAGCCAAATCCGGACAAGGCACCGGATTTATTGGCCGGTATTATTGCAATCCGAAAGCTCCATATCCGCGTGTTAAAAGAGACAGGACTTTCTTCGGCAGATGAGATGCTGTATCCGGAGAACAGGAGTTATTTGGACGACGTGCTGTCCTATGAGGCGATTGGCGCCCGTTCTGTAGAAAACCAGCAGCACCGTCTGACCGCAAGTGGAATGGACATTCCTGTAGGAATGAAAAATCCTACGAGTGGTGATTTATCTGTCATGTTAAACTCTGTGATTGCCGCACAGCATCCACACCGTTTTATTTACAGAGGCTGTGACGTAAATACTTCCGGAAATCCTCTGGCACATACGATTTTAAGAGGAGGCGTGGATAAATATGGAAAGAATATACCGAATTATCACTATGAAGATCTGATGCGCCTTCAAGAAATGTATGAAAAGCAAAAGCTTTGTAATCCAGCAGTGATTATTGATACAAATCATTCCAATTCCGGCAAACAGTTTAAAGAACAACCGAGGATTGTAAGCGAAGTCCTGCACAGCAGAAAATATAATGAGAAATTAAGACAATTAGTAAAAGGTGTGATGGTAGAGAGTTATCTGGTAGAAGGCCGTCAGGATATTGGAGAAAATCATGTATATGGGAAATCCATTACAGACCCTTGTTTGGGCTGGGAAGAGACGGAAAAAATGCTGTATATGATTGCGGAGAAAGTCTAAAGGACAGCAGCGCCTCTTATTAATGGAACAGTACCTCAGGCTTTATCCATACAAGAGAAGAATGCCCGCAGCTTTTTTATACCGGAATCGTCTAATGCATACTGTTCCTGTACCCGTCCGTCTTCCATATGAATGATACTGTCACAGACAGACGCAATCAGTTCATAGTCATGCGTTATAATAAAAAGAAAGACGTCTTCTTTACGGAGACTTTCTAAAAGCTCGCATGATTTTATCATGTGACTGAAGTCAAGACCTGATGTCGGTTCATCAAAATATAAAAGCTTTTTTCCACAGACAAGTGCAGAAGCGATAATTACCCTCTGCTTCTGACCACCGGATAAGGTCATAGGGTGACGCTCGGAAAGTTCCTGAATGTCCAGCGATTTCATAATCGTTTCCAGATTTTTTTCTTCCGGACTTTTCTTGCCTAAGACAATTTCTTCTTGAACGCTGTCTGAAAAAAGCTGATGATTTACTTCCTGCATAACCAGATAGCTTTTTTGTATCCGTTTTTGTTTGCTTTGTTTTTTGGCGTCCAGAAGAAATGTACCTGTCATCTTTTTTAAAAGTCCGCATAAACAAGAAACAAAGGTAGACTTGCCTGCCCCGTTTGTACCGATAATTGCTGTGATACGCCCCGATGAAATAGTAAGATCGGGAATGGTCAGAATTTCGGTCTGTCCATAAAAGCAATGAATATCTTTTAGACAAATGGTATGCTGTTCCGGAGATACAGACCGATATGAAACAGGGTATGAAAATAAATCTACCGTCCTGATTCCGCTGTGAAGCTGTTCGTTTCTGGATAAACGAGACAATTCGGGCATAGAATACTCGCGGACAATTTTCCCCTCCTCCATATAGATTGCCCGATCTGCCAAATCTTTTAGATAATAGATGCGATGCTCTGCAACAATAATTGTTTTTCCCTGCTGCTTGAGCAATGTTAAAATTTTACGGATCTTTTCAATTGTCTGAACATCCAGATTTGAAGAAGGCTCGTCAAGTACATAAATCTGCGGAGACATCGCATAAATACTTGCGAAGGCGATGATCTGTTTTTCTCCTCCGGATAAATGAAAAATATTTCGGTTCAAAAGAGGTTCGATTTTTAATTCTTTTGCGGTTTGTTCTATGCGTGCTTCTATTCTTTCAGGCTCCATGCCCAGATTTTCACAGCCAAAAGCAATTTCACTTGTTGTATTTACCGTATAAAACTGTGTTCTTGGATTTTGAAAAACACTGCCTACCTGTTTGGAAATTTCATACATAGGCATCTCTGACAAATTTTTCCCATCTAACAGAACGGTTCCATGTATCTCTCCTTCATAAAAATTTGGAATCATGCCATTGAGCAGGCGTGTCATGGTTGTTTTTCCACAGCCGCTTTTTCCGCAGAGCAGTATACATTCTCCGTCTCGAATGTCTAAGCTGACGGAATCCAGACTTTTTGTTCCTTTATTCTCCTGATAAGAATAGGAAACATTTTGAAGAGAAATCATAATATTCCTTCCCCCTTTAGAATGATTGCGGTGACTGCTAAAATGCCGGTCACTGCCCATACAAATACATCTGCACGATGGAAACGTACTCTGACCAAACTGCTGTGCCTTTCGGGATTATCCAATCCACGACAGAGAGCTGCGGCTGAGAGTTCCTCGCTGACATTGACTGCGGACATCAACAGTGGTACCATCACATGTTCCAGAGATATATGAATGCCCCGCATTTTCATTGCTGCGCGGATAGAAGCCCATTCTTCCTTGATTGTGGGAAAATAGCGAAACACAACGGACAGAGGAATAATTGCAGCTTGCGGAAACCGAAGCTTCCACATCACTGCAACAAATTCACTGACTTCTGTCTTTGTTAAAATCCACTTTCCTAAAATAAAACAAGGCAGAAATTTCCGCAGTGCTACTGTGATAAAGGATACCAAAGTAAAGAAAAATCCACTCATATAAGGTGTGAATAGTTGGTCGATACTCAACATAATGAAAAATATGATGAGGAAATGGAAGGCGCTCTTGCATTGACCGTCTATTGTAATTAGAGACAAGCACCCCAATACTAAAACGAATTCAAAGATCAGAGAGTGGCTGAGAAGTAAAAAAAGATTCACAACCAATATCAGCATCATCTTTGTACGCAGATCAAATTTTACTTCTCGTTTTTTCATCATATCATTCCAGCTTTCTCAAAGTGTTTTTTAAACATTTTTTTACCAATTACACAACCGATAAGCGCAAAAATAATTGTCCCGATAATCATAAGTAATAATACCCAAATCGGCGTCATCGCTTCCAGAGTATTACAAAAATCGGCGCTCATACCACGTTCCAGCGTATCTGCAAAATAGTAATCCCGCATCATCCAAATGGGAAGGAATCCTCCCAGCAAATTTTGAGAAAAAACTACATAGCTTAAAGCGTTCAGCTTGTTATTTTTGAATTTCCCAATTCCTGCAATTAGTTCAGCCAGAATTCCGGCTACCGCGCCAGTAACTGCTACTATCCAAATATTTCCCTGAAGCAAAAGGAATAAGCAGGGAAGAACAGCGGCAATGAAAATCGGGCCGTGCACAGGAGCTTTTGCCAGCAGCATGAAATAGACTGGCGCTGCTGCAAGAGCAATAAAACTAGACATACAAAGATAAAGGGGCGGTATTGGCATACAACACATACCGATAATCACAAATACTACGAAATACAAGGCGATAAATACCCCTGCGGATACCAGCCGCTTAGATTTTTGGGTGTTGTTTTTTTCGTTCATTTTATGTACCTCCAAAAAGATAGAATTACGGACATTCGCAATCCGCATTGCTGCCTGCTCATAACCTCAGCGTGACAAGCGTACGTGAGGTCACATTCCACACCGGCTCTGCCGCCGATATTCTAATGGGGTTTCCCCTAAAAAATTTTTAAATGCCGCAGAAAATTTGCTTGCGTTTTCATATCCGACGTTTGCTGCGATTTCGGCCACAGGCTGATTACTTTCCCGCAGAGCCAGAGAAGCTGTGGCCATTCTGCTTTCTCGCAACCAAGCAGAGATATTTTTTCCATATACGCCTTTAAAATAGTTTTTCAAAGAAGACGGGCTGATGCCAAAAGAGGAGGCCAGACTTTCAATGGAATAGTGTTTACTCAAATCAGCGCTGATGATTTCCATAGCCTGTTTAGCAATCTGTACCTGCCCCATTGTCATAACGGAGCTTTCGTCACTCTTTTTGGGCATTTCTGAAGCGCTAAGCAATAGGAGAAGCTCCATGAGCTTTAATTGAAGATAAGGAATTTTACACTCGGCGGGCGCAGTTTGCATTGCTTCAAAAAGCTGCCGGAATTTTTCGTCTGCGCGAACAACATAATTTTTTGAATCTCTGCAAAACCGCGTCTGTACCTGTTTTACGGTCAGTCCAAAATCTTCTAGTATTTTCGGCGCTTCTGTACTTAATGCAGAGGAATGGAACAAAAGCTCTACTCCATGATAATGCCCGCAGGGAAATTGGAAACGATCTTGAGCTTTCCGCGTATCAATACTTAAATTTCCTGGTTCCATGAACAGAAACATATTATCCGACATTCGCACTTCCATACGTCCTTCTAAGCAAAAGTTGATTTTTAAGCTGTTCCCTATTTCTTTACTTTCTGCCAAATGAAAGGATTTACAGTGAAAGCTGTGGAACTGCAATACTACGCCTGGAAAGAGTGTGAATACTTCCACTGTGCCGGAGCCGTCAATGCAATCTATCTGATAGACAATTCGATCAGACGTATGTGTCAGTACTCGTATGTTATTCTGCATTTTTAATTCATTCATATAAGTGGGAAGAATAGCAGCAGGTTCCAAATAATCACCTCCGTTTGTTTGAGTTAGCTTTTTCTAACTTTCTTAGCATATCATTATTGACTGCCTTTTTCTACTCCGCAGAGCAAAAACAATCCTGCTGACATTGAGTTTAAACTGCCCATTCCTGACTTTCCGACTGAATCTGATATAGATGATGGTATAAACCATGTTTTTCAAGCAGCTGTGTATGTGTTCCGCTTTCTTCAATTTTTCCATCATTTAAAACAAATATCTGATCCGCATCTACGATCGTACGAAGCCTGTGCGCAATTACGAATACCGTTTTTCCCTTAATTAAATTAGAAATAGCATTTTGAATCAGAACTTCATTTTCTGGATCTAAGGAGGCGGTGACTTCATCTAACAAAATAATCGGCGCATCCTTTAACAGTGCGCGGGCAATGGAAAGCCTCTGCCGTTCTCCGCCAGAGAGAGTGCTGCCATTTTCACCTAATATTGTATTATATCCATCAGGCAGTCTTTGGATAAAAGCATCACAGCAGGCGGCTTTTGCCGCCGCAAGAATCTGTTCGTCTGTTGCAGATAAATTTCCGATTTTTATATTATTCCAAACTGTGTCATTGAACAATGTAACATCTTGAAATACAAAAGACATCATTCCCATCAGGTATTCGGGATCCAGTGTTTTTATATCCACGTTTCCTACCTTGATCATGCCGCTGTTTACATCCCAAAATCGGGCGATTAGTCTTGACATAGTAGTTTTACCACTGCCGGAAGGCCCTACCAGAGCTGTGATTTTTCCTTCTGGGATAATTGCGTTTATATTTTTTAACACAGGTTCTTTATTGTAAGCAAAACTTACACCCTCAAAAGTAATAGTATGATTTTGGATTGGTACGTCTGTGCGTCCGGTCATGACTGGAATACTTGCCAATTCTCTCATTCTCTGCGTCGATACCAACGTATGAAACAGCATGGGAAGAAGGGTAAGAATTGTCAAAATTGGGCCGTATATACGGCAAACAATCACGAAAGATAACAGCAATGGCAAAACCGTAATGCTTCCGCCTGTAAGCAAATGAACTCCTACAAAAACCGTAATACCGATTCCAGCCTGTAATACAAACTGTGCTATGGAAATAAATATACTGGTTCCCAGCTCCATATGAATAGATTCCTGTTTCAGTTCTTTTAATGCGTCATTTATTTGAGAGAATTTTTCTCCGTCTAAATGACAAGATTTAATAATACGAATACCATCTAAATACTCTTGTTCTTCTTCGGACGCTTTAAGCTTTGCCGTTACCTGCTTTAGGCTTCCCTGTTCTTGAAGCTTCCGGCTTCCCCAAATAATGAAGAAAGACAATGGCAAAGTACAGAAGATGGAAAGCCCCATACGCCAATCAAAGAGCATCACACAAATACATATGAGTGTACAGGAAACAGCATTGGCCATCAATGGCGGTACAATATGACTCATGGAATGTTCAATACTTGCACAGTCCGCCATCATATTTGTTGTCAGTTCTGTTAAATCTTTATCGTTAAATACACGCATAGGAAATTTTCGAACCATTTCTGCAATATGGATACGAGACTCCTCTGCTGCTGTATAGCAGGATACATATGTCTTTCTATAATCGTTTTTACTACATAAAAAATGTATGATCACTGCCAGAATACCGGCTCCAAAGAAAAGCCACATTTTACTCCATGAAACCGCTTCTCCGATCAGCGGCTTTAAAACCTCCAGAAAAATTTGAACCGTAACTACTACCGACAGCATAAGAGAAAGATTTGTCAGAGTACAGGCAAAAATACCTCTTTTTAAATCCTCTGCACCACGTTTAGAGAGTTGGAACATTTCTTTTAAATGGAACATGATTATGCCTCCTTTCCTGCGTTAAATTTCCATTTCAAGGATTTCGTATAGTTATTCCACAAGTCTTGATAACGTCCGTTTTTAGATAGTAACTCTTTGTGACTGCCGGACTGTACCAGCTGTCCCTGATCCATTACCAAAATTTGATCCGCATTTTGAACTGTAGAAAGCCGGTGGGCAATCATAATGACCGTTTTGTCTTTCATCAGCTCTACGAGAGCCTGTTGAATCAAGCGTTCATTCTCTGGATCGCTAAAAGACGTCGCTTCATCCAATACCAGGATAGGAGCATTTTTTATAATAGCACGTGCGATGGCTATCCGTTGAATTTGTCCTCCGGATAATTTTATACCACCTTTTCCAAAGATCGTATGATAACCTTCTGGAAGATCTGATATAAATGCATGGCACTGTGCAGCTTTAGCGGCAGCAACGACTTCTTTTTCATCTGCATTTGGCCGTCCCATACGGATATTTTCAAGAATACTTTGTTTAAATAGAAAATTGTCCTGGAATACGAAACTCACTGTGTCCATTAAATCTTTTGTACGCATATCACGAATATCCAGTCCACCGATACGAATGGCCCCTTGTTCTACGTCATAAAAACGGGGAAGCAAGCTGGCAATCGTGCTTTTACCTCCGCCAGAAGGCCCTACAATAGCAGTAACTTTTCCTTGAGGTGCGGTAAAGGATACAGACTTAAGAGCAGCATTGGTTTCATCTTCCGTATAGGAAAATGTCACATGATCATAAACCACATCGTATGTACTTGGTTTTATGGATGTTTCCTTTTCCATAATTTCAGGCTCTGCCAGCACTTGATCCATACGTTCTACTGCATTTCCAACTTGCATAGCGTTTACAGACGCATATAATACTTTCATTAAAATAGATGCAATCGCAGGCACAAAAATCAAATAGAAGATAAAAGGAGCAATAAATGCCTCATAGTCATCCGTAGAGCTTCCAATCCAGATGCCTGTCGGGATAATAAACAAATAGATTCCATTCAAAGCTGCGGTAAAGGCTGCAGTCATTAATTCCTGGCTTAAGGAATAAGGGATTACTGTTTTTGTATAATTCTTAATAGAACTATGTAGTCGCTTAAAGGAAAAGGCTGTTTGCTGAAATGCCTTCACCACAGCGATTCCCCGTACATATTCCACAGAAGCATTGCTCATATCTTCCAGCGAAGCCTGATAGTCCTCCATCAATTTTTGCGTCTTGTTTCCGCCAGATGTTACACCATATACTAAGAAAGAAACAAGAATACCTGCAAAAGCTGCCAGACCAAACCGCCAATCTACCGCAAACACCAGTATCAACATAATTACAGGAGCTACAAAGGCGGACACCATATTAGGAAGAGCATGGGCAATAAAGCTTTCCAGGCTTTCAATATTATCGTCCATAATTTTACGCAGTTTTCCGCTTCCCATTTTTAAATGGTATCCCAGGGGAAGCTTTGTAATATGGGAAATATAGCTGATTTTACATTGATACAACGTTCCATAGGCTGCAATATGGGAGAGCGCTGCAGAAATCGTATAAAATAAAACATTCAGAAGAACACCGCCCAAAGCGAATCCTCCATATCTTAAAACGGCTGAAACCTCTAATTGTTCAAAGTGCGGATAGATATGGGTGATTTCCTGAATAATAAAGTAAATAGCCAGATAGGGTAAAAATGAGGCGGCAGCTGACAGTGCTGAGAAAATCATTCCTCCAATCATAGGCGCTTTTTGCGTCATTGCCAACTCCATAAGGCGTGGCAGCCCTTTTTTGGGTTTGCATTTCTGGTTTTCTTTTTTTGCCATAGAAATTTCCTCGCTTCTTAATAAAATAAGTTAGCTTTTACTAACCAAAATTCATTATAGACATATTCTTATTTTTCACCAACTCCCATAAATTAAAAATAATCTGTCTGACAATGAAATTTCCAAATGAATTTTCAACCTTATATTTAGTTGTATACTCACCAGAGCATATCTTTCCATGCTTCGATAGCGTTGCTATTATTCCGATAATGAGGTATATTATTTTTAAGTTAGATGAAAATTTATACATTATACATATGTCAATGAGCTAGTTGCTCTGTTGAAAAAGGAAGATGACGTTTATGACATATTTTAAGCATATTGGCAATGAAATTGAACTATATTTTGACGGGAAACCTTCAGAGGAAATTCGCACCCAGATGAAAGCATTAAGAATATGGTGGAATCCAAATAAGATGTGTTGGCATGGCAAAAATACACCGGCTGTATTGGCACTTGCACAAAGTCTATGTGGCGCTAATCATTCACCTAGTATTCCCGCTTCAGGAAGAGTGGACATTCTGAAGAATAAATCAAGATGCTGTTATTATGGAACTGTTGGAAAATTTCTTGAAGAAGATAAAATAAAGTGGTTGAAAACAATGAAAGCTTCCTTTCAAGCGTCCTATTCTATGCCGTTGGGGGAGGCCCAGATTCGGGCTTGGGAAGACTGCTTTGATGTACTTCAGAAAGAATTACCAGCGGTGAATACTATGCATCCTGGTTTGCAGATTATCTTTGAGTATGGGCTTCCATTTGAATCAGGAAGACGCCCTGATGTTATTCTCTTAAGTAAGGAATATGTGATCATTCTAGAATTTAAGCAGTATGGAGTAGTTCGTCCTGCCGATATGGACCAAGTGAAAGCGTATGCTAGAGACTTAAGAGAGTATCATTTTGAATCTCGCGATAAGAAGGTCATCCCTATTCTGATGTTGACAGGAATACGTACACAGAGACCAGAGCAGTATCATGGAATCATGCTTTGCAGTAAGGGCTGGCTTTATGAACTTATGAATCAAGTTATGGTTGAAGGTATTACGCCATGTAATGCACAAGCTTGGATGGATTCAAAATATGAACCATTGCCTACCATTGTGGAGGCAGCACGTGCTTTTATGAAGCAAGAAGAACTTCCGAGTATTCGTAGGGTGAATAGTACCGTTATTCCGCAGGCAATTCAATGCTTAACAGAGATAGCCAGGGATGCACAGGAAAATAGAAAACATGTACTTGCTTTTGTCACAGGAGTGCCAGGTGCGGGGAAAACATATCTTGGGTTACAATATGTCTATGACATATGTGAATCAAATACATATGCGAATTCCGTTTATCTGTCTGGAAATAGCTCTCTTATTAGAGTACTTCAAGATGCCCTTAATAGTAAGGTGTTTGTGAAAAATGTACATACTATCGTAAATGAATTTATATCAGGAAAGATGAATGCATTTGAAAAAAATGTGATAGTATTTGATGAAGGACAAAGAGCTTGGAATGTAGAACAGATGCGGTCAAAGCGTAGGATTTATAAATCTGAACCGGATGTGATAGTAGAATTATGTGATACAAAGCTAAATTGGTGTGTGCTTCTGATTCTAGTAGGAGAAGGACAAGAGATTTATAACGGGGAAAATTCAGGACTTGTCCAGTGGAATACAGCGATTGGAAAGACAAGAAACGATTGGCAGATTGTATGTCCAAATAAATTGGCTAGTAGTTTTACAATTCCAGTACAGACTTACAGTGTACTTAATCTCAATCAGTCATTAAGGACGCACACTGCTGGTGAGGTAAGTAATTTTGTAAATGCTTTTATTGATGGAAATCTTTCTGTAGCAGCGGCTAAAGCGAAAGATATTCTTTCTAGTGGATTTGATATGTATTATACAAGAAAACTGGAGGTGGCTAAGAAATATTGTCGGGATAGATACTCTATGTATGACAATAAGAGGTATGGCTTGATGGCTTCTTCTAAGAGCAAAAATCTTGATGTATATGGAATGAAACCTAAATTTAAAGCAGATGTTGCAACTTGGTTTAACAAAGAGCCATCAAATCCGGCATCCGCATGTGCATTACATGTGACAATCTCTGAATTTGATTGTCAAGGACTTGAAGTGGATATGGCTATTATCGGATGGGGGAATGATATTAGATGGGATGGCACTAGGTGGATTCCATCTGGTGTTACACAGGAGGAAAAAGAGTATAGGAT
>ERZ857801.1604-NODE-1604-length-22913-cov-3.359787_pt1 | contig 22913 bp, 19 predicted proteins | sample MGYA00519762_ERZ857801 | MGnify/ENA primary metagenome ERZ857801 (study PRJEB31778, sample SAMEA3449368) | human gut metagenome | biome: human gut; feature: human-associated habitat; material: faeces | place: United Kingdom | collected 2010/2012 ...
TTTCTTTAATAATAAAACTGCTGGGTTTTCTATAATTGACCAGATTTTGAAAACACTGTAATCTAATTGCTTTCTCCATAATATAGATTCACTTCCTCTTTCAAATGCTTAAATACTGTTCCAACAGATTCTGCTTTTAACTCTTCTCTGACAATCTTTTCGTTATCAAAAATACCTGACGTAATTCCGGTAAAAGTATATCCGGCAAGTTCATTATCTTTAATCAATTCCTGTAACGTTTCTACATTTATTTTATTATCATCAACCTTTACCCTGTTTTCAAAAAACGGATTTTTTCTGCTATATCTTCCTCCAATAACAAATAACGGACTCAAATTTTCACGTCTTCCTTTGATATCTCTATATAGATATTGCATAGTATCCAACAGGATCTTCACACGTTCTGCCTTTTCTTCTTTATCAATATCAATCTCTCCATCGATACCTACTCTGTCCAAATCAATTGACATAGTATATGCGTAATAAGAACGATGAACCTCACTTTGCGCAATTCCATTTTCCAGATTTCCTCTTACAGCCAGTCCCATATTAGTAAGAAATTCCAGATTTCCCTGAAATGGTCCAAAAGCAATAGCATTGCTAAGTCTGGCAACTGCAGATCTCGTAGCAGCACCTCCCTTTTGCTCATCACCTTTCGCTGTTGTTTTCATGTATCCAAACAAATCAATTTCGGGGTAATCTTTAATAGTTGCAGATGGTGCAAACTGTACAACTCCGCTTTTTCCATCCACCGGAGTTGTATCCCAATTAGACTGCTGCACAATATTATATCTCATAGCCTGTCTGGAAATATAAGAATATTGTTCATAATTCCCTCTTGTCATTTTCTTCAATGTTGAAATATTACCGACGCCTTCCCCATAATTCGCGCTCTCTGCCAAAAACACCATTGTTACTGTCATTCCGTTTCTTTCCATCATTATTTTTCCTCCTTATTATCCGGGTGACTTCCCTGTAATCCCAATACAAATGCATAGCCATATTCTAAGAATTTTTCTTTATCCTGTTCCCGCGTCCCCAGCATATATACAAAACCGTCTGGCATCAACCTGTGGCTAGAATTATACATTCTTATCACAATATCTATAAACCTTTTTTCATCTCTTACGGAAAGCGCATTTAATAACTGATATATCGTTCCCCGCAGACAGTTATCTTTATCTGTTCCCTTTGCTCTCATAATATCTGTGCGCAAAAGATAGCCATTATTTCTCATACTGATACTGTTTCCCATATAAGTAATTTCCTCCATTTCTTTGCCCTGCTTCACTCTGTTTGTCCATATCTGAATCATATAAACGCAGTAAGCTGTTGCCAATCCATTCTCTGTATCTAATAGTGTCCGCATTAATTTATTCAACAGTGCATATTGATTTCTATACTGAAGAATATTCAAAACAACTGCCTCATGTACATTTAAAAAATCATTTCCTATTTTTATATAGGGATATTTTCCCAGCAATGCCAAACCTTTCTGTACCGCATTATTTTTTAATATCTTCAGCGTGTCCATCTGTATAATGCTGAACATATATTTATCTTCTGCCCTTACTCCACGCAGAATGATCTGTATGTTAAACAGTTCTCCTGTCTTTTCAAGCAGCACTGTATTTAATATCCTCGCAAACCAGACGGTATATCTTTCTCCTTCCTCTTTTTCCGCCTGTATATTTGCTTTTCTTTTTTTGCTATTAGCTGTTATTAAAGATGAAATACTATCATTTATATTGATAAAAACAAATTTATTAGCAAATAACTGAAAACCAAGAGGAGATAAGGCATATACGAATGCACAAAGCGGACACAGCCATGCGTCTACTTTGCAATTCCAGAATGCAGAACGTTTTCTTGTCAAATCATCTGCCATATCCTTCATAAACGCAATCGAAACTTTTTCTTTCGTGTCCATCGGCATGCCGCAGTCAATGCAGAGTTCTTTCGCCTTCAAATGTTCCGACACAATATAGTTTCTTAAAGGATTAGAAAATTCTTTTTCAAATAATTCTCTCATATCCTTTTTTGCATTTGAACGCAGCAAGAAACATTTCCCGTCCCAAAACCGGTTTATATATGTATATATGGCGCTTTTCATAATAAATGTTTCTCTGCACAACGGCTGTTCCAGAAAGTCCTTCAAGGCTTCCAGACGTTCTTTTAACTGCTCTTTCGTTTCTTTATCGCTGAGTTTCTTTTTCTTTAAATCTCTGTATACCTCTGACGCTTCCATGACCATTTCTATATTGGAAAAGCCCGCCTGATAGCTGTTTGAAAGCAATTTATCATTTATATATTTCAAAGCTTCTTTTTCCTCTTTTCCGGTTTTCCAATTCCCCGTTTCGATTTTTTTTAAAATACTGTCTATCGTATCTAATACTCTCTGAAATGTCGAGGATGGCCCGAAATTTTTTACGAATGCCCGGAAAGCCAGGTCCGTCCAGTCTGCATGTTCTGCAAACTGTTTATCCAGCCACAAATTTTGTTCATCCTCTGATATTCCATAATCTTTATTTTCTTCTGCTTCAGATAGATCTAACATATATTTCATGCCGACAATCCCTGCATTTTTCAAAAAATCTCCGGTCGTTATCTCAATTCTTCCCAAATACCTCCCCTCCTTTCTACCAGATTACCTCAAATTTCCCATGCCCTTCCGACCGTCTGGATCCCATACCTGACTGATAAAGTAGATTCAAAAGCTGCGGGCTCCCTGTAAGTTTATATATACCGATATTTGCATCCGTCTTTCTCCCGAAAATATCCGCAACGATCTTTTTTCCTTTTATGGGAACTATGGAAAATCCTTCTGTTGATAGAGGAATCTCTAATTTTTCAAGGAATATCTCTACGTTTTTCTTCAGCGTTTTACCGAAATCCGGATGATTATAGATGTAATACACGTCCGAATTATCCTGCGCCTCATGTTTTCTCACCACCAGAGAGCTCTGTATCTTCACAATAATCTCTGAGTCTGTAATTTCTTCTTTTTTCTCCGCATAAACCTTCTGCAACTCCATAGAGTTTCGATTCATCGAATACTTTTTAAATCTCATCAGCTTAAACGCATTGATAAACTGTATCAACTGCCCAATATCACTGTCAGAAAAATAGAGTGAAAAATTATTCCCTTTTAACACAATTTTGTCAGCCAGAAATTTTGCGCTGGGAAGGAACAAACTAAACGTATACGTTTTTAGTACCGCTTTTCTTTCTCCATATAATTGTTCATACAATTCTGGTGAAAAATTCTGCAAAGATGCTTTAAAAAAACTGACAATCAGCTTGTCTAAGTCCCTGGGCAGTTCCGGCTTTTCAGTTTTAAAATCCAACCTGACCTGAACCATTTTGTTTCCTCCTTATATCGTAAATAGCCGCCTTTATAAAATGTATTTATTTTCGTCCCTCCTTTTATTTTCTTTTTTAAAGACTAACTACTCATTTCTATCATTATCAGAACGGTATTTAACAAAGTTAAAATTAATCCAGTAAAATTTATTACATCCTTAAAATCAAAAATATTTTTATCATTCATTTCCTTTCTCCTCTACATATGTGTGGTATAGAAAATTATAGAATCTTTTATATCCAAATAATACCATACGTTGAGCCTAAGTTCAAGATGTTTTTATTTAAAAAAATTATAATAAATTCTATTGGTAATTAATCATTTTAAATAAATATAATTTTTGTTTACATATTTTCTCTACATATTTATAATAGATTATAGTCCCATTTTGGAATGTAAAAATAGAATTTATAATAACAGTGTATTTGAATAGCCCCATTTTGGATCGTCTTTTATTTTCTTCATACTTTTTCATCACATCCTCGACATGTTGCTTAAAACCATCTACCACCGTCTGCGGTGACCGTAACAGTTATAAAAAACAGACCTGATGTGACATTTAGGTAGATAAAGGGAGATACTCTGCACAATGAGTAGTTGAAGTCGGCTGATAATCTTCAGCATAGAATAGATTCATAATACACCGCATGGTATCCCATCAACACTCGGATATAACAATAAAAACTCTATTATAATATCCAAGCTGAAAATAGAGAAACATTTATTTTCGCTAAAAAAGCCTCCTGATTTTAACAGATCAAAACAGAATCCTGAAAGGGAACCTTTTTTCGATAAAAAGCTTATTGAAAGTGAATGCTTTTGCTGAAAAAACCTATCATAGTAAAAATATTTCATCTGAAAAATGACAAAAAGATACTGCCGCACTTATTCAGTGTGGCAGCCTTTGTATATATCTATATTCTCATAGTTGCTTTTTAGCCCATCTATTGTCTTAAACTATAGAGTATTTTTCACATTAAATGTACAGCAAAACCGGCAATCTCATTTTTTAGATATGCGGCGCACAATTTACCGTTACCATCATATTTAAAATTTTCTTCTGCAAATTTAATTCCTCTTTTCTGCATCTTAGACACTGCCGCCTCCAGATTTTCCGTTTTAAATGCAAGGTGCCCTTTTTTTCCAAGACCAGGAGTTTTCATTATTTCTATACAAGAATCCATAAATATCTGTTCATCGTTTTCATATTTTTCCAATTCCAAAACAGATTGGAACAGAGCAGCAATTGCTTGTGCTTCTGCTTTACTCTCTGCATTAATTCCTACATGTACAAGATACATATTCGTCTTTATTTCCTTTCCTTCCAAAAATCTACTCAATATATATTCTGATCTTTCCTATAATGTCTCCATACTTCTTCAAAAAAACACGTTTCCTTTGGAATAGGATGAGGTTTTCGCCATACAACCTGTACTTTTTTATCTTTGTCCAACCATATCTCCTGTATCTCTCCTTTATGCTCCAAATTTTTTCTGCTATGTTCCTTTTTATCGAAACCTATTTCTTCCTGATAGAGCGCAGACCCTCGATCCCCTTCTCCATTCTCAATATAGTCCGCCATCGCGCTTAAATACATTCTCTGAGCCAGCAACATATCTTCCAATTGAAACACACCTTTAATCCCACTTTTGCCTACCTTCACTTTTTCTTTAAAGCGGCATAAGATTTCCTCATTTTCTTTTTTCAATTCCAGAATTTTTTCTGGAAATCTAACTGGTCCTGCTGTTTCACTCATCTTTTTCTGAAAAATTAACATCCACTCTTCCGCCGTCCGTTCTCCTCTGGCAACGCCGGGTGACAATGCAAGTTCTAATACTTCGCGGACTTGTAATATACATCGCTGCGGCATATTTCCTAGCCTCTTCTTTTTTCCTTTTGACACGATATACAAAGCTGCGCGTTTCGCTCCTACTTGTCCAGAATTAAGTGCAGAACCTCCAGGACGATAGATTCCATGTGTACCTGCCGCCTCCCCTACCGCAAAGAGTCCCTCCAAATTGGTACGCCACCATAAGTCCACCGCAATACCACCATTATTATGCTGTGCACATAAGGCAATTTCAAGCGGTTCTGTCCGCAAATCTATACCTTTACTTTTATAGAACTCTACTGCCGGCATATTCATATGGCTTAAACGTTCAATCGGTGTCCCAAACCATGCACCCGCATTCTTTAGGTATGTGTCTGCCTCTTCTGTAAGCTCCCAGGATTCACAAGTTTTATTCCACGGATTTTTACGGAAGTCTAAAAACACACGCCGTTTTTTCTGCACTGTCTCGTTATATACAGCCAAATCGATTTGTGACGATCCGTTTACACTTTTTCGTACATCAAAAGGCCACTGGTATCCTTTTAAAAAGAGCTGACAAAGCGCCTCTTGTTTTGACGGAAAATATTCTTCCAAAAATTCCCGTTCTTTACTTCCGTCTTGCTCTGCCGATATAACTCGTGGCAGTACCTGCATATAAGTGCCAGATACATTCCACCGCGGTTTGATTGAAGCTATTCCATACTGCCATTCCGTTAAGTTTCGTCCTTTTACCCCTGCCAGATACGCAATTCCTGATGCACCGTGCTGACCATGTGGATATACACTGTTGTGATAGAGCCCCGCAGGCCCGCCTGTTGCCCAAATTATATCAGACGCACAAAAAATACGAAATCTCATTTGTTCTTTCTCATCTTTATTTGTTCTACCTGCATTTTTCCCTACACCCAGACACAAAACACCCCAAATCTTTTCATTATCATGCAAGATACGTACAGCCTGCCAACCAGAATATATACATATGCGTTTACGCTCCACCTCTTTCTGAAGTGCTTCTGTCATCATTTTTGATGTCAGTGGTCCTGCCGATGAAGCTCTCTGCACAGGATCATGATCTGTTTTGTAACCTACATATTCCCCATATCTGTTCCTCGGAAACGGAACCCCTAATCTTGCAAGTTCAAGAAAACATTCTGCGGAACCAGCTGCCTCAGCAAGTGCCAGTTCTCCGTCCATTCCTCCTCCGCTGTATAAAGTGTCCGCCATTTGCCGGACACTGTCTGAATTACTGCCGCACAGATTTAGTTTATAGTATGTCTGTTTATCCGAACCTGTATTTCGTGAAGTTCCACAGTAAATATGTTCCGTTATAACTGCAACATCACAGATTCCTTGGTCATAAAGCGCATTCGCTGCCGCAAAGCCAGCGGCACCGCTGCCCACAACAACTGCTCCTGTTTCTACTAATTCCACCGTAATTCCATCGATAACTATGCTTGTCTCTGTCATTTGATTTCACTTCACTTATATATTTTATATAAAAGATCTTACCGCATCTAAAGTCGTTGAAGCTGAAAGCCTCCATCCACGTCTATTACCTGACCAGTTGTGTATTTAAGTCTTCCTGTACAAAGGATTGAGACTGCTTCCGCCACATCCTCCGGCCTCCCCCATCTTGCAATAGGGCATCCTCCGTCTTTAAATAAACGGGTATATTTTTCATGCACTGCATCTGTCATGTCCGTCTGTATAATACCCGGACGTATCTCATAGACATAAATTCGTTCTCCTGCCAGGCGATCCGCATATAGCTTTGTCAACATAGACACTCCCGCTTTTGATACGCAGTATTCCCCTCTGTTGACAGAAGATACCGTCGCTGACATAGAGGAAATATTAATAATTATTCCACGTACATCCTCCTTCGCCTTCTGATTTAACATCTGTTTTGCCACAAGTTGAGACAAAAACATAACACTCTTTGTATTGACCGCAATTAACCGGTCAAAACTTTCTTCTGTCATTTCTAGCAAATCTTTTCGTTCTTTCGGAGCAACTCCCGCATTATTTATAAGCACATCAATCCGTCCATATTTTTGAACTGCTGTTTCCAAACATCGAATTCTATCCTTTTCCCTAGATACATCTGCTTGCATATAGTAAAAGTCTGCTTGTACCTTTTTAAGTATATCCAGCCTTTCCTTATGCTTTTCCGCCGGACTGGCTGCAATCAGCACAAGCTGAAATCCTTCTTTTGCAAGTTGTACCGCTATTGCAAAGCCAATCCCCCTCCCCGCCCCGGTTATAACCGCTGTCTTTTTCATATCTGTATTCTCCTTTATTGTGCTTGCGCCCTTGCCTCTCTATAAAGTGGCAAATAAATTTCACTGTCTCTTACTACACACCCTGTCTTTCCATGATCCCGCATAATCTGCGTACACTTACTACACGCAATGCAACATCTTTCCGGCTTCATTTTTCCTTCTAAAAGAATGTCCCGCACAGCCTCCGGATAAGCAAACGCTTCACGCCCAAGTCCTATAAATGTACATCCTCCATCCGCTTTATTTGCGGCTCCTACATAGGGCAGGTACTGGCGCAGCCAACTATAACCGTTTCCTACTACAGGTATATTTCCAGCTACTTTTTGTATCTTTCTTGTAAATTCCAAAAGTCTTGCCACACTTTCCAGAGGATGCTCCTTTGGAAATTCTCCATTTAAAGTCGGCAGATCAAAAGGTCTTGTCACCTGCGGGAAACGATAATATGGGTTTCCTGCTGAATTACTGAGTAAATCTATTTTTGCTTCAATCATCTGTTCCACCAGAAGAAGCGGTTCTGTTAAATCTGGAACCCACTCCTGCTTTTTCGATACTCCAAATCCATAAGGATATGGATGCGCGTCAAATACATTAAATCTGGAAGCAATAATGAAATTTCTTCCTGCCTCCTCCCGTACTTTTTTTATGACTTCTAATAGAAATCTGCTTCTATTTTTAAAATCTCCTCCGTATTTTCCGGTACGTGTATGAGATGCCAGTAACTCTGATACAAGGTATCTATGGCAAGCTTTAATATCTACTCCGTCGAATCCTGCTTCTTTTGCTAAAAGTGCAGACTGTACATATTTTTCCTGTAGTTCGTCAAGATATTCATCTGTGACGATCGGATAAGTCTCTGTAATTCCCACTTTCGGATCCAGGATTGGATCATGTTGGGCAACCATAGGCGCATTATTATCAAACGGTCTCGCATATCTACCTGAATGAGTAAGTTGAAGGATAAGAATAGGCCGGGTACCATTTTTTTCTTTTGCCTCACGAATACATATCTCTGTCAGCTTTTTAAACTCATCCACATTCCCACTGTGCAGAAAAAGCTGTCTGGGATTGGCGCGTCCTTCGGCAGTAACTGCGCATGCCTCACACCAGATCAGTCCGGCTCCTCCACCTGCAAATCTTTTGTATCTACGTACTGTAAGAGCAGAAGGACTGCCGTTCTTCTCTCCATCGCATCCTTCCATCGGGAGTACAGCAAGTGAATTCGGCGCATCTTTTTCTCCTATTTTTACATGCTCTGCTAAAGGTGAAAGATCTTCCGACACGGGAATAGATATTCCCAACTCTTTCATTTTATCTTTCAACTCATTCAATGAACTGAAATGAAATTTTTCAAATTCTGCCATATATCACATCTCCTATTTCAATTTCTCTTTTCCATCTCTTTCCTGCGTAAGAATACATACCTTCACAGCATTTCCTTCCGGATTTCCCGCTGTCTCGAAAGCTGTCTGTACATCCTCAAGTGAAAAATGATGTGTAATTAATGCTTCCAGAGGAAGCTCCTCTAGAAGCTGAAGTGCATCTCCAAAATCCCAGCAGTATCCTTGGGAACCCTGTAACCGCAGTTCGCGTTTTACAAGTAGTGAAGCATCTATATGAATCAGAGGTTGTTCAAAGATACCTACGTCTGTGACCAGACCATTCATTTTGACACATTCTAACAACTGTCTGAATGTGCTTTCTTTTCCTACACATTCAAATGCTTTATCAAATCCTCTGCCGCCGGATAATTTTTTTATATTCCCTATAAGATCGTCACTTCCCGCATCTACTGTAATATCCGCCCCCAGCCTTTTTGCCAGTGCAAGTCTTGCTGCAGAGTAATCTGATATAACTACACTTTTTGCGCCAAGCCGTTTACATACAGCCGCTATCATAATACCCACTGCACCGGCGCCTGCAATCACAATCCTGTCTCCTAAAGAAACCTCCGCCCTTTTTACTGCATGTACTGCAACAGCAAGTGGCTCTGCAAGCGCTCCTTTTTCGTAGCTGACAGAATTCGGTAAGCAATATACTTTATCTTCTCTTGCCATAAAATATTTTGCCAGGGCACCGTGCCCCTCTCTATAACTAAAAGTAATATGCTCACAGTATCCATATTCTCCACGCCGGCACGCGTCACATACACCGCATGTTATCGATGGTTCCACTGTCACTCTGTCTCCCACCTTGAATTTTGTCACGTTGGAGCCAACCTGAATAATTGTACCGGTAAATTCATGTCCTATTGTTACGGGAAGTCGCACTGCCGGATGCAGATCTCTGAAAATGTGCAAATCACTTCCGCAAATCAGACTTGCTTTGATTTCAATCAACACCTCATTATTTTTAGGCTGTACTAGTTCTTCCTGTATATAATCAATTTTCCCTTTCTCATACACACGCGCTATTTTATTGCTGAATGTTTTTATTTCTCCCATATATTGTCGCTCCTTCATGCGATGTATTTACATTTCTCCGGTAAATTTCCAGATAGCCGCCAGAGGGCTTTTCGACTGGACGGAAATTCTCACGCCGTTTTGCCAGTTCTTTTTCCGTCACGTCCAGAATCAGGCTTCTTTTATCAATATCGATACATATCCTGTCCCCATCTTCAATCAGGGCAATATTTCCTCCCTCATATGCTTCCGGAGATACATGTCCTATCGCTATCCCTCCTGTCGCTCCCGAAAACCTTCCATCCGTAACCAGCGCTATCTCTGTCCCAAGTCCTTTTCCGAGCACTGCTGCCATAAAAGTCTCTAAATGCGGCATTCCAGGCGCCCCTTTCGGGCCTTCATAGCGAATCACAACTACATCACCCGGATGAATTTCATCACGCAGCATTGCTTTCCAACCATCATCCTGGAAGTCATATACTTTTGCTTTACCTTCAAAACAATGTACTCTGGTATCTACAGCAGAAAATTTTAATACTGCACTCTTTGTGCCAATATTTCCATGTAATACAGCAAGACCTCCCTGTTTCATAATCGGTGCATCTACGGGATGTATCTGTTCACAATTTAAGTTCTCTGCTTTTTCCAGTTTTTCTTTCATTGTACAAAACATTCCCTGGGTATTTCTGTCGATTTTTCCGGCGCGATCCAATTCCTTAAGCACAGCAGAGACTCCTCCTGCTTTGGAGAAATCTTCCATCGTATAGGTAGGATGATTTGGATAAATCGTACTGATAAGAGGGATATCGCGTGATATTGTATCAAATAGTTCCGGTGTTATTGTATACCCCATCTGCGCAGCTGCCGCCGGTATATGTAAAAGTGAGTTTGTAGATCCGCCAGTTGCCATTACATATCGAATGACATTTTTAAAACTTTCTAGTGTAATAATATCTCTCGGACGTATCTCATCTTGTACTAATGTTACAATTCTGTCCCCAGCCTCTCTTGCCATTTCTTTCCATTTTTCACTCTGTGCCCTTACTGCAGCATTACCATCCGGAGTAAGTCCCAATACTTCTGCCATTGCACACATTGTATTTGCTGTCCCCATAAAAGGACATACCCCTGGAGCCGGACAGGCATTTCTCACAATCTCCTTATACTCTTCTCTTCCTATTTTCCCGGAAGTCCATGCTGCATACGCCTGTTTCGTATGTGTCAGTGTCAGCATTTTGTCATTCCATCTTCCAGGAGGCATATAGCCTCCTGTCAACATGACGGCAGGAATATTTACACGCAAAAGTCCCATTATCATTCCTGGTACTACTTTGTCACAACTTGCCAGAAGGACCATTCCATCCAGACGATTGAGTTCTGCCACTGTTTCTACCTCTGTAGACACAAGATCTCTTGACGGAAGTGTATACCGATCCCCCTCTGTATTAGAACAAATTCCATCACAGATCCCTGTAATCGGAAGTTCCCTTGGAAGCCCACCATTTGCATAAATTTGTTTCTTTATTATGTCTGCCGCTTCTTTCAAATCATAATGTCCCGGATTCATTTCATTCCAGGCATTTACAACCCCGATTACCGGACGTGTGGCTTCTTCTTGCGTAACTCCCATAGCATATAAAAGGGCATTTCTATGATCCAATGCTTCATCTGTCCATTCCCGAATCATACCAGACACCGCCTTCCTGATTTCTTTGCAAACTATTCATAGAAATGATTCTCCTCATATACCTGTGTTACAAATTTCAACGCATGATATACGTCCTCAAGTGTTGCCGCCGGTTTTCCTGTTCCTTCCAATGTTTCAAGCATACTATTGAGACACTTATCAAACCATTGAATATCTGGGAAATCATGTTTTTCCAATAATTCTCCCTTTTTATCTCCCCCTTCTTTCAAACCATATAAACGAATATCCTGTGCGGCTGTCGCCGTCAGATAGAAATTCCTACCCGATATGATGAAATCCTCCTGTGGATACCCTGATTTTGTATATCCTACCTCAATAGTTGCCGTATGACCTGATTTTGTTTTTAAAATGATATTTGCATAATCATCAAGTCCTAATTTCCATACGTTTTCATTGAGGAACCCTTTTGCCTCCACTACTTCATCTCCTGTTAAATACTTTACTAAATCTATGTAATGTACGCCCAGATTCAGTAAAGCTCCTCCGCCTGCAATTTCTTTTTTATTTGCCCATGGGAATCCCATATCTTCATAGCGCTGTGGAGTACCCGTAATATAGCGCAGTACAATATGTACACCGCCTTCAGACGCTTTCTTACGTATATAATCTTTATACATTTCAACTGGGAGTGCATAGCGTCTCTGAAGCGAAATACAATGCTTAACACCCGAATTTTTCAGTGCCTCAATAACAGGAGGAAGTTGTTCCGCACGTTCACAGCATGGCTTGTCTGCCATAAAGGGAATTCCTCTTTTTATACATTCCAGCATAATGGATGGAGCCTCTTTATAAATTCCGAAAATGTATACAAAATCCAGATTATTCTCCCCGTCCAGGAGTTCCATATAATTTTTATATAATGGAATTCCCATCTTTGTACTTAAGTTTTTTGTAAAATCGCCATTCCCAGACATAGCGACCACTTTTACATTATCAAATGTTTTAATTGCTGCCATGTGTCCTAATACATGCCAATGTTCTGCCTCTAAAAATGCTACTCTATACATTTTTATTCCCTCCTATTTCAAATAAACTACATTTCCTGTATCCATAGATTCTATAATTGCATTCATAAATTCCATAGATTTCTTTCCTTCTTCTGCCGTTGTCATCGGTTTTGTCCCATCCAATATCACGTCACAGAAATGTTCCAGTTCTTTTCCGTGATTATCCTGGAGTTGAAGACTTTGTGTACTTACAACATGCTCTCTCTGCCAGTAATCAAAACCTTCTCCCAGCCGACCTTCCTGGTATGTATGGAAACCATTCTGTGCGTAAAACGACGACGAGCATAAACGGATGCTGCCTTTTTCCGCAAAATAGCAATCCGAATATTTTGAAAGCGGATGGCTGCAATCCGAAATATAATATGTCCCAACAACACCACTTTTACACCGTATCGCCACTGCTGCCGTATCTTCTACCTCAAAGCCTCTAAACCGGTTTCCTTTCATAGCATATACCGCTTCCACGTCTCCAAAAATATAACGAATCCTGTCTGCATCGTGGATACCGTTGTTTGCCACTGTTCCGCCGCCTGTAGCACGCTTCTTTTTATAATCCTGGGCGTAATACCACTCCGGTTTAGGTAATGTCCCGTATACATGAAATCCTATTACACAGCCTAATTCTCCTGACTCTAACCGCAGCTTTGCTTTTTGTACAGATGGATCGAACCGATGATGCTGTCCTACCAAAATTTGCTTTCCATACTGTCTGGATGCCTCCATCATTTGCTCTGCTTCTTCCGAGGTTAGTGCAATTGGCTTTTCTACAAGTACATCCGCCCCATTCTCCATGCATGTAATCGCGAAGGAAGGATGCAGTTTAGGCGGAACCGCAATAACTACTCCGTCCGGCTGAATTTCCTCCAGCATTTTTTTATAATCTGTATAAAACTTTGTATTCCACTTTTTCGCTAGTTCTTCAAATTTAGGATCCAAATCAACCACTGCTGCAAGATTTCCTCTTACTTTTCCCTCTGCTATGTATGATGCGTGTTTTTTACCGAAGTTAAGTCCTATCACTGCTAATTTCATATATATCCATCCTCTTTTCCTGCTATAGTTTTTCTTCGCGCATATTCTATTTCCTGTCTTACAGACTTTTGTTCTTCCTTTTCATATGCCATAGCCAGCCATTTTTCTGCTTTATTTCCCCCTATTTCTCCTAATGCCCAAGCACACAACCCTCTACATTTTTCGTCTAACTCAAGTAATCCCTCTCCCAGCTTATCTACCAAAATTTCATCTTTGCTGTTACCTGCCGCTATAATTATGTCGCGCCTTATTGCCTTTATGCCATATTTATATACATGGTATGGAAGCCTTTCTCTGTACTCTTTATCTGATGCCAATATTAAATGTTCCAGCAAGGGAGAATCTTCCTTTTCCTCACTTTCAAATGGAAAGCTCTCTCTTGGTTTCAGTTTATAATTTCTAGGACAAACTTCCAGACATCTGCCAGTTCTCATAAGATAATTCAGACATTTATGCCGTTCTTCACGCGGGATTTCCTCTCCATACATTCCCTTCCCCTGCTGCCACAAATGCAGGCACAATTCTGCATGATAGCTTCCGTCTCTTCTTAGTGCTCCCGTAGGACACATAGCACTACATTTTTTGCAGTTTCCGCAATTATTTTCTGGAGAAACAGTACCATAATTTACACATTTAAGCGGTGCATCGGTCAATATGCAGCATAAATTAAGATAGGAGCCCATAGCATCATGGTAAAGAAATCCATTTCTTCCTATTTTCCCTAATCCTGCTTTTACTGCAAGTGTCCGGTATGGTATCTCATTTGATACAACGGCAGCGTATCCCTGTGCTTCTATAAATTTTGTTATCCAACCTGCTGCATAATCTCGCGCCTCAACATATCCACGTGTCCATGGACCGATATTTGCTCGGAGAAAGCCTTTTATACTTTCCTTAATTTTGTCATATCCATACATATACATCGCTGTAACAATAACTGCTTTTGCCTCTGCCATAATCTTTTTAGGGCTATATGTATTCTCTTTTATCCAGGACGCTCTGCATGGAAAATAGTGTTCTTCTTTTTCCGGATACGTCCACGGGACACATTCAATATCCTCCGCATCTGTAACACCGATCAAATCGATTCCTGCCTGATGCCCTTCCCGCATAAGTATTTCTGTCATATTCTCTGTCATTGTCCTGTGTTCACCCTTTTAATCCTGTAGTGCTGATTCCCTGTACAATATATTTCTGGAGAAACAAAAAGATTAAAATAACCGGTACCAGTGACAGCAACGACATCGCAAACATTGCGCCCCAGTCTGTAACTGAATTCGGATCTGCAAATAGTTTCAGCGCTACTGATACTGTATATAGTTTTGGTTTTTTCAGATATAGCATAGGTCCTATAAAATCTGCCCATCTCCAGTAGAACGAAAAAATTGCAGATGTTACCATCGCAGATTTTGACAACGGTAAAATCAAATGAAAAAATGTACCAATCCGTCCACATCCATCAATTCTTGCAGCCTCATCTAGTTCTGTTGGAATTCCTTTGATAAACTGTACGCACAGGAAGATAAAAAAGGCATATCCTCCCAGGTACGGAACAATCAGAGGAAGAAATGTATTGATCCAACCAAATTTACTAAAAAGCATATACTGCGGTACCATCAGCACCTGAACCGGTAGCATCAACGTCATCATCATACAGGCAAATAAAAAACCTCTTCCTTTAAATTTAATCCTCGCAAATCCATATGCGACAAACACGGAAAAAAATACAGAAAGGACAGTCGCTCCTATAGTAACGATGAAAGAATTCAGAAAAAATGTTCCAAAATCTACTCCTGCAAATCCTTTCCATCCATTTGCAAAATTTTCAAAAAACCATTCTGACGGCCATAATTTACCAGCTGCCTCAAATATGTCCGTTTTTTCTTTAAACGCCGAAAATGCCAGCCAGAGAATCGGATAAATCATAATGAGAGCAAGCGCGGCACAGCAAATATGATATAGTAAAGAGTGCACTTTCTTATTTCTTTTTTGCACGCTTATCCCTCCTTCCCATTTTCATCAAATACCCAATATTTTGAAGTTGAAAACAGAATTGCCGTCAGAATACCGATAAATATCAATAAAAGCCATGCCATTGCAGAACCTCTTCCAGCCTCAAAATTTTCAAAAGTTGTCTGGTATAAGTAAACTACATAAAATAAAGTACTATTTAGAGGGCCACCTTCCGTAATAATATACCCTTGTGTAAACACCATAAATCCAGTGATCATCTGCATAACCAGATTGAATAAGAAAATAGGTGTGATAAGAGGTACTGTAATTTTCCAGAACCTCTGAAAAGAACTTGCCCCATCAATACTTGCCGCTTCATAATATGTATCTGGTATGTCTTTCAGTCCGGCTAAGAAAATCAACATAGGAGAGCCAAATTGCCAAATTGACATCAGAATCAAAGACCAGATCGCCGTATTCGGATCGCCCAGTACAGAATATTCCGTACTGACTCCAAACACATTCAGAAGTGCTTCAAATGCTCCATTTTTCCCAAATATTGTTCTCCAGACAATGGCTACAGCTACACTTTCTCCTACGATAGACGGTAGATAATAGAGTGTCCTATATATCCCCTGCCCTTTATGTTTTTTGGCCAGTAAATTTGCTACAAAAAATGCAAAAATAAGCCGTAAAGGGATGGATACAAAAGCATATAATAGTGTCACCTTCACCGACTGCCAAAATTTCCGGTCTTCAAATAATAAATATCTATAGTTTTCGAGACCTATAAAATCCGGTGCAGATAATATATCAAAATTTGTAAAAGAATAGTAAAGAGACATCCCAACAGGAAACAGCGTGAAGATTAAGAAACAGATCAGCCATGGACTAATAAAAAAGTAGCCCGCCAAATTATTTTTACGTTTTACGTGCATCTTGTTCTCCTCCTGAACATAAATACAGGACTGCTGCGCTTTCCCTTCGTTTTATCCGTATGCAGCAGTCCTGCATTTTTCACTTTCTATTTCCCTTCAAGTATCGCAGTTGCTTCTGTTCGGAACTGTTTTGCTGCTTCTGCCGGAGTAATTTCTTCATACAATACTTGTTCTTCTAGTTCTTGAAGTAATGTTACAACTTCGCCGGCGCCTTCTGGATCCGGATTGTCAATCGGACTTGAATGTTCTTTAGAATAATCCAAAAGATCAAAAATTGCCTGACTAGTTAAATCCAAATCTGGTTTTAAAGCTTCTCTTATAGTGGAAGAGATCGGCACACCGCGTTCTCCCATCATCACCTGATTTGCCTCTAAATTATTTGTAAAGAAATCAATTAACAATGCACATTCTTCCGGATGTTCTGTCTGGGCGGAAATTGACAGGAACATAGATGGCTTAATGTAACTTCCCTTATCTGCATCCGGTCCAAACATTGGAAGCACCTTAATTGTATTTTCTGTAGCATTTGCCACGGCTGCTGTCGCATTACTCCAATAAGTAACCATCGCCGCATCTCCACGTACGATCAAACTATCCTCCGTACCAGACGCTTGATTTGCTACATCAGGGGTAGGAAGGAGTCCTTCTTTTACAAGATCTAAACGCATCTGAAACAACTCTTCCATGATCGAATCATCTTCATATCCAAGCCCTTTTCCTTCCTGCGAATAAAGAGTTGCCCCTTTTGTTCTAATCCAATATAATGCCCAGTCCTCAAAGTTTGTCAGATCACATCCATAAATTCCATTTTCTTTGAACTGCCTGCATACATCTACAAAATCTTCATACGTCCAGTCTTGCGCTGGAACCTCCACGCCGTATTTTTCAAATGTTGTCTCATCGTATTCAACCGCAAATGTATTCATCCCCATAGAAAGCCCATACATCTTATCATTTACCATGCCACCGCTTAAATAACTTTCATCGACATCTGATAAATCAATTTCTTCTCCTACGAACTCGTCTAACGGAAGCAGTAAATCTTTATTCACATAGGTTTCCAAATACCTATAGTCATGCTGAAGAATATCTGGCATATCCCCAGCCGCTATCTGTGTCGACAAATTATCGAAATACTGATCCCATCCAACAAATTCACATTCTACTGTAATCCACGGATATTCTTTCTCAAACAGCTCTACAACTTCCTGCGTCTGATCGTTTCTTGCCTGAGACCCCCACCATGCAAATCGTATCGTTACAGGTTCTTTATCTTGGCCCTCTTGTTCTGATTGCACAGTATTATCAGAATTTGTTCCTCCCGTTCCCGAACATCCAGTTATACACATACCCGTAAGCAATATTCCCGTCAGTAAAAATGACACTGCTTTTTTCATACTTTTCCCATCCTTTCTAAAAGATAATAGAGAACATTAAACAACTTTTTCTCATTCTGGCGCCTTATTGAGGAACTTGCTTATGTTTGTTTTCAGTATAACAGCCATTTAAGACTGTTAAAATGTTAAAACCAGATATGCTTGTGCAAAAACCGGAGTTCTAATCAAACAATCCTTTTGCATTTTCCATATAGACAATTCTCTTTTCATCAGCAGAACGCTGCGCACAAATGGCTACATAAGCATTTCGAAATGACTCTTTCACATCTAATAATCCTTCCCTTTTTCCTCTGATTGTATGAATAAAGTCTTCAAAAATAAACGGCGGTTTCTTCTGCTCTACAGGTATACTTCCATTATTCTTCTTATTAATCAGGCGTACTTCATGCTCTCCTTCCCTGCGGATGACTTCTACAATACCTTCTGTCCCGACAACACGCATCCTGTCATCATCATGTGAATGCGTGTTATCCGGTCTGTAATAGTCTGTTGTAATCGTAGCCAAAATATCATCCTCCATTTGGAAACAAGAAGTCGTTATGCTTTCCATCTCTCCATAGCCTCTATTTTCTGCCGTTGACTGTTGCGCATATACCGATAAAAATTCCTTACCCGTAACCATACGAACCATATCAATGCCGTGTATCGTCACCCATGGTATCGTCCCACCATAGTATTTTCGTTCTCTGTAGAAATCAAGACGTTTGCCGAGACGATAGGATTTCTGGCAGTTTACCATTCTTATCTTTCCAATCTCTCCCTCTTGTATCAATTTCCAGGCAGTATAATACCAAGGATCATACCTCACCGTATCCATGGCCCACAAAATGACATTATTCTCTTTGACACACTGATACAACTTTTTTAATTCTAACTCATCTACTGCAATAGGCTTATCAGCATATACATGAATTCCTCTCTCCGCCGCCTCATATTCTGCTTTATAACGTTGCGCAAAACGATTATCCACAACCAGTACATCTGGACTTTCTTGAACTAGCATTGTTTCCAAGGCTTCGTAACGTTTCATAACACAACTTTCCTTCTCTCCATGACCACGCGCGTGATCCTCCCATCCGTCTGGATATTCCCCCTCTGTCTGCCCTGCAAAGAGAAGCAACTGCCCCATATCCTCTCCAGGATAGCTTGGGCAATATGCTGTAAACTCTAAGTTTTCTACCTTATCCTTTGCCAGAAAAGCTGTAAAAAAATGTCCTGTGTTTCCATAAAAGCATACTTTCATTGATAATACCTCCTTAGTTGCTGTTGTTTTGCGCTATTATAGCCTCCTGTATTGTTAAATAAAAGTATCCTTAATAACCCTCTCTATTTTTTCTCTTTATTTCTCTGAATTTTACACAAAATACTCTTGTCTTTTTCTTTTCATATCACTTTTTAACAGCCTATAATAATAAAAAGATACACTTTTTCTCGATGTCAAATTTACAGGAGGTATTACATTGAAAATAAGCCATATACTTACTTTAAAAATTCTCCGTCCCTTTTTTATGGTCTTTCACAATATAAGGGTTTGGTTTAGAAATCTAAAATTTCATTGGAAATTACAGCTTTTAATCCTCTTTCCAATTTTAATTAGTTATTTTGCTGCTCTAACCCTGTATGATTACTCTATAAATCTTTACGATCAGCAACTTTATGAAAATTCAGCAGCAATTTTATCATTATCCACGCAGAATATAGAAAATGAAATGCAAAACCTACTTAATTTGACCACCCAGCTTTCCACGAATGAGAATATACAGAATACAATCAATGCAATGAATAACTCAAAAACAGACTATGAGGAATATACAAACCGCCAAAAGTTGATGAATAGTATTTATGCTTCTCTTAATACGCGAAAATACATTTTGTCCGTCACCTATCTCTCTCCCGATCTGAGAGTCGATACAGTAGGCTCTGATACTTCATCTGTATTTTTAGAAAATCAGGCGCAGTCCCTGTATGATGCAGCCTTTTCTCACAACGGACAGGCAAGCTGGATAAATGATAGTTCAGGTACTCTTCTTGTCTGCCCAATCCGCGAAGTGGAAAATTTAAGCCTTCGCCCTCTCGGTACGATTATCATTCGTATTCAAATAGATAAATTAGTCCGCTTCACTATGAATTTAACTGACCTTACAGAAAACTTTTATATATACAGAAATAATAATGAACTCCTCTATCATTATGGAAATATATCTGGAAATCCACCTGATATTATAGAAAAAAATAAAAAATATTCTATCGCAGATATGAATGGTATATCTTCACTTATTGTACGGCATGATTCCAGATATTCCGATTGGAGCTATTATTATGTAATTCCTAATAATACGATCCTTGCACATTTTACAGAAATTAAAACGGTTGTTTTTTTACTGTTCAGTGGACTATATCTATTACTCACAGTGATATCCATTTGGTTCTCGAGTTCTGTTACGTTCCCAATTAAAAGGCTCGTAGTTCAAATGTCAAATATCCAGAATATTAATTTTGAAACTTCCAATTTAAGTTTCAGTCCAAACAGCAGGAAAGATGAAATTGGCCAGCTCCAGAAGAGTTACCAGTTTATGGTGAAAAAAATAGAAGAATTAATACAAAAAAACTACAAAGACCGGCTTCTTCTACAGGATACACGCTATAAAATGCTGCAAGCACAGCTTAATCCTCACTTTATCTATAACACACTGGATTCCGTATATTGGATGGCTGTCAATAAACATCAATCTGATATATCTTCTATTGTTTTTTCATTAGGAAAACTTTTACGCGAGAATATGCGTAAAGACGCTATTTCTATGCCATTGATCACACTGCGTCAAGAGTTGGTAATCCTCAGTTATTATATAAATATCCAGCAAAGTCGTTTTCACGAAAAGCTGGAATTTTCAACCGATATAACAGATGCGGCACAGGATTGTACCATCCCACGTATGCTTTTGCAGCCTCTTGTAGAAAATTCTATCAGCTATGGTGTTGAACAGACTGCCAGAACATGCAAGATCTTTCTTCGTGCATATGTACAAGATGCATTTTTTCACTTAGAAATCGAAGATAATGGAATAGGTGTTGAGAACAATCTACTTGACAAATTAAAATCTGGGGAGCGAAAACCACAGGGACACGGAATCGGTCTTTCTAATATAGAGCAACGGCTTCAACTCATTTATGGCAATAAGTATCGTTTTTGTATCAATAGCATAAAGCCAACTGGAACACTAGTCTCAATAGAATTTCCATCTTTCTGTGAATATAGTCCTTTGGAGGGCTCTCAGGACATATACGGCAGCAAAATTTTATATAACAGTAAGCAGGAGGAAAGAAACGATGTATAAGTTATTACTCGTAGATGACGAAGAAAACATAAGAAACGGGATCAAAAACAACTGCGACTGGGGTCGTTTCCATATATCAGATATTGATACTGCCGCAAATGGAATAGAGGCCTGGGAAAAAATAAAAGCCTGTCCTCCCGATTTTCTCATCACCGATGTTAAAATGCCTTTAATGGATGGATTATCTCTTACCGAAAAAGTGATGACACTTTATCCTGAGGTCCTCTGTGCGATTTTATCTGGTTACGACGAATTCGATCTTGTACGTACAGCAATGCAGCATAATGTTCAGGACTATCTTTTAAAGCCATGCAGTATTGAATCAATATATGAATTGCTGGAAAAATTAACTGATAAAAAAAACGCTCTTGAAGCTAAAAAAGAATACTTGAAAAAAATAGAAGCAGAATACTCACATATTAAATATGCATTTGCTGAACAAGTTCTGAAAGATTATATTGTAAATGCATATACACGTGAAGATGAGATTTCTGTTTATCAGGATATATACGATTTGAGTAATGCTAACCTCCGTCTACTTCTTATGCATATTGAAGGCAACCAGGATGGCAAAGCTTTTTATTCCCTGCAAAAAATATGTCGTTCCGTATTACAGGCAAACTCTATAGTATATATTTGTACTCCATGTAATGAATACCTTCTGCTGCTTATTTCCTATTATCCATTTGAAAAACTACTTTTAGACTTACAGCAGATACGCGCTTCATTCCGTCATTATTTTCCAGTTTCCCTGACAGTTACAGTAGGAGAGGAAACATATTTAAGATTACTCAAAACCTCTTACAAGAATCTCCTTATATGCGCAGATTCTCGATTTTATTCCGTTAATGACGGCATTATTACTACTTTTGACAGGCCTGATACCACCTTTTCCATGCCCACGGAAAATTTCAGTATTGAACTTCTCTGCCTTGCTATCCAACGCGGAAATACAGAAGAAATAGAGACATTGTTGAGTCGTTTGTATCAGCTTCTTACACAGTCTAAATACGATACGCACCAGATACGTGCCTATCTCACTCATATTTACGTATCAATCATCCAGCTTGCCGATACCTCTATTATTTCAAAATATTTAGATGGTATTACGCAGATAACCAATTTGACCAGCCTGCGTGAAATACTGAATTTAATTCAAAACACAGCTACAAATATAATATCTGCTATGCAATTTCAAATACAACACAGACAAAATGAGTTAATAAAAAGGATCCTAGAATATATTAATGAATATCTGACGGATAACCGTCTGACCTTAAGCTTTATCGCACATGAACTTTTATACGTGAATGTAGATTACCTGGGCAAGCTGTTCAATGCCGAATGCGGAGAAAAGTTCTCTGCTTTTCTCACAAAACGACGAATAGAACTAGCAACAGAGCTTCTCTTAAACGAAACTCATATTCCAGTAAATGAAGTGGCTTATAGAAGTGGTTTTGGATATAACTCCCAATATTTCAGTAAAGTTTTCAAAAAAAATACAGGTTATACTCCAACAGAGTATCGTGCAAAATTTTCTGGATACACATAATTTATCCTAAATTATTCACGGAACAGTATCTGAATTGATAACAGTACCATGAATCTGAAAATTGATCCATGCAGCCATAACATCACTCAATTAACCCGTCAAAAGGGTATAA
>ERZ857801.1607-NODE-1607-length-22840-cov-6.229713_pt1 | contig 22840 bp, 13 predicted proteins | sample MGYA00519762_ERZ857801 | MGnify/ENA primary metagenome ERZ857801 (study PRJEB31778, sample SAMEA3449368) | human gut metagenome | biome: human gut; feature: human-associated habitat; material: faeces | place: United Kingdom | collected 2010/2012 ...
GATTTTAGCGGCAACTAACAGACCGGAAGTTCTTGATCCGGCGTTGCTAAGACCGGGACGTTTTGACAGACGTGTTATAGTGGACGCACCGGATTTCAAAGGCAGGGTTGAGACATTAAAGGTTCATTCAAAGGATGTTAAATTGGATGAAACAGTTGATTTGGAGGCTATTGCCAATATAACCAGTGGTGCTGTAGGTTCAGACCTTGCCAATATGGTAAATGAAGCTGCCATTAATGCAGTAAAATGTGGCAGAAAGGCTATTTCCCAGGCAGATTTAATGGAAGCCGTGGAAGTGGTTATTGCCGGAAAAGAAAAGAAGGACAGAATCTTAAGCAAGGAAGAAAAGAAGATTGTTGCATACCATGAGGTAGGACATGCTCTTGTGGCAGCTATTCAAAAGGATGCAGAGCCGGTACAGAAAATTACTATTGTTCCAAGAACCATGGGCTCGTTGGGATATGTTATTCAGGCACCTGAAAAGGAAAAATACCTTATGTCACAGGATGAATTAAATGCAGAACTTGTTACCTTACTAGCAGGAAGGGCTTCAGAGGAGATAGTATTTGATTCAGTTACTACGGGGGCTTCAAATGATATGGAAAAGGCAACTAACATTGCCCGTTCCATGGTTGCACAGTACGGTATGTCAGAGAAATTTGGACTGATGAGTTTAGAGCGTGTGGAAGACCCATATCTGGGAAGACGTGCACAGTTAAACTGCAGTGATAAGACGGCAACTGAAATAGAGGAAGAGGTTAAGATACTTCTTAAGGAAAAATATGAGGAGGCAAAGCAGCTTCTTAGGGATAACAGAGACAAGCTGGATAAGATAGCTGAATTTCTCTATAATAAGGAAACTATCACAGGTAAGGAATTTATGGAAATTTACCGTAAGTGTGATGAGCCGGATGGAGCTTCGGATGACAACCAAGATGTAACCTTGAATGATAAAACGGATGAAATATCTGAATAAATAATAATCATAAAAAATATTAATAATTAGAAAAAGAACCTTTAGTGGCACAAGAATATGTTGCCGGGGGTTCTTTTTTTGATGTCATTTTAAGCTCAAAAATTAGAAAAAGGAAGAATTAAAGAAAAGAAAAAACATGAAAAAATGAAATATTTGACCCCCAAAAAGCTGCACTTGCGCAAAAAACGGGTACGGTTGCGCAAGACCTATTGAAATGTGAAAAAAAGGGTGTAATTTAGTACTTGTCCGGACAATACAATTAGTATATACGGAAAGGACAGAAGGGTGTTCGATTATTTCAGAAGATTCGTATCTTATTGGTTTTAAGGTATAGTCCAAAGTATAAATATCTGATATATTATATATATTGATATTTATGTGGAGGATAAGAGATGCAACTTCTGGTTTCAATAGTCACAGACTGGCTATTCGTTTTTTGTATTGTTTTAATTTGTGATTATTATCTAGCTCTTAATAAGAGGGATAATACATATAAATATATACTGGCAACTGCATTGGTGGCAGTTTGTTCAGTGTGTAAATGCATAGAATCTAATGTCTTTTTTGAAGGGGGAGTAATATTAATAACCATTGCATGTGCTGTAGCATTATGTTTCAAAGAAAAAATAATTAATATTATTTTTATATCAGTGTGGTTATTTTTAATTGTTTCGCTTATATCATCAATAGTAGAAGTTGTAATTAATATTATATGCACGTTATTAAATTATAAAGAGGGAATGCTTACGTATATAATACAATCAGGTATTGTGTTTGTGTTTATATATGTTGTAGCAATTTTACTTAAACGAAAAAATATTGATGGGATAAAGAAGATTCATTTGGGATTTTTGGTGTTATATACAATTTTAACTTTTGTAGATGCATTCGCATTAATGATAATGGCTACAGTTACACTGGATAAGATGGCATATAAAAACAAAGTACTTTATGGTGTAACTTTTACTTTAGTAGCATTAGGAATACTGATTCAGTTGGGGGCAGTAATTTTATTAATGGTATCAAGGGACGTATATAGGCAAAAGGAAGAAATAGTACATAAATATCTTAATGAACAAAATGCACATTATGAGTATTTAGAAAAACGTGAGGAGAAAACGAAAAAATTTCGGCATGATTTAAAAAATCATATATGTGTTTTGGAGAGATTGTCGGAAACTGATAGTCAAAAATATAAGGAGTATTGCGATGCAATACTGTCAAAAGTGGATGAACTTAGAAGTAATGTATCTGTTAATAATAGTATAGTCGATGCAGTGCTTAACAGGTTTTACAGTGATGCTGTAGAGTTAAACATTGATTTTAATATATGTGGTCATATGCCCAATAATTGTAACATAGATGCATATGATTTGTGTACGGTGTTTTCGAACCTGTTAAGCAATGCATTTGATGCAGCTAAAAAAGAATCTAAGAAGCAAGTGGATATAGAAATTTCCTACGACAAAGAAGATATAATTGTAAAAGTTAGCAATTGTTTTAGTGGCAAGGTTGAAATTAAAAATGGTCAGATTTCAACAAGTAAGGCAGATAAGGATTTGCATGGCTGGGGATTACAAAATGTAAGGGACAGCGTTGATAAATATGATGGAATAATGGATATTGATGCGAAAGGAAACATATTTAGTGTAACAATATTATTAAAGAATATTTCCGAGGAGATTGGTTTATGAACATAGCAATTATAGATGATGAAAAGTTATGGAGAAATATGGCACACAAGTTAGTTCAAAATCATTACGCAGGTGTGGACATAAACATTGAAGAGTTTGAATCCGGAGATAGTTTTCTGGAACGAAAAGGTAATTTCGACTTTGTGCTGGTGGATATTGAAATGCCGGGAAAAGATGGATTTGAAACAATTAAAGAATACAAAGGCATTAAACAGGAATTTATTACAATAATTTTTACAACTCATATGGAAATCAGCAACAAGGGATATTTTGTTGATGCATTTAGATATATTAACAAAGATAATATGGAAGCTGAATTAAAGGAAGCCTTAACTTCAGCTGATGTCAGACTTGAAACAAATAAAACTCTATCATTTAATGAACTGGGTAAAGGAAACATAAATATCAGGATATGTGATATTTTCTACATAGAAACAGAAGCAAGAAAACTGATTGTACATACATTTAATGGTGAATTAAAATGTAGTGGAAAAATATCACAATATGAGGAAGAGTTAGAAAATGTAGGATTTTTTAGAAGTCACAAATGCTACTTGGTTAATATGGATAAAGTAAAAAGATTTAGTAGCAGTGAAGCTGAATTTACAGATGGAACCACAGCCTATGTAAGTAGCAGGCGTTATGCTGAAATGAAGAGAAAATATTTGGAAAGAAAAAGGAATATATCCTGTAAATAGGTAAAAAAATAATTTCGAAAGTAGATTAAAATGTTAAAAATCCAGCGGAAAATCTTAAAAATTAATAATAGGTATGTGTTAGGTAGGTTTTTACCTGCCTTTTTTATTTGCATGGATTGGTAATAAAATCTGATAAAAAACTGAAATAACGACAATAAGAGACACAAATTTATGAAAAAAATAGCGAATAAAATCACAAAAAAGCTACACTTACGCAAAAAACGGGTACGTTTGCGCAAGTCCTATTGAAATATTAAAATCCCAATAATAAAATGTAGATGAAAATTTTATACAAATTATATTTTCATTTGGGGGACAAATGTATGGTGAAGAACAGATGAAAAAGGGGGATTCGGGTTATGATTATATTAATTATAATCAGTTATGAATGTCACATCTAAGAACCCCATTCTTTTAAATGAAACCCATGTCAAACAGACAAGGTCTCCCCTTTTTCATTAATTCAAACAGGCATAGAACACAAAACATTGTGGTGTCTATGACTTTTAATATAAATAGGTTGGGTGGAAAACGGTTACTATTAATGAAACTTCAATTATAGGGAAAAAATTGAGGTGGTGAACAAAAGTGGAGGATAAGTTATGAGAAGGAACATTTATGGTAAAATGATTTCGGCAGTAATGGCAATGGCATTGTGCGTAACGAGCGTTAATGTTTCAGCAGTGCAATTAGAGTCGGAAATCACAAAGAAAAATGCTTTAATGTCAGATAAACAGGAAATAATTGAAAATGATGACAAGAGCATTGATGATGAAGGTAGAGAAAAGCCTGTTGTAATTAAGGAAATAAAGAGTATGAGAGATGAAAATTCAAACACGTACCTTATGAGCAACGGAATGAAAAAAACAGTATATTATTCAGACAACATACGCTTTGAAGAGGATGGAAAATTAAAAAAATATAATTCAGAGTTGGTTGCCGCTGAATCACAGGATAAGAAAATCATATCTTTGGCAAAAAATATTTCCGTAAAAAATTCAAAAAAATACAAATATGTAAATAAGTCCGGAGATACAAAACAATATTTGCCGGAAACAATCGGGGAGGAAAGCCCGGTTCTTCTTACACAGGATGACTACAGAATATCATTTGTACCGTTGGATGCCGGGGAGAATTCGGATGATTATGTAGAAACTAAAACCGATAAGGTATCATTAGAAACTGAAAAAATTGAGGATGCCGTAACTGGAAAGAAGGAAGAAAAAAGCATAAAGGCAGTATATGAAAACACCGGGAATGATACAAAAATAGCATATCATTCGTTAGAGCATGGAATGAAAGAAGACATTATACTTAATGAAATTCCTGATAATAATGAATTTTTATATAAAATATGTACTGAAAATCTTGAGGTACGTCTTGATGCTGTAGGTGGTGGGATTTCATTTATTGACAAGGAAAAAGACAGCATTGTTGCGGGAATTCCGGCACCGTCAATGAATGATAGTACGGGAAAAGCATACAGTGAAGATGTACATTATGAATTAGAGAAGTCCGTCTCTGAAACAAAGGGAATAAATGCATATATATTAAAAATAGTTGTAGATAATGACTATTTGACTTCAACTGACAGAAAGTATCCTGTTACAATTGATCCGTCAGTCACATGGGAAGGAACCGGTGAATTAGGTGAGGCTTATATTTTAAAGGCAAATCCTGATGTTAATTATTATGCAAGTGGTGTTAAAGCTTTCTCTGTTGGAAAAGGAAGTCAGGGATTGTTTAGAACATACATGAGAGCACTTGATTTAAAAAGCACTGTACGCGGAAAATATGTGGAAAGTGCAAAACTGATATTGTATGAGAATGGAGCAAACACAAAGGGCGTAAAAATTAATGTTGAACCGGTAAAGAATGAATTTGCGTGCAGAAATATTACATGGAATAATCAGCCGGGGGGTACAGGTGATTCACTGGCAACATTTACATCCAGTGGAACTGCTGATGCAAAGAAAACTTTAAATATGACAACATGGGCAAGAAATGTTGCAAAGGGTTCAGGAAGTGGAAATAAAAATTATGGACTGGTATTTAAAGCAGAAAAAGAATCAGCTTCCTCATATGTAAAATTCTATGGCTCAAGAACTGCTTCAACATCAAAAATGCCAAAAATGGAAGTAGTATATTATGACGGACCAACAAGGCCGGAAAACGTTAGCCTCACAAAAGTGCACATAAAGTCAGGAGAAAAGCTGCAGGTTTCATGGAGTGGCATAACATCAAAGGCGCTGGATTATGTTCAGTACAAAGTTAAAAACTATGATGAATCTACACATTCAGCAACAACAGATTATATTGCATATTCAGATTCAACAAAATTAGGTACAACTTCAAGCGGAACAAAGACAATAGATGCAAGTTCAGGTTGGAAAGAGGGGCATTATTATCTCTATGTAAGAGGGGTAGATAAAGGAGGAATAAAATCGCCGGAAAAAGCAATAGGTTTTGTAATCGATAGAACGGCACCTGTACTGAATTCGGTAACGATAACACCATCTACGTCTGCTTCTTCATATAGTAATAAATTGCCTAAGATAACATGGAATGTTACTGAAAAGAATCTTTTGGCAATTCAGGTAAAGGTTAATAATGGAAACTATGCGGCATTAGCAGATAGCAATACAGGCAATGCTACAATTGGTGATTTAGAATCAGAAAAGGTTAATACAATAGCTGTAAGAGCAACAGATAGAGCAGGAAATGTAAGCAGTGAAAAGAAGTTTACATATTATTATGATGATGACGCTCCTGAAATAGATATGAAGGTGATTCCGGATACGGATGAAGATAAATATGATAACAGTCCCGATATGCCACAATTAGAATATAGCATTAACGATGGAACATTAAAGGATTATAGACTCACCGTTAATGGCAAGAGTCAGACGTTATTGGAAAATAAAGGAACAGTAACAATAGAGAATATTGAAGAAGGGGGAAATTCCATTGCAATATCAGCAACTGATAAAGCAGGTAATGACACAGAAGAAGAGTGCTTATATTATAGAGATATAACAAACCCTACAAAGGGAACTGTGAAAATAACTCCCAAAACAGGATTTTTCAATTCAAGCAGTGATTTGCCAGTGATTAAATGGAGTGATTTTGAAGATGACAATTTATCAGAAATTCAGGTTAAAATTGATGATGGAAAATATCAGACATTAGGTTACGAGGCAAATGGTGAGGCGAGACTACAAGAAAAAGATTTTAATAATGATGGCAAGTATAATATAAAAGTACGTGCTATTGATAAAGCAGGAAATGTGTCTGACGATGTTTCATATAATTACTATTATGAAAAAACAGAACAGGCATTGGAGGATTATGCTCCAACTGATGTTTATGCTGTAGAGCAGATTGGTGGAAATACCGTTTTAAGATTTTCTACAAAAAGTGGTAAATTTAATGATAGTATTAAGTATCAGGTATATAGAGGAACAACTCCCCTTTTTATACCGGATGATGATACCCTGATAAAAACAGTATCCTCAAAGGGAGCAATTAAGGTATCTGGAAATGAAAATACAATATATTACTATAAAATCAGGGCAATAAAAGAAAAGCAGACACAGAATAGTGCTTTTTCGGAAGAAATTAGTTCAACAACTTTATCCGCAAAGACAATTTCAGATAGATTGGGAAATAATAGTCTATACGAATATGAATCAGTTTCAACTCCAAACGGTACGGGATATGTGGAACTTTCAAAAGGAAATTTTATATATGAGCAAAATGACATTACACTTCCGGCACCACAAATACCAATTAATATCTCCAGAGTGTATAATTCGAAAGCTCAGGTAGTTTCTTCATTTGGTTATGGTTGGAGTGATGCATATGATATGTATGTATCTGAAACAGATGATAAAATCTACTATTCAGACGATACAAAATCAATATACACATTTGTGAAAGAAGGAGATACATATAAATGTGTTGAGAATTCAGAATTAAGTTTAGAGACAGACGATGATATCTTGTATAAAACCATAGAAAAGAAAGACACAAATGGAAATGTTATAAGCAATACAAACTTAGAATTAGATGTTTATTATAAAATCACAGAAAAAGAAGGTGAAGTTTATAGATTTGATGACTGTGGAAGATTGATATTAATCGAAGAAAATAATGATACGTTTGTGTATATCAGGTATAATGAGAAAAATGGAAAAATTGCGGAAGTAGTAACAAGCAGTGGTCAGAAGGCAGAGTATTCCTACAATAAGGAAGGATTTATAAGCAATATAACAGCTGCGAAAGGAACAGATAGCGAATATGATTATCAATACAGTTACGAAAACGGTTATTTGGTGAGAGCAACTTTTGTAGGAACAAAGGGTGGAAAGATAGATTACAATTATTCATATAAAAATGGAAACGTAAGTGTTATAAGTGATGCTGAGGGAAACAATTATTGTGTTGAATACGTTGGTGACTCCATGGATAAATTTGTTTATCCAAATGGAGATAATATGGAATTCAACCGCATTGAAGATAAAGCAAATAAAAGTGTAACAACTACAGTGAAAAAGAAACAGGTGGAAACTGAGTTGTATAGTGAAAGCTATGTTTTCGATGAACAGGGAAAAATTACTGTTAAAACAGATGCATCAGGAAATAAATCAGAATATAAGTATGATGATAAAAACAATAAGACACTGCTCACCGAATCGACAGATAGGACTTCTTACTATGCACTTGAAGGGGATACTGTTGTCAAAAAAACATCAGGTAAATCTGATAAAACTGTATATGATTCCCATGGAAATGTAACAGAGCAGGTGGATGCAGATGGAAGCATTACAAAATATTCATATGATTACAGTAAAGGAAGAGCTGATAGTGTAATTAATCTTCCAACAGAGATGATTGAAAAAAATGCAAATGGAATTATCAGCTCTCATGAAGTGTATCAATATGATGATCAGGGAAATACGGTAAAATTAATTGATAAGGTTACCAATACAATAACAAATTATAGATATAATGCAGATGGAACGGTTGATACAAGCAATGAGATTATTGTGGAAGACGTAGAGTCAGATAATGCCGAAAAATATGGTCTTGAAGCATATAGCGATGATACACAGTACAATGCTGATGGTGATGAACTGTCCGAGTCATCCTCTGAAGGAACTGTTAATGAGGAAAACATCTATACTTATGATGAAGTAGGAAATGTCATAACAGAGACAGACAAAACAAATAATATTACTACTTCTTATAAATACGATGAATTTCTCAGAGTTATAAAAACAACTGAAACAGCTCAGGTAAATGGTAAGAAAACTACAAAAAATACAGAAAATGGTTATGATAAAAATGGAAGCAAGATAAAGTCGGTTGATGAAGAGGGACGAATAACTGAATATACATATGATTCAATGAATCGTGTTATTGAGACAAAATTAATTGTAGGAAGTGATGAAAAAGTAACAAGAACGGCATACAGTTATGGAAGTGTTTCTATCAATACAGGTAAAGGCATGATGACTGTAAAGAATGCTACTGTAACTACTATTACCAATACAAGTGATGAAGTTGTAGGTAAGACATATACAGACAGTTTGGGAAGAACCGTTAGAGAATTAAACAATGGTTTGTATGTGGATTACACTTATGATAACGATGGAAGAATTTTTACTACTTATACGGGTGGAATGAATGAAACAGATGCGAACGGAATTGCAGAAGGAAAATTATCTGTCAATACTTATGATGCATATGGCAATCAGACGGACACAATTATTAATCCGGAGGTAGCAGGTGATACATTCAAAGTGGGAGAAAATTCAATTGTTACATCAAATGAATATGATGCAGCGGGAATGCTGATAAAATCGACTGATGCTAATGGAAACAGTACATGTTATGAGTATGATGAGCAGGGAAGGGTTACTAAAGTGACGACTGCTGTCGGAACAAGTAATCAATACAGCTATGATAATATAGAAAAAGATTCAAAAGGAAATATAAAATCAGTTGTTGATACGGTAACAGATGCGCTGGGAAGTGTTTCAAAAACAACAACAAACGGTACAGAACAGGTATTATCCATAAAGGATGAAACTAGTAGTGGAAGTATTGAAACAACATATGAATATGACGTTAACGGACAGAAAATAAAGGAAGCTTATAGTGATGGTTCATATCTGACATTTACATATGATGTTTATGGAAACAATGTTAAGAAATCTGCATTTGATGCAAACGGAAATGAGATAAATTCAACAGAATATATCTATGATGGAGAAGGAAACATAATTGAGGCAATAGATAATAAAAACGGTACACCGTATAGATATACGTTTTATGAGTATGATGCTTATGGACGCAATATATCTGTTGCGGAAATCAATGCAACAAGTAAACCATCTGACAGTGAAGTTGAAAATGCAAAGCTCAAATATGTGTATAACATAGATGATAATATAGCAAAAATATATTATCCGAATACAACAGGGGATGAACTTAAGGGAATAGCTTTTAAGTATAATAAGGATAAATGGATAACAGAAATTGATGGACTGTTATCAGGTGACGATGCGGCAGCTATAAGAAAATATGAATATTATAGTGATGGAAAAATATCTTGTATTAAGGATTTTCAAAATTTCTTAAACAAGGATTCAGATTATGTGGAACGTGATTATAGTTATGATGTATTTGACAGAGTGCTTTCAATGAAGTACTATAACAGTACCAATAAAGATTTAATTCTTGAACAGTATGATTATGAATATGATAAGAATTCGAACATCACGTATAAGCACGAAAAGTATAATTACAGCAACAATCTAAAAGATGAGGATGTGACTTATACTTATAACAAATTAAATCAGCTGGTAGAATCGGTAAAAAATAATAAACTTACATACAAAACAATAACGTCTTCATATTCATATGACAGTGTGGGAAATAGAACTTATGAAAAAATCATCAAAAAAGATACGGTAGCAACGGACAAAACTTTTGATGAGGCAACATATAATTACTATTCCTACAACAGGTTGAATCAGTTGTCTGGAAAGACAGAAATTATAACAGATGGAATAACAACGAAGACTTATACAGGTTCATACAAATATGATGCGAGAGGAAATCAGATAGAAGTAACAGACGGAAAGTCAAAGACGATCACAAAGTATACATATGATGTTGAAAATCAGCTAACGGATGTAGAAGTTACTACAGATGGGAAAAAGACTGGTGAACAGCACAACATATATAACGGTAATGGGCAACGCATATCAAAGACTGATATTGTAATTGATGGTGATAATAAGAAGTCTAATACTACATGCTATTTCTATGAGGGAAGTTTGTTGTTATATACAACAGATGATAGTGGAAAGAAAATAAGTCAGAATGTAATAGGAAACCAGGATAATATCATTGTAGGCATTAGGTATAGTGGTGGTAACCAGAATGAATATTTTTATGCTAAGGATGTTCAGGGAAGTACTACAAACATAACTGATAATACCGGTGCGTGTGTTCAATCATATGATTATACAGATTTTGGAGAGACAGCAGAACGTATAGCAACGGATTTTAAAAATGAAATTTGCTATACAGGCGGTATTTATGATGAACTCACAGGGCTGTATTATTTAAATGCACGTTATTATAATCCGGATGAAGGAGTATTCTTAAGTCAGGACACATATCGTGGAACAGAAAAAAATGCAGAGTGTTGGAATTTATATGCTTATTGTGCAAATAATCCAATTAACTATGTGGATCCGAGTGGACATACAGCCAGTTTGATACAAAGTGGGCAATACTTGCCGGCAGAAGCATGGGAGTCAATTAAAAAAATTGAAAAGGATAGTAATAGTAACAATAAGAATAATAAGAAAAAAAATAAATTAACAAAAGTGCAAAAATTATTTGTTGCTGTAATTGCAGGAGAGGCAATAGGAGAAGGCAAAAAATCATGGAAGGCTATAGCTCATATTATTATGAATAGAGTTAGAGATAAAACGCACGATTTTAAAAATTATAATACAGTTACCAAAGTTATTAAACAGCCATATCAGTTTTCAAGTTATTTCTATAAAGACAGGCAGTATTTAAAAGCAAAGAATTATTTGAAAAAGAGGAAACCTAAAAATAAAAGGTATGAGAGATTAATAAAAGCAGTTATTCCTATTTATAAGGGTAAGAAGAAGGATATAACTAAAGGGGCATTATTGTATTATAGTCCTAAATCGATGAATCCAAGGGGAAGTGAGCCATCATGGGATTTTAGTAAGTTAAAAGAAATTAAAATTAAAGGGATCGCTTCTAATAATTTTAGGTTTTATAAATATAAATAGTTAGGATTGGAGGTAAGAATGTGAAAAAAGCATTAATATGTTTTATATGTATCGTTGTTGTAATTGTAGCTGCTTATGGAGCAAAAAATATCAGTAGCAGCAAACAAGTTGAAAATGATACAACTTATGAAAAAGGTAGTGAAGATAAATTTGTAGAAGTGGAAACGTATAAAGAAAATGAGGAGGTTCTTTATAAATATACATTGCTTAATTCTGAAGGTAAAAATGTATATGAAGAAACCGGGTTATACAGAGAACCGAATGTAGAACAATTAGACAATGAGGTCGTAAGGGTTGGAGTTTCGGCAGGCTCTTCTGTTTATCAGGTTAGATATTTTGACACTATAAACAGTAAGATTTCTGAAATTTACTATACTCCATGGGATGAGTATAATAATAAATTAATTAGATTTGAAAACAAAAAGATGATAATTCAGGATATGTTTGATAAATCAAATTATTATAAGGAAGTCAAATTGGATATGCGTGACACGGCAGAACCTAATAGCGCAATAAAATCAGCTGAATTTTTAGATGATAACACTGTTAAAGTTACATATTTTTCTGAAGATGATGAAGAAATAACAAAAAAAATTAAACTGTAGAATAAGTTAAAGACTGAAAGTTTTAATATACAAATGTATTTATGAAAAAGCCGGTTGTTGTACATCGGATTTTAGAAACAACTTAATAACAAAATTGAATTGAACCAAATTGCTGCGCAATGGCCTGTCAGGGTTGTAGCGCAGTTTTTTTCGGCCTGTTATAGAAATCATTGCCATAATATCCATGCTTTTTAATGGAAACAGGATATATATACTAGTTGCAGGATATAGAAAATTGGAGTATCCTATAAATATATATAGTTATACGGTGGATATGGAGGCAATATGAGTATGGTGACAATGGTAGTGTGAAAAATGTATTTTAGGACGGTAGACTTTTCATACAAATATCATTCAAGATATTTCTATTCCCCAAAAATTAATTTTAATTAAATAAGGAGACAGCGATTATGAAGAGAAAGATTTTAATTATTTTAGTTGCAATTGCATCACTGTTTTTAACAGGAGTTAGTGCAGAGGATTTGTATGATAATGAGCAGAAGATTACACAGATATCCAATATTAATACAAATGAATTGTATAGTATGCCAATAGATGAGTTTATGTATGGAAGTTGTATACCAAGATATACTCAAAGGGATATCGAGAATAGACTGGGAGTCAAACCATATTGGAGAAAGGGCAAAAGGGGAAAAAACTACGGAATTTATAAGACAGATTCAAGTCATTATTTAATATTTACCTCAGATGATATGACATATGTGGATAGATGGTATGTGTCTGAAATACCATCAAAGGAATTATTTGAGAAATATGTGAAAAAAGGAGTGTCTATAAAGGTTGTAGCGTTACTGGATTCTGACTTGACGGAACTTGTCACGGATGAACATAGAAATTATACATATACATGTCATAGATTTGATGATGGAACATATAAGAGATTATCGTATGTTAGAAATAGTGATGGTGATTTTGTAGTTGATAAAATTACAGAGAAGAAAAGCATGTTACCTGTAGTTGAAAATCTGTTAGACAGTGATTATGCTCTAATAAAAGATGAAAACAAAAAACGTGAAGAGGAGTTTTTAGAAAAATTAAAGAAGTTTAATGAAAAGCCGGTCAGGCAGGAGGTTAAAAAGCCGGGAAGGGTTTCGATTAAGAAGGTTAAAGTTATCAGCAAAAAATCAGTTCGTGTAACATTTAAGAAAGTAAAAAATGCAAAAAAATATCAGATACAGTATGGATACAATCGAAAATTTAAAAAGGCAAAGATAAAGGTTGTTAAGAAAAATTATAGTGTGATAAAAGTTTCACCGGGAAAGACATGCTATGTAAGGATACGTGGAATAAACGACGGAGGAAAAGGAAAATGGTCAAAAGTAAGAAAAATAAAAAAATAATCAAAATTGGAGTTGTTGTAATCATATTCGCATTATTTTTGTATTGGTTTTTCGTACTGCGGATAGATTTAAGTCTTAACTTTGATTTGTGTCAAAAAGAAGGAAATCCAATTATGTGCTGCAATGATATAGGTAATTGTGCAATTGCAGGGACTTATGAGTGGGATGGCAGCGAAAAAGGAAAAGAAATTGCAATACCGGACGAATGGGATGGAAATAAGGTGACAAAATTAGGTGGATTTTATGGTAGAGGTGTTCCATTTGGCTTTGGCATCACATTTCCTAAGGAGTATTCGATAACTGATAATGGAGAAGAGATATATGTGTATAATAAGGGTTGGCTATCTGAAATTACATACAGGTACGATATAAAAAATGTAGTGTTTAAATTGAAAATTGGAAAAAATCTTAAGGAGGTTGGAAACGCAGAATTATGTGATTATTTTCCAAAAGCAGATAATAAAGGGAATATAACATTATACCACCCAGTATTATATGTGGAGTGCTCTAAAGAAAACAAACATTTTTATGCAAAAGATGGAAAACTTTATTATAGGGAAAATGACAAATTAGTAGAAAGTTTAGAATATGATTAGTTGATTGTAGAAAAAGAACTTTTTATTATGAAAGTATTAGGTAAATAGGATGAAAAGTTATCTTTACACAAGATAAATAGTAAAGTGGAGGAAGCTTAAATGAAAAAAGGTGAAAAAATAATAATTTTAATTGTAGCATTAGTTTGTCTTGCAGGTTGTGGCACAGATAATGGAAAGGCTACAGAGAGTGTAGTTGAGGAGAGTAGTGTTAAGGAAAATGAGATTAATACTACAGAACAGGAAAGTGTTGTGGCTACAACGGAAATGGAAAGCAGCGTGGATGAAATGGGGACAAAATGCGAACCTATGAAGGAAAGCGATGCAAAAGATTTTTGGATAGATGGAAATACATATTTAATAAAAATGAGATATGTGATGGATGGAGAAGAAAGTTTATTTGATTCAGACGGAACAGCACAAATACACAAAGAGAGAGAATATAAGGATGGTTTAATATATAATATTATAATTAATTCCAATGATGGAAATGTTAAAAATAGAAGTATGGCTCATTTCTATGTGGAAAATGAAAAAATATATATAGTTGATGATTATGACAGTAATAATGAAAAAATTAAAGATGACTATTTGCAGCTAGTATATCAGCAAAAGGATATTGAAAACGATAATGGAAAGGGACTTTATTACAGTATAGTAAATATTGACGGCATAACGAAATTTAAATTATATACATATTTGGTTGAGACAAATTATTATAATAACATAGAATGGGGAAAGGAAAGAAATATTAATTTCTTTGAAAATGGGTATGGAGCACAGAGGGATTTGCTTCAAGTAAAATTCATAAAGAAAAATTAAAGTAACATCATGAAGGTTAAAATAACATATCATATTCGGAAGTATTCGCAATATGCAAAATGAAAGTATTTAAAGAAATACGATGTGATAAATTATATTACAATATTGAAAGATGAAAAGGATAAAAAACTATGTATCAGAGAAAAATTTTAAAGGTAAGAAAAATGGGAATTGTTTTATGTTTGGCTTTATCATTGAATATGGTAGGTTGTGCCGGAACTAAAACAAACACAGTGTCAGAAACAAGTGGAATTTCTGATGAAGTCACAACGGAAAACGGTAATGGTGTAGAAACAGTTTCGACTGGTGAGGCATCAGAAACCACTGCTGAAAAATTCAGTATTGAGGATAAAAATATATTGAAGGTTCTTGAAAATAAAAAGAAGTATTTTAATACGGAATTTAATGATTATCGTTACGTAAAGGACTACAGTTCAGGTAATTATATGGTCGATAATAATGATGGCAAATACGAATATTGTGGAAGTGGAGATGATAGTAGCTACAATTTAAGTGTGGACAACTGGTGTCAGGTGGATATGGACTCTGATGGTAACAAGGAAGTAGTTTTAGAGACAAAACATGAAATAGTATTAGTTTTCCACAGTGAAAAGGATAAAGTATATTGTTATGCATTTCGTTATAGAGGAATGAAATCGATTAAAACAGATGGAAGTTTTGCAGGTTCAAGTAGTGCAGCAAATACTTATATAGGTAAAATAAGATTTGCCAATGGAGAATGCTATTATGATGAGATGTGTGCTGATGATGAACTGGATGATGATAATCAGGTATATCGCATCAATAAGAAGAATGTCAGCAAAGAGGAAGTTAAAGCATTTTTAGAAAAACAGGAGAAAAAGGAAGACGTTTTGTGGATGAAAGGTTATCCTACAGGTAAGTAAAATGTGCGGGTTTTGCCATAAAATGTGCTTTGCTTTGTGTGATTAAGGTAATGATAAAAATTCAGAAATATGATAACGAAGCTATAAAAGACACGTTGGAAAAAGAGCTGTTTAATAGTGATTGAAAATGGTGAAATACCAACGAACTAAAGAAGAGGAAAGGTATGTGTAAAGTGATTATGTATAACAGTAACCAATATGCAGAAATTTGTTTGAATGACGGATTATATGATAATTAATGGATTAATGCTGATGTCGTAACAATAAGTTATTTATAGTTTTTCTTTTATTGTATAGTGCAAGGTTTCGTTTATGAGACTAAGTTTTTAAAAAACAAATTTTTGGGGATTCTTCGGGAGGGGTTGGCGTTGCCAACCCCTTAAACTGCACCTTGAAAAAAACATCCCCTCAAAAAAAATGACTACCCTTTAATTATTTGAATATGTAAGTTTTTTAGAAAAATGGAATAATACATATATGCAAGAGAAAAATCATTTTCGAAAAATTTTAATAATATGTGAGAAAAGTACTGAGCAATTTTTTTCAAGGCAAGGATGATAATACATAATTTAATATGGATATTAGGAGTTATTTAATATGATAAAAAGGATAAGTAAGGTTTTCTTTATTTTTGTTACAGTGTTAGTCATTTTAGTGTTAGGATGCATACTCCTTAGAACAGAAAAATATGAGACTACTTCTATAGATTCAATTGGTAAATTCAAAGGAAATTTCTACTATGATATTACTTTATTTCCGAAGAATAAGATTGATAAATCAAAAGTAATCAAATATAAGTATAAATATATCGAAAGTTTATTGGATGATTCGCAGTACATTATTCTTACATATCAATATGATGATGATTATGATGAAGTGAAAAAAATGTTGTCGCTAATAGAAAATGAATATGGCAAGGTAACTTATAGTGATAGAAAATTTGATTTACCAGCATCCATTTTTTGATACTATTGGATTTTGAAGAGAGAAATTCTCAGGTTAAAAATTTCAATGATGGAGAACTAAAATCTTTTTCAATGATTATAATAGATGCTCTCGGTGGAAAGTCTGGAGTAGAGACAAATGGTGAGGAAAAGAGTTTAAAAAGATTTAAAAAAATCGTGACTTGTATAATTAAGTGCAAATAGTACTAAAAAATAGTGCTATTTGCACTATTTTTTTGCTTTTAATTACAAAAAGACAATTCAAAACCGTACAAATTTTAAGGTTTAAAAGAGTCGTTAAGAGAGCAAAGAAAACAAAAAAAATGAAAGGAGAAGAAAATGCCCAGAGCAAAGTTGACTTATGACGAGAGAGTATTAATACAAGACATGCATGAGGCAGGAGCCGGACGTAAAGAAATATGTGAAGCTGTAGGAATAACATCTATCGAACTTCAACAGGAATTAAGTCTGGGGTGGATAAAAAACGAAAAAAGATACAGTGCTGACAAAGCACAGTTTGCACTTAGATAATTAAGGATTAAAGAAAGAGGTAGAAAAAATGATTTACACAAAAATGCCTGAACAGTTACAAGAAATAATTGATGCGTTTTTAGACAACGATAAGGAAGTAAAGGTTGTGGAAGAAAAAGAAGTGGAAGAGGAAAAAGCGTAAAGCATATAAGAAAAATAATTGAATGTCACAGACATTAATATACTGTACATTGACAACTGAATATGTATGAATTGTATAAGCTGACTATGTTCTAAAAGAAAGTATACAAAATAACAATGAAATGATATAATTCAAGGAGGGTAGATGAGAAGATATTTATCAATTCCTATGTCTGTTACATTCATAGGTTTGGCGGATGCCTTAATATATCTGATTTACAAAAATCACATCGAGGGGAAAAATCATTACATGGGAACAACGGATGTTATAGCTATTGTAGTAGCACTAATTGGAGTGGCATCAGGTGTATGGTGCCAGATAATTCAATTAAAGAAAGACGGTAGTACAATTAGCGGCATAAAGATAGATACAACCGAGATAAGACCGGAAGTAAAAAACATTGATAAAAATGTAGATAAGGTTAGAGATGAAGTTGTCGAAAAAGTAGTTCCTCAAATGGAAAAACTCAATGGAATCGATTTATTAGTTGATGACTATAAATACAGGCAAAAAATAAAAAATGGAAGTTCCAATTTAATAAGTGAAAATCAGTTTAAATCATATATTGAGGGATTATTTGAATGCAACGCCTTGCTAAATGAAAATTTAAAAGACACTAAGGAGAAGTTGGCATTGTATCAGGGTTCACATGAACTTTTAAGAGAGGCTAATGAAGAAATAGCAAGATTGAATAAAATAATTGAAATCCAAAATGAAGTTATTGGGGACCTAAGGATTAACAATGATAAAGTGAAAAGTCAAAACGAAAAAAATAAACAGTACTACAAAAATAAGGATTTATCTTTGTAATACGATAAATAAAATATAATGAACTTAAGAAAGGGACTGAAGGGGCGAAATGTCAGCTGCCGGAATAACAAATGAAGGGAGCTGATGCCAATGGTTACATATGATGATATATTCAACTTTGTAATTATGCTTTGCACGGTTATTACACTTGTATTAACTATCATTAATGCAAAAAAATAACGCCCTTGCTTGACAATTGATTAGGACGTTATTTTTTAACTAACAATCAACCGGCGGCTAGGCTTTATCTAGCTTTCAGTCCTTTGCTTAAGTTCATTATAACACATCAATATCAAATTGCAATATGGTTTTGGGAGGTGAAGAAATGAAATCTGGAAAAAAGACTTTGATGTTTCTCTTAATTCTTTTTGCCATGACCTTCGCCCTGATGGGTAATGATGAAGTTTTGGCAAAGGTAAGATTTAACAGAACATCAAAAACAATAATAAAAGGTAAAAGTTACACGGTAAAAATTTCAGGAGTAAAACTTAAAAAGATTAAGAAAGTAAAACTGAAATACAATAAGAAGATTTTAAAGGTCAGAAAGGTTAAGAAAAATACATATAAGATTGTAGGAAAGAAAAAAGGAAATACCACATTAAAAGCTACCATAAGATACAGAAGACTGGATAACAGTGTGGGAAGAAAAAATCTTAAATGTAAATTTAAGATTAAAAAACAGGCAATACAGTCTGACACGGAAAACGCAGGCAGCAATGAAGATAACAATAACAGCTATGATAATTATTATGAAATGTCATCCAATTCAGTTGATGACGTAATCAGTTATCTTAATAAAACTGAAAGCGGACTTTACAATCTGAAAAAGGTTAATAATTATCTCATAGAAAACACCGCAAAAAATGCCGATTTCAGATATCGCATTATAGTTAATCCGTTTTATAGGGATGGACAATGGTATAGCGAAGAGGAATATAAGGAAATCGTAAATGAGGCGGAAAGAATCATTAAGGAGGCAGGAGTCACATCAGACATGACCGATCAGGAAAAGGCATGGCGCATTGGAAGAACCATTATCTACAACATTGATTACGTAGCAGGGACAAACATATATAGGATACATGATGCACTTTTCAAGAAGCAGACGGTGTGCGCGGGATATGCCAACACATATTCTTTTCTTTGCAGGTATATAGGACTTGACTGTGATTATGTGGATGGTGACGGTCATGCATGGAACATTGTCAGACTTGGGGAGTATTACTATAGGGTTGACCTGACCAATGCGTATTTTGTGCAATGTGCAGGTGTCCCGGGTGTTGTTGAATTCTTCATGTTAGATCCTTATGATCCAAAGATGGAAGAGGCTGAGGAATGTTACAGGACGGAGGAATACAAAAAAACACATCCCCTTGACACGGTGGATTATTATACGAGATGTGAGATGGAAGGAGTAAGCTGCTTAAGTCAGAAGGAACTCTTTGAACTGTTTAATTAAAAACAACTAAATATATTTGATTAAAAAACACAATTCATACATAAGTATGGGTTGTGTTTTTTTATATATAAAAATTTTAATAATGGAGGAAAAGTGAAATGAACTTTTTAAAAGGAAGAGGCAGAAGAATTACTGCCATGGTTCTTTCAGTGGTAATGATACTTTCACTGTTTACCGGTTATGCCGGAAACGAAAATGTATCTGCCGCAGGAAGTTTTCCCGTATCAGGCGTGCATACCGGCACACTGACACACGGAAGCTACAAAACACTGTCGGGACTTTATGCATCAACCAATGCAAAGGTCTGTGAGGCAGACACGATGAACTCGGAAGGGGATTCAAGGGCAGCCTTCTGTCTTTCACCGGGAGTAAGTGAGACTGCAAAGAAGGATGCCTATAAGTCGGCAACATACAATTCCGGATACGGTATTAAGTATTACAAGGCACTTATAGCTTTCTACTATGACAATAAGGATGCTTACAAAACGGATGCGGTAAGGTTTGCAACACAGTTCTTTGTCTGGAGAACGGTAATACTTGAAAGAAATCATAAGGGAAATTTTGCTGCATCGGCATATGACGGCAACGGTTTTAAATCCGGATTTGTTGCAACAATGAAGAGTCTCATGGGATATTCGGATGATACGGCAAAAAAACTGTATGATAAGGCATACGGTTACATTAAAAAAGGAGCAGCCGGAAACTATAACAATAAGGTGGCACTTCTTAAATGGACGGCCACTAAATCACAGACAATGCTTACTGGCAGGGTTTACTCTGACAAGGATGTTAATATAAAAATCAATAAGGACTTAGATCAGAGCGGTACGGGCATATCACTTGCAGGTACCCAGTATGTAATAACTGAAGGAAGTGAAAAGGGAACAAAAGTTGGAACATTTACACTTAACAAAAACGGAATAGACACCGTACTTATTAAAAAAGACGGTGTCTATGACAAAACGGTAACCTATTACATAAAGGAATCAAAAAATGTTGCGGGAACAACATCAAACAAAAACAATGACCCAATCAGGTTCAGCGTTAACTGGGGAAAGATTGCCAATGGTGGAAGCGGCGGAACACTTACACTTAATAAAGACGGTGTAAGCGGATCAAAACCTTCATGGGCAGATACGGTATCAGGTTTTAATACCTTATGCAAAAACCAGTTAACGGACAATGTTCCCCACATAAGCGTCAACATTAAAAAGACGGAAGAGGGAACCGGAAAAAATCTTTCAGGTGGAGAGTTTACCATTTATGCGTGGAACAAAAACAGCGGTAAGTATGAGAAGCTGACCACGGCAGGTAATCTGGGACATGAAGTAACCAATCCGGTGGTTACGGGTACTGACGGTAAGGCAAAAACGGCTGAACTTTACTACACGGCAAAAAACCTCGGTAAATTTAAGGTAACGGAAACAAAGGCTCCGGCAGATCACTTAAATGACGGGGCATCAAAGGAGTTTACCATAAAGTCGGGTAACGGTGTTACGGAAGATAGTCAGACATTAACATACAATATCACTAACAAAAAAATACCGCAGTATTATCCGGTTACCCTTGCAAAATCGGACAGTGAGACAGGCACACCTGTTTATGATGCTGAGTTTCAGATTTCGGTATTTAAGAACAGGGTTGACGGAAAGTACTATAAGTACGGCACTGTTGATTCAGGTACATCGCAGTATGACATGTACTGGGCTGAGACTAAAAATATAGATCAGGAAATTCATAACGGTGTTAAAACAAATACATATAGGACAAAAAATTTAAGAACAGGATGCACCTATCAGATAGTGGAAACAAAGCGTCCCGTGGGTTATGCCACAGGCGGCGGTTACTGGAGCTTCGGACACGGGGTAAGTGAGATTGTTAAAACCCTTGCCGATTATGATAAGTACAACCTTAATCTTATCATAGTTTTCAACCTGAACGATGACGGTACGGTTGAAATTTTGGATAATTACGCAAATGTACGTCACACACAGAAATACACCGAAGCAATTCAGGTAAGCAACAGTCAGGTATCAGGTGAAGTTACTGTTGTTAAGGAAAATGACGTAACGGGAGCAAAACTGCCCGGTGCGGGATTTGAACTGTGGGAAGTATCCGGGGAACATTATAAACAGGACGGATACGTGCCAAGTGCCGAAAACGGTGACATACTGTCAGGTTCGGGTGAGACCGGTGAAGACGGGACACTTACATTTGGTAAGCTGATTGATGACAATGATTCAGACGGTAACATGCACAGGGAAAACGGTACGGTTCTGGCAGAACATTATTATATTGCCGTTGAAACAAAGGCACCTGACGGTTACAGATTACCGGATGATCCCACAACAAAGATATATGTGGGAGCTGATGAGGCAAAGTGGACATCTTCCTCATTTGCAAATGCCTTTGAGAAAACCTATGTGGTAAAAAATCATGAGGCAAAACTTGACTTAAACCTTAAAAAGGTATCGGAAAGCAGAACGGGAAAGGAATCCGTTGCCCTTTCCGGTGCAAAGTTTGCACTTTATAAGGTGGAAAAAATCGTAACGGATGAACCGGGCATTGATGCTTCAACTGAAAATGCAATAAGTAATGATACCGTAATAACGGATGAGTCAGACACGGGAGCAACAGTGGAAACATCGGATGCGATTGATTACGGGGTATTAAGCAATGAAAACTACATTGGTTTTGATTACTCCAAACTGACACCGGTTGCAGACAACATCACAACGGATGAAAACGGTAATGCAACAGTCAGCGAAATAATGGGTGCAGGCGGATATGTTCTTGTTGAAAAGGAAGCACCTAAAAACTACATGGTTGCAGAGCCACAGTACATATTCATTGATGATAATACATTATATAGTACAACGTCCTTTGAAATCGAGGTAAGAGATAAGGAATTTGAGGCAAGGGTACGTGCCGTAAAGGTTGACTCAGATACAGGTA
>ERZ857801.1608-NODE-1608-length-22840-cov-3.478912_pt1 | contig 22840 bp, 19 predicted proteins | sample MGYA00519762_ERZ857801 | MGnify/ENA primary metagenome ERZ857801 (study PRJEB31778, sample SAMEA3449368) | human gut metagenome | biome: human gut; feature: human-associated habitat; material: faeces | place: United Kingdom | collected 2010/2012 ...
CAAAATATGTGGATGACAGAAAAATTACAGACCATTATGCCATAATACCAACGGGACAGGGACTTAATGGTTTGCAGAAGCAAAAGCCTATAAATCAAAAGGTTTATATGGTTATTGTAAGGAGATTCCTTAGCATATTTTATCCCCCTGCTATTTACAAAAAGGCATCTCTTATAGGTATAATGCCGGCAACCTACAGGGATGAAACTACAACAACGGAACAGTTTAGCTCTAATTTTAAAATCCTTGTAAATAAGGGATATCTGGAAATAGCAGGTGTGCCGAAGGAAAAGAAAAAAAGTGCAAAACAGGAAGATGTGGAAGGTACAAATGAAGAAAACAGTGAAAATTCCGAATTAAGTTTGGATGAAGATTTCTTTAATCTTTTGCATAATATAAAAAAAGGTGATAAAATCCCAGTATCGGGAACAGAGATAAAGGAGGGTGAAACTTCACCTCCTAAAAGATATACGTCAGGTTCACTTATTCTGGCAATGGAAAATGCCGGACAGCTTATTGAGGACGAAGACCTGAGAGCGCAAATTAAAGGGTCGGGAATTGGAACCAGTGCCACAAGGGCTGAAATTATTAAGAAACTGGTAAATATCAAATATTTATCTCTAAATAAAAAAACACAGGTTATTACACCTACCCAGTTAGGTGAAATGATATTTGGTGTGGTACATGGCTCTATTAAGTCATTACTAAACCCGGAATTAACCGCCAGTTGGGAATTAGGACTTACTCAGGTGGCAGAAGGCAAAATAACCTCAGATGAGTATATGCATAAGTTAAATGAATTTATAAGAGGCAGATTTAACAATGTAATAAATTTAAACAACTCAGGACAAATGACAGGTTATTACAACTACGTAGCGCAGTTTTATAGGAGGAAGAAATAATGTGTGGTATTGTTGGATATGTAGGGGAAAGAGATTGTACTGAAGTGCTTTTAGATGCATTATCAAAGCTTGAGTACCGTGGATATGATTCAGCAGGAATTGCGGTTTTTGAAAAGGACCGTATAATGGTTGAAAAATCAAAAGGTGAATTAAAGAATCTTAGAGAAAAAATAAATAAAGAACATAAACCGGATGGTCATTGCGGAATTGGTCATACAAGATGGGCAACTCACGGCGAACCGTCAGATATTAACTCTCATCCTCATGGAAGTAAGAGAGTATCAATAGTTCACAATGGAATTATTGAAAATTATAAAGATATAAAGAATTTCCTGATTGGAAAGGGTTATACATTTATAAGTGAAACAGACACTGAAACAGTTGCAAAATTATTGGATTACTATTATGAAGGTGATCCGGTGGAAGCTATTATTAAGACATTAAATGATATTAGAGGGGCTTATGCTCTTGGAATACTTTTTAAGGATTTCCCGGACAGAATTTTTGCAGTAAGAAAGGATAGCCCTCTTATTATAGGTGTAGGCGAAGAAGAGAATTTTATAGCTTCTGACGTTCCTGCAATTTTAAAATACACAAGAAAATACTATCTTTTAGAAGAAAATGAAATAGCAACCATTAAGTCAGACAGAATTGAATTTTGTAATATTCACAGAGAACCTATTACTAAGGAAGTGCAGGTTTCAAATTTGGATATGGATGCAGCTGAAAAAGGCGGATATGAGCATTTTATGCTTAAGGAAATACATGAACAGCCAACAGCGGTAAAAACTACAATTTCCCCAAGAATTAACAACGGAATGCCTGATTTATCAGAATGTGGTCTTACACCGGAAATGCTTAAGAATTACAGAAAATTCTTTATTGTGGCATGTGGAACAGCCATGCATGCAGGAATGGTAGGAAAATATGTAATTGAGAAGTTGGCAAGAACGGAAGTTACAGTTGATATTGCATCAGAGTTCAGATACAGAGATCCTATTGTGACAAGTGAAGACTTAGTTATTGTTATTTCCCAGTCAGGAGAGACTGCAGATACCAAGGCAGCCCTTCATTTAGCCCATGAAAAAGGTGCAAAGGTGTTAGCTGTGGTAAATGTTAAAGGTTCATCCATAGCAAGAGAGGCAGACATGGTTTTATATACTCATGCAGGACCGGAGATTTCTGTTGCATCAACTAAGGCATTTTCAGTTCAGATGGCAGTAATGTATCTGTTAGCATATGAAATGGCATATGCTAAGGGAACAATAACAGAAGAGGAATGCAGAAGACTCACAGCAGAATTACAGAAAATTCCTGAAATGATTGAGAAAACAATGGAATGTGAAGACAGGTGTAAGTATGTTGCCAGCAAGCTTATAACAGCAACCAGCCTTCTTTATATCGGAAGAGGACTTGACTATACCCTTAGTATGGAAGGTTCACTTAAATTAAAGGAAATATCATACATTCATTCAGAAAGCTATGCAGCGGGAGAATTAAAGCATGGAACTATTTCCTTAGTTACAGATGGAATGCCGGTTATTGGTGTGGCAACCCAGTCAGACTTACTGGAAAAGACTGTAAGCAATATCATGGAAGTTAAATCAAGAGGCGCCTTTACCATAACAGTATGCAAGGAAGGTACAGAATTTAGTGAAGGGGTTATGGATGAGGTTATAGAAGTTCCTGTCTTAGAGGACATATTAATGCCTCTTATTACGGTTATTCCTCTTCAGTTAGTGGCTTATTACACTACAGTATTAAAGGGACTTAATGTTGACAAACCAAGAAACCTTGCAAAATCAGTTACAGTTGAGTAATTACCGGTGTTATAACATCATAGAATAAACTGCAGCTGTAAGCAGTTTGGAGAGAAGGATAATATGTATAAAATAAAGGATTTATATGATTTAAATGAAACTATAGCAGCAGAACTTTTTGAAGGAAAGGAATATCCATGGGAAGTGTTAGCTGATATTGGTGATTTTATTTTAAAACTGGGTGATAAATTACCAAAGGATGAATTTACCAAAAAAGGTGACAATATCTGGATTCACAAGTCAGTTACCATAGCACCTACGGCAACTCTTAATGGACCGTTGATAATTGATGAGGGAACAGAGGTAAGACCGGGAGCCTTTATCAGAGGAAAGGCTATTGTTGGAAAAAATTGCGTAGTAGGTAATTCTACAGAGCTTAAGAATGTTGTATTATTTAATACTGTTCAGGTGCCACATTATAATTATGTAGGTGACAGTATTTTAGGTACTCACTCTCATATGGGAGCAGGCTCCATTACATCTAATGTAAAGTCTGATAAAACTCTTGTGGTAGTAAAAGACGGTGATGAAAGAATTGAAACCGGACTTAAAAAGTTTGGTGCCATGCTGGGAGATTATGTTGAAGTAGGATGCAATTCCGTACTTAATCCGGGAACAATGATAGGAAGACATACAAATGTTTATCCGTTGTCATGTGTAAGAGGAGTTATACCTGAAAATAGCATTTTCAAAAATAAGGATGAAATAGTATCTAAAAAATAGTCACGGAATTTTGCGAATTTACACATAATTTGGAAATGAAAACATATTGCAAAAAAAGGTTTCATAACTTATAATATAGTTACCTGAGATGCTCGTAGGTCCTGTATATTTTGAACCTACAGTTTGATTAAAGGGATTCCTATATTTCTAAGGGGATGACATGCCTCGTTATTTAGTGGACTTCAGAACTTTAGATGCGGTTGCCCACCTGGCATTTGCTAGGACTCAAAACGCAGGAAGGGCATTTCGGGTATACATAACAAACATAGGAAAAGCAGTCGGGCAGTTTTTACTGCCCTATTTTTAAAAGTAAGCCGGAAAAGTATAAAACTTCTCCGGCTTACTTTTATGCTGAATAATTTTCTGAGAGTATTAATAGTATGAAACATAGGGACAACATAAATAGGGGGGAGCATGAAAAAGATAATAGTGTTTTTTTCGGTATTTTTTCTTATAACAGCCATTATAACAGGAAAAAAATGCCGGGAAGTAATACAAAAAATAGATACAATTTCCACTGAAAATACCACAAATATTCTGATTAAAGAAGCAACAACGGAAGACAAAAAGAAAACAGGTATAAAACAGCTTCAAAAGGTAAGGATTGTAATAATGAGTAACAATTATACATCAATTTATCATTCAAGCCTAACACTAAAAGGAGACAATCTAAAGGTTTATTACGGTAAAAATTTTGCAAAACAAAAAGGCTGCAAAAAAGTTAGTTTAGATGGAGATAGCAGTTATTTTAAAAACAGTGATGTGGTAAAAATTTATGGGAAAACCGGCATCACAATACAGGGGCATAATACTGAAAACGGTTCTCCGGTGTATATGGGGGAATTATATTTATATAGGGAACAAAGCGGAATGGTTGTGGTAAATCAGGTGGATATGGAAAATTATATTGCGGCAGTTATATCCAGTGAGATAGGAGAGGAATCTTCATTAGAGGCATTAAAGGCACAGGCTGTGTGTGCAAGAAATTTTATTATGAAATCTAATGCTTTAAAATATGAAAAGTATAAGGCAAATGCTGATGACAGTACTGATTTTCAGGTGTACAACAGAATAAAGCCGGGAAAAAACAGCAAAAAGGCGGCAGAAGAAACTAAGGGAGTAGTAATGACTTACAAAAACAAGTTAATAAAGGCTTATTATTTTTCCACATCCTGTGGATATACCACCGACTACAAAATATGGGGTAAGGAGAAGATGAATTATTTAAAGGGGGAAAACTTTACGGAAAATTCCAAAAGAAATGTAAAAAATCAGTGGGAGTTTAAAAAATTTATTAAAAAGAATGTAAAAGGAATTGAAAGCAAATATCCATTTTACAGGTGGAGGGTTTATTATACCAATGAGCAGTTAGAAAATTCCATTTATAACACCACAGGGGTAAATGTGGGAAATATAAGCCGTATTGAAGTAAATGAGAGAGGTGCCGGGGGAATTGCTTCCCAGATTACCGTATACGGTGACAAAAGACAGATTGTTATGCAAAATCAAAATGAAATAAGAAAGGCGTTATGCTCATGTTACGGAAAAATCAAATTATGTGATGATACCACAAGAGCTGGAATGACTATGTTGCCTAGCGCATTTATTCTGTTGGAAAAGGAAAAGGGAGGCTATACCATATATGGTGGTGGCTTTGGTCATGGCAGTGGAATGAGTCAGAATGGAGCCATGGAAATGGCAAAGTCAGGGAAAAATTATAAAGACATCCTAAAAAACTATTATCATGGCATTGAAATAAAGAATGCTAATTAGGATTACTTTTGAACTTTTTCATAGTAAAATGCCTCTGTTTCAGGATGAAGAAGCTTATTTATTTCTGCACCGATAAATAAAATATAGATACAGAAATATATCCAAAGCATTATAATAATAAATGCCGTAAGACTTCCGTACATATAGGACATATTCGAAAAATTATCAATGTAAATAGAAAATACATATGAAAAAATCATCCATCCAAGGGCAGAAAAAAGAGCTCCCGGTATACATTTTTTTATTGTTGTAAGCCTGAAGTTAGCTATTTTATACAGTATGATGAAAAATCCCGATAAAATAACAAAAGATATAAGATATCTTAATATAAGGGTAAGTATTGTAACATTCTCCAGTATTGGAATAAAGGACAAAAGAAGATTAAATATCCTGTTACCAAATACCAAAAGAACCATGGTTACAATAATTGCCAGTAAAAATAAAATAGTATAGAGCATAGAAACAAAACGTGATATTAAATAGTTCCTATCACGGTGAATTTTACTGATTTCATATAAACCAAACATTACTGAAAGAACACCCTTAGAGGCAGACCAAACTGCGGCAATAGCCACAATGGAAAGCAACGTTCCTGATACATGGGTATACAGCTCACCAATAATCTGAATGAGAAGGGGCTTAATAACATCCGGTGAATAACCGTTGATAATTCTTATAAGGGCATTTTTGTCTAAACTTGTCATACCAACTACGTTTAAAAATAAAAGTAAAAAAGGAAATAGTGACAAGGTAATGAAAAATGACGCCTGTGCGGTATATATTCCAACTCTGTCCTTTCCCATTCTATAAAAAAATCCATATATATTCAGGGCAAAATTCATAATTTTTTTCATCTTAATCTCCGTTTATATAAAGTATATGCATTAGTATAACATTTTTTCCCGGGATGGCAAATATGTACAGGGAAAACAAATTATGATAGGATAAATTAAAACATAGGACAAGATGAGGTAAAAAACATGAAAAATAGAATTTTAATAGTTGAAGATGAAGAAGCAATTGCTAAAATGATTTCCATGAATTTAAAGGTATCAAATTATGACACTAAAATATATTCCGACGGATTAGAGGCAGCAGAAGCACTAAAAGAGGACAGTGAATACGATTTGGCATTGTTAGATGTCATGCTGCCGGGTATGGATGGGTTTGAACTGTTAGAAATTGTTAAACAATACCGCATTCCGGTTATTTTTCTCACGGCAAAGGATGATATTGAATCTAAAATACAGGGATTAAGAGGCGGAGCCGATGATTATATTGTAAAGCCCTTTGAGGTGTTGGAACTTTTAGTGAGAATAGAAAAGGTATTAGAGAGAGAAAATAAGCTCTCAGACGTAATAAAGGTTTTAGATTTGGAAATTGACATATCACAACGTACAGTTAGAAAAAATGGTGTGGAAATACTATTAAAGCCTAAGGAATTTGAATTGTTAAGGGTTCTGGCAAAAAATAAAAACATAGCAATATCAAGGGAGAAGCTTTTAAGTATGGTATGGGGATATGAATATATGGGAGAAACAAGAACAGTGGATGTACATATAGGACAGCTTAGAAAGAAATTAGATTTAAGTGACAATATAAAAACAGTGTCAAAGATGGGCTACAGACTGGAGGATTAAATGAAATTAAAAACCAGAATTATATATATATGCTGTATGGCGGTTTTGGTGGCATCCTTTGTAAGTGAGGCTTTTATCTGGGTGATAACAGGAAAAAACATAGAAAACGAGGCTATTGCTAACGGATATCAGGATTGTTTTCTGATTAGGGAAAAGATAGAAAATGATATTACACAATTAAAGTTATCAGCTGATGAAGAATTAAATTACATGATAAAAAAATATGGAGATGACTATATTATTGCATATAAATATAAGGATGCGGATAATGAATCAAAGGGTGCTGGGGAAATATATAATAACACCATATTTACTTATAAGGAGTTAAAAGCACTAAAATACAATCAATATGATGTTGAGAGTAATGTTTCAGAAGGAGATAAAATAAAGTATGCAATATTAAGTTATGGTGGAAGAAGTTATGTTGTATATCATTTTGAAACTGAAAAGTCAATGGTAATATTCCGTCTGTATGACATTACAGATGTGCAGCAGGAAAAGATACAATTAGCCCTGCTTATGCTTGTTATAACTATATGTGTTACGGGAATAACAATATTTGTTCTGTTTTTTGTTTTACGTAGGGAGTTTGCACCTCTTAACAGATTAAATGAGGAAGCAGGAAACATTGCCCGGGGACTTTATGATAAGAGGATTGATATTAGAAAAAAAGATGAAATAGGCAGGTTAAGTGAAAACTTTAATCAAATGGCAGAAGCAGTGGAACAAAGAACCAGGTCTTTAGAAGAATCTGAACAGAAAAAGACGATTTTTATGGGAAATCTCACTCATGAACTTAAAACTCCAATGACTGCCATATCAGGATATGCTCAGACTCTTCTTACAGCTAAATTAGATGAAGAGGAAAAACAGGAGGCACTTCAGTATATATATGAGGAATGTAAAAGATTAGAGAGACTTTCAAAAAAAATGATGAAGCTGTTAGGGTTAAGCGAAAGTGAAGATATTAATGTTAAATGTATACCTGTTTCACATATATTTGAAGCGGCAAAGAAATCATGTCAGGTGATTTTAAAGGAGAAAAATATTTGTTTTAAATCAGTGGAACATGGAGAGAGCTTTTTTATGGATGAGGATTTAATGACAGATGTACTTATTAACTTAATAGATAATGCAGTAAAAGCCAGTGAAAATGGTGGAAAGATTTCTTTAATTGCTTATAAAAACACCATTAAAGTTATTGATTATGGAAAGGGAATGCCGGAAAAAGAACTGAAAAAAATTCTTGAGCCGTTTTATATGATAGATAAATCAAGAAGCAGAAAAAACGGTGGCGCAGGATTAGGTCTGGCACTTACGGCAACCATTGTGGAAAAACACAACATAGATATGAATATTGAAAGCGAAGTAGGAAAAGGCACAGTGGTTACATTAACCTTTAAATAATTACAATTTGTTTACAATTTGAAGAATACTTGATTATCAGGTCCGTGTTAGTATGTTTTATGTAAGAAATATATTAACGCGGACTTTTTAAGTGTTGTGTTAATAACATAAAATCTGGAGGTAAAAATGAGATTAAAAAGAAATATAGTTGCAGTTGCCATGGCAATGACCATATTTGCTACAGGATGTCAGAAGGCACCGGAGGAATCTGTGGTAAAAAATAAGAACTTAGACAAAATGATACAGCAGGCGAAGGAGACAGGAGATAAAGACTCGAATCCTGAAAGCATTGCCCGGGAATACAATGAATATAAGAAAAAAATAAAAAATGAAAAATTAAGTGTAAATGTAGATATTGATGCTAAAGTAGACATTCCTAAGGTTAAGAAAATGTCAGTTATTAAAGTTAAGCAGAAAAAAATAACCCAGCAGTTTGTTGATGATTTGTTAAAGGCATTAAACCTGAAACAGACCTTATATGATGGATGTATCACAAAAGTTAATACAAAGGAAGAATTAGAAAAAAGTATACAGGATACTAAAAAGGAATTAGAGCAGTTAAAGAAAGAAAATGAAGAAGAGGTAATTATTAATGAACAAAAAATGGTTTTAGATGGACTAAAAGAAGAATATAAAACTGCACCTAAAACCATTGACTGGAATAAATATAAATCTGATTTGAAAATAACTCCTGTAAAAAAGTTATACGAAAGGAATATAAAGGATAAGTTTTATTCATGGGAATATGGTTTAAATAAAACAGGGGATGTATTATATGCTGTCAGTAATGAAAATGAAAAGTTGAAAAGTTCCTTATACGTTCAAAATAATGAAGAATATGGAAATGGACTAAGATTTTACAGAACAACAAGAGGATTTGGATGGATATTTAGTGTGGGTTTTTCACAATGGAGAGGAAATTTAGAAACTAATAATGGAATGTGGCCTACAAATAGAAAAATACAGTCATCAGATACGGTTTTTGATTTTGACGCAGATAGTGGTTTTGAAGACGAATTGGTGGAAAGTAAGGATGAACCGGCTACTTTATCGGAAAATAAAGCAAAACAAACAGCTGAAAAATTTTTAAAGGATGTGGGATTAACTGATTATAAACTGGATAAGTCCGGTTTCTACTATGAATTAATTCCAAATGATGAAAAGCACTCAGAAGATGAAACATATTATCGTAAAATATACTATTTGAGATATTTAAGAAGTATAGACGGTGTTGCAGTGGAAAATGGAAATACAGGTAAATTCACAGATGAAAACACCGGTGGTGATTATACCAAAAATGAGTGGAACGGCGAAAGCATAGATATATGTGTCAATGATGCGGGGATAGTTACTTTTAATCTTAACTCACCTATTGAAACAAAGGATACAGTTGTAAAGGAATCAAAGCTTAAAAGCTTTAGCAGTATTAAAAAGACTTTTGAAAAAATGATAGTTACATCTAATGCACAGCTGGATAATGGTGATGGTTTTATTGATAGTATAAACATAAATGTTAAAAAAGTAGTACTCAGATATATGAGAATAAGTGAAGCCAATGATTTTCAGTCAGGATTATTAGTACCGGTATGGGATTTTATTGGAACTAAAAAGTATAAATACAATACTAAGTCAAATGATGAAAATGGAGAAAATGAAGAAAGTCTTATGACAATAAATGCCATTGACGGAACGGTAATTGATAAACAGTTAGGATATTAGGAGGAAAAAGGTGAATAGTTTTGAAAGCGATTTAAAAAGGGCTGTTATATCCGTTCCTTTTATTGCAGGAGTAATAATTGAGACAATAATTTTATTCACATCAGGCTTTGATTCTGATTTGTTTAAAGTAAGTGTGCCTGTGGCAGCTACATTGCCTTATTCCACTGCATGGCTTTTAGACTATCAAAGCGGGTTTGTAAAGGAGTATGTTCCAAGGTGTGGAATAAACAGTTACATTATCAGCAAAATACTGGCATGTGGAATAAGTGGTGGCTTGTTAGAAACGCTGGCATGCTACATTTTCTCAGTATTTAATGAAAACAGTGGTATTAAGCTTAATTTGATTTTCTCATCAGGAATGTTGTGGGCGGTAGTTTCAGCTACCCTTGCAGCATGGTCAAAAAGCAGATACATAGCTTACGGAGGCTCTTTTGTAATATATTACATACTGGTGATTTTTCACGACAGATATTTTGAAAGCCTTTATTCAATTTATCCCTATGAATGGATTAATCCGGAGCATGTCTGGGTGTTTGATGAGCAGGGAATAGTGATTTTAATGTCAGCAATAACAATATTTTTTGCACTGTTATATTATTGTATAATCCGGAGGTGTATTGAACGTGTATAGACTTAAACAGGTGTTAATTATTGCCATGGAAAATTTCAGAAGGTGGAGGAGAAATCCCCAGATTATCATGGCATTTTGTCTTGGATTTATAATATGTTTTCTTTTATCTGATAAGGTTATATCCTTTGCAAAGGATAGTGACACGGTACTTCAGATTTTAGAACCTTTTATATGGACTTTTGGTGATGCAAAATCCGTTTTAATAGTTTCATTATGTCTTCTTTTGCTATTTGGAAATATGCCTGACTTAAATAATGAAGTCCCTTTTATGTTAGTAAGAACTAATAGAATATGCTGGATGCTGGGACAAATAGTATATTTAGTAATTGCAACATTAATTTATATGATATTCATATTATTGTCCACTGTATTTCTGGCTTCTTCCCATGCTTTTGTGGAAAATATGTGGAGTCAGGCAGCTGCAATACTGGGGTATTCGGATATTGGAACGGAGTTGTATGTTCCATCTTTTGTAAAAGTAATGGAATTATCATTTCCCTATGAAAGTATGGTAAATATATTTTTGTTAATGATAGGGTATGCACTTTTGATGTCGGGAGTAATTTTATTCTTCAATCTTTTTAAAAGAAAGGGAGGCATGATAGGGGGAATAGTTTTTAGTGGGTTGGGATTCTTACTTACGCCGGATATTATAGGAAAATGGATGGGGCTTCCTCAGGAGAGAATGAAAATTGCAAATATAATTTTCGGATGGATTTCTCCTCTTAATCATGCCACGTATTATATGCATAATTTCGGGTATGATAATTTGCCGAAATTATATCAGTCATACATATTTTTTGCAGTGGGAAGTATAGTGCTTTTTGCATTGTCACTGTGGAAAATCAAACGTTACCAGTTTAGTTTTACAGGAACACAGCTGTAATGTTTAAATAAAATTCAGGAGGCAGTGATGGAAGAAAATGGTGGAATAGTTGTAGAACATGTATATAAATCCTTTGGCAGGGAACATGTTTTAAAAGATGTAAATCTTAAAATTTTGCCGGGGCATATTTTAGGTGTTGTGGGAAATAACGGAAGTGGGAAAACAGTATTAATGAAATGTATATGTGGGTTTATGAAAGCAGATAAAGGAAATATATACGTTAATGGTGAACACATAGGGTATGGGAAGGATTTTCCTACGGATTTGGGGCTTATAATTGAAACACCGGGGTTTTTACCGAATGTTACAGGGTATAAAAACTTAAAAGTTCTTGCCTCCTTAAAAGGCAAAATAGGGAAAAAAGAAATAGTTGAAACATTAAACCGTGTAGGTCTTGACCCTAAAATGAGAAAGCCTGTATCAAAATATTCTCTGGGAATGAGACAAAGACTTGGTATCGCCCAGGCAATAATGGAAGATCCCAAGGTTCTTATTTTAGACGAACCATTTAACGGGCTGGACAAAAACGGTGTTGTACATATGAGAGAATTATTAAAGGAATTAAAGAATCAGGGAAAAGCAATTCTTCTGGCAAGTCATAATGCAAAGGATATAGAGGAATTATGTGATATGGTTCATGACATGGAGGATAAGTGGGAATGAGATTTTACAAAAATATAGTTGGAATAATTATGGTAATGCTAATGACAATAAGTCTTTGCATAAATAATGTACCCGCAGATGATAGCGCTGCCTCTGATAAAGGAGGCAGTGTGACATCAGATAACAGTGGGGATGCAGGGGATACGGCACCTGTTTTTGAGCCTAAAATTATGGTTGAATCTTATAATTTTTCAAAGAAAACAATATATGCCGGCAACTCTGCAACAGTAAATATTGTTTTGGTTAATACAAGCACAACAAGTGCCATTAAAAACATGATGGCAACAGCATCCATTGAAAATGAAAATTTTCAGCTGACTGGTAAAAATGACAGTGCATATATTCCATATATAGCAGCAGGAGGACGATATACACTGTCATTTAGTTTTAAGTCTAAATCAGATACACCAAGAGGGCAATATGACCTTTCCCTGAATATGGATTATGCTGATAAGGATGGTGCAACATATTCTTCAACAGGCAAAGCCAAAATAGATATAGTACAAAAGACGAGAGTTAAATTTGATAATCTTGTAATAAGCAGTGAGGCAGAGGCAGGAGATACAATAGAAGCACAGGTTAATGCCATGAATTTAGGAAAAGAAACCGTGAAAAATGTAAGGGCAGTAATTAAGGCTGATGGTCTTACTCCTAAGGGAACGTTGTATATAGGGGACATTGAAGGGGGACAAATGGGTCAGGGGACTGTTTCCGTAGATGTGGGCGCAATGAGCAGGGGAAAAAGCGAATATGGAAAAACAAAGGGGAAGGTTATTTTTTACTATGAGGGTGGAAACGGAAAAACTAAAAAAGTTAAGAAAAGTTTTGAACTTAATATAAAGCCTATTAATATGCCTCAGGATACAGATACTAAAAAAGAGGATAATGCAGGTCAGTGGTGGATTGTAACAGGGGCGGTATCCGGACTAATTGTTATAATACTTGTGGTAATAATTGTAGGGGCAATAAGAAAAAGAAATGGAGCAGGAAATGAAATGGCTAAGTAATTTTCTAAAATTAAGAAAACAAAATGATTATGTGAAAATTATTCTTCTGTTTGTTTTAGTGGCAGTATGGGTTATTGGAAGTTCTGTATACAATATAGTGGAAATCAGGAAGAATTTGTCTAAACCTACGGAATATGTATTAATGGTGCAGGGAAATAGTGCTAAAAGCGGTGATTTGAAAAATGCAGGGGATGTAACCGGAATAAGTAATGTGACATTTCAAAAAAGTGACACCATAACAGTTGGAAATGAAAGCATAGAGTGCTTAAAGGTATCAAAAGAATATCTTGAAAACGTTTATAATGTTAAGGAAACGTCAGGGATGAGAACTTTTTTTCTAACTCCTGCATTATATAAAAAAATACAAAAAAACAGCCTGAGTAACAGTGTAAACATGACATATTCCATAGAGGAGGGGGAAAAGAAAACAGGAAAATTTGTCAAACTGGAAAATGAAATGTTTAAGGATGAAGAAATTGCATTTACAATGGGAGAAAGAATTGATTTTCAAAGTGAATGTAATGAAATAAGGGCATACGTTACTAAAAGGGATATTGATGGAACCCAGAACAGAAAATTAGAAAAAAGCGGTTTAACATTAGAAAATCAGACGGAAAGTATGGAAACGGATTTTAACATAAAACTTAAATTCACTGAGGCAAAGTATAATATTTTAATTGGTATTATATGTATTGTGTCGGCTATAATTATGAAGTCTATGATTAAAAGAAAATAGATAATTTTCAAACTTGACAGTAATATTTTTGTATGTTAAAATCTGAATGTTGTAAAGGCAATGAATGTGTAAGTAGACAGCTGTTTTCTTTAAGAGAGAGAGACTCACCGGCTGAAAGGTCTCTTAAGTTCAGACAGTGGTTGAATTTCCCACAGGAGCCGCACTTATGAACGGATTCCTTAGTAGTTTGTGACGTGAGAGGCGCGTTAAGCATAAATGAGAGTTTACGGATATTATTCGTGAGAATATGGGTGGTACCGCGGAAGTGTATATTTCGTCCCTGCATCGTATGATGCAGGGACTTTTTGCGTTAGCAATAAAGAAAATTATTTATTAAAATAAAGATGAAAGGACAGGTAACATGAAGGAGAGATTAGAAGCAATTAAAGAGGAAACAATTGCAAAAATCAAAAATGCCGAAGATTTAAATATTCTTAATGACATAAGAGTAGAAATCCTTGGAAAGAAGGGACAACTGACAGAAGTTCTTAAGGGAATGAAGGATGTTGCTCCGGAAGACAGACCAAAGGTAGGTCAGATGGTTAATGATACAAGAAAAGCCATTGAGGAAAAAATGGAGGAAGTTAAAGCCCAGTTACAGGAAAAGGCAAGAGAAGCAAAACTTAAGGCAGAGGTTATTGATGTTACACTTCCTGCTAAAAAGAACAAAATAGGACATAAGCATCCTAACACATTGGCATTAGAGGAATTGCAGCGTATATTTGTGGGAATGGGATACGAAGTGGTAGAAGGTCCTGAAGTGGAATACGACTATTACAACTTTGAGGCACTTAATATACCGGCAAATCATCCGGCTAAAGATGAACAGGATACATTTTATATTAATAAAAATATCGTTCTTAGAACACAGACTTCATCAGTTCAGGCAAGAGTAATGGAGAAAACACAGCCGCCTATCAGAATTATTTCACCAGGCAGGGTTTTCCGTTCAGATCAGGTAGATGCAACACATTCACCATCATTCCATCAGGTTGAAGGTCTTGCAATTGACAAAAACATTAACTTTGCAGATTTAAAGGGAACGTTACAGGAATTTGCCAAGGAGTTGTTTGGACCTGATACAAAGACTAAATTCAGACCTCATCACTTCCCGTTTACGGAGCCAAGTGCAGAAATGGATGTTTCATGCTTTAAATGTGGAGGAAAGGGATGCAGATTCTGTAAAGGCGAAGGCTGGATTGAAATTTTAGGATGTGGTATGGTACATCCTCACGTACTTGAAATGTGTGGAATTGATCCTGAAAAATATCAGGGATTTGCATTTGGAGTAGGATTAGAGAGAATAGCATTGTTAAAATATGAAATAGATGATATGAGACTGTTATACGAAAACGATGACCGTTTCTTAAATCAGTTCTAAAGGAAAGGAGTTTACAATAATGAATACACCATTATCTTGGATAAAAGCATATGTTCCTGAACTTGAATGCAGCGATCAGGAGTATATGGATGCAATGACTTTATCAGGAACAAAATGTGAAGGCTACGAGAGATTAGATGCTGATCTTGACAAAATCGTTGTAGGACAGATTGAAAAAATAGAAAGACATCCGGATGCAGATAAGTTAGTTATTTGTCAGGTAAATATAGGAACAGAAACTATTCAGATAGTTACAGGAGCACCAAATGTTGAAGAAGGTCAGAAGGTTCCTGTAGTTTTAGATGGAGGAAGAGTTGCCGGAGGACATGACGGCTCAAGAACACCGGGAGGAATTAAGATTAAGAAGGGCAAGCTTAGAGGAATAGAATCCTGTGGTATGATGTGCTCTATTGAAGAGTTAGGCTCATCAAGGGATTATTATCCAAAGGCACCTGAAAACGGTATATATGTATTTGATGATGATGTGGAAGTAGGGGCTGATGCTGTAGAAGTGTTAGGTCTTCACGATACAGTATTTGAATACGAAATCACGTCTAACAGAGTTGACTGTTACAGTGTAATGGGTATTGCAAGGGAAGCAGCAGCTACATTTAAAAAGCCTTTTGTGGCACCAAAAACAGCTCCTGTGGGAAAAGATGGAGATGTAAATGATTACATTTCAGTTGAAATTAAAGATAGGGATTTATGTAAAAGATATTGTGCAAAGGTAGTAAAAAATGTAAAAATAGCTCCGTCACCGGAATGGATGCAGAGACGTCTTGCAAAAATGGGTATCAGACCTATTAACAATCTTGTAGATATTACAAATTATGTAATGGAAGAGTTTGGACAACCAATGCATGCTTATGACTTATCAACAATAGCAGGAAATAAAATTGTTGTAAGACGTGCAAATGATGGAGAAACATTTGAAACATTAGATGGTCAGGAAAGAAAATTAGACAGCGAAATGCTTATGATTTGCGATGGTGAAAAGCCTGTAGGCTTAGCAGGAATCATGGGTGGAGAAAATTCAAAAATAAATGATGATGTTAAGGATATGCTTTTTGAGGCAGCATGTTTTGATGGCACCAACATCCGTCTTTCATCAAAGAGAGTAGGACTTAGAACTGATGCATCAGGAAAGTTTGAAAAGGGACTTGACCCTAATAATGCAGAGGATGCAATTAACAGAGCATGTGAGCTTATTGAAGAGTTAGGTGCCGGTGAGGTTGTTGCAGGTATGGTAGATGTATATCCTGAAAAGAAGGAGGAACATACTATTAAATTTGATCCTGATTATGTAAATAAACTTATTGGATTTAATCTTACAGAGGAGCAGATGGTAAGTTATTTCCCTGCTCTTGAGCTGAAATATGATGCTGCAACTAAGACAATTACGGTACCTACATTCAGACAGGATTTAATTGGTATGTGCGATATTGCTGAAGAAGTGGCAAGATTTTACGGATATGCCAACATTCCTACAGCACTTCCAAGTGGAGAGGCAACAGCAGGAAAATTATCCTATAAATTAAGAATAGATGAAATTGCAAGAAGAGTAGCTCTTTACTGTGGATTTTCACAGGGAATGTCATATTCATTTGAAAGCCCGAAGGTTTATGACAAATTGCTACTTCCTATGGATTCTGATATGAGAAAATCCATTGTTATCTCAAATCCTTTAGGAGAAGATTTCAGTGTTATGAGAACATCATCTCTTGGAGGTATGCTTACATCATTAGCTACAAACTACAACAGAAGAAACAAAGACGTAAGACTTTTTGAAATGGGAAATATTTATCTTCCAAAAGCTTTACCACTTACAGAGCTTCCTGATGAAAGAATGCAGTTTACACTAGGATTTTATGGTGATGGTGATTTCTTTACAATGAAAGGTGTTGTGGAAGAATTTTTAGAGCAGGTAGGAATGAAGGACAGAGTACACTATGATGCTGATGCAGGTAAATCATTCTTTCATCCGGGACGTCAGGCTAACATAGTTTATGACGGAAATGTTATTGGATATTTAGGAGAAGTTCATCCTACAGTATGTGAAAATTATGACATGAAAACAAGAGCATATATTGCAGTTATTGACATGCCATATGTATATGAAATGTCTTCATTTGATAAGAAATATGAGGGCATTGCCAAATTCCCTGCTGTCACAAGAGATATTTCAATGGTAGTTCCAAAGAATATTTTAGTGGGACAGATAGAGGAAGTTATTGAAAAGAGCGGCGGAAAGAATCTTGAAAGCTACAGTCTCTTTGACATATATGAAGGAGACCAGATTGAAGAAGGATTCAAGTCAGTTGCTTATTCAATAGTATTTAGGGCAAAGGACAGAACATTAGAGGAAAATGATGTTTCAAGTGCAATGAAGAAGATTCTTAAAGGACTTGAAGAAATGGGAATCCAGCTTAGAGGATAGAACCTTAAGGGTAAGTTGATTAAGACAGGCATATCATAAGTGGTGAAAACTACAATGGTATGTCTGTTTTTATAAGAATCTAAAAAATAGAAGGGGAAAATGTGAAAAAACACCATTATATTTAGCTTATGAAACAGATAAACTTCTTTAGTATTTTACAAAGCTTAAAAGATATTGTAAACTAGTAGGCGGACAATAAAACAAGAGGTGATAAAAGTGAAGTTTTTGATACAGCGTGTAACTGATGCTAATGTTTCCGTAGATGGAAAAGTAGTTGGCAAAATAGGAAAAGGATTTATGGTTCTTATAGGAATTGCCGGTACGGACACTGTGGAAATTGCTGATAAAATGATTAAAAAACTAATTGGAATGAGAATTTTTGAAGATGAAAATGGGAAAACCAATTTAGCTTTAAAGGACGTAGGTGGAGAGCTGCTTCTTATTTCACAGTTTACTTTATATAGTGATTGTAAAAAAGGTAACAGACCTTCATTTGTAAACGCCGGTGCACCGGATATGGCAGATGAAATGTACCAATATATTATATCACAGTGCAAAAAAGAAATAGATGTAGTTGAAAAGGGAATATTTGGAGCGGATATGAAGGTAAGCCTTGTAAATGACGGACCTTTTACCATTGTGTTAGATAGTGATGAAATAATAAAGAACAAATAGAAAAGAGGATATATTATGTGTAGCGAAAATAAAATGAGTTTACATGATTATTATTATGATTTGCCTGAGGAGTTAATTGCTCAGGATCCTTTAGAGGATAGAAGCAGTTCCAGACTTATGGTACTTGATAAGGAAACAGGGAATGTGGAGCATCACGTATTTAAGGAAATAATAGATTATTTAAATCCGGGAGACTGCCTTGTTATAAATGATACAAAGGTTTTGCCTGCAAGATTGTATGGAAACAAAGTAGGAACAGACGCAAAAATCGAAGTTCTTCTTTTAAAGAGGCGTGAAAAGGATGTGTGGGAAACTTTAGTTAAGCCCGGCAAAAAATGTAAGCCGGGAACTGTTATTAACTTTGGCGACGGCATTCTTACAGGAGAAGTTATTGATGTAGTTGAGGAAGGAAACCGACTTATTAAGTTTAATTATGAGGGAATATTTGAGGAAGTATTAGACAGGTTGGGTGAAATGCCTCTTCCACCATATATTACCCACAAACTTAAAGATAAAAGCAGATACCAGACGGTATATGCCAAGTATGAAGGCTCAGCGGCAGCACCAACGGCGGGACTTCATTTTACTAAGGAATTATTAGAAAAAATCAGGGAAAAGGGTGTTAAAATTGCCCACGTTACCCTTCATGTGGGACTGGGAACTTTCAGACCGGTAAAGGTTGACAATATTTTGGAACATCATATGCATTCAGAGTTTTATATGGTGGATGAAGAAGATGCTAATCTCATTAATACATGTAAAGAAAATGGTGGACGCATTATTTCAGTTGGAACTACCAGTACCAGAACATTAGAAACAGTAACAGATGAAAATGGAGTGGTACATGAAGGTAGTGGATGGACACAGATTTTCATTTATCCGGGATATAAGTTTAAGGCAATTGATTGTCTTATTACCAATTTCCATTTGCCTGAATCAACACTTATTATGTTAGTGTCAGCTTTAGCCGGTAGGGAAAAGGTACTTAATGCTTATGAAATTGCAGTTAAGGAAAAATACAGATTTTTCAGCTTTGGCGATGCTATGTTTATAAAATAGGATGAATGGGAGAAAACCGGTTGGATACTTATAAGGTAAAAAGAATTAAGGATAAAAGAAACATTGATGTTGTGGTTCCCGGTTCAAAAAGCATTACAAACCGTGCACTTATGTTGGCAGCTTTATCACAGGAAAAATGCAGACTTAAAGGGGTGCTGTTTAGTGATGATTCCAGGGCGTTTTTAGATTGTCTTGTAAGCTTAGGATTTGACGTTAATATTAATGAATCTGAAAAACAGGTAATTATACAAGGGGAAAATGGAAATATTCCCAATAAAAATGCATGTATAAATGTACGAAGTGCAGGAACTGCCGCAAGATTTATGACTGTTTTGTTAGCAGTGGCAGGTGGAAATTATACTCTTAATTCTTCTGAACAGATGAAGAAACGTCCTATGGAAGAATTAATTAATGTTTTAAGACAGTGTGGTGTAACTATTAATTGTCTTGAAAAAGAAGGTCATTTTCCTTTTGAAATTCATTCTAAGGGAATAAAAAACACAAAGGTTGAAATAGATACTACCAAAAGCAGTCAGTATGCCAGCGGATTAATGATGGCAGGCGTTATAAACGGGTTAACAGTTACTCTTACAGGCTCCAGAACCAAGGGTGCTTACATTAAAATAACTGAAAACTTAATGAGACAGTTTGGAATTAAGTATTTAAGAACCGATGATACATATGTGATAGAAAATGTCGGATTTAGCTGTAGCGATTACTATATTGAACCTGATATGTCAGCAGCATGTTATTTTTACGCCATGGCAGCTATTTTAAAGACAAAAGCAAGAGTTTATCAGATACATTTAGATTCCATGCAGGGAGATGTGAAATTTTTAAAGGTGTTAGAAAACTTAGGATGTATTGTAGCGGAATCTGAAGAAGGTGTAATTATTGACGGAAGTCAGATTAAAGAATATTCAGGCATAGACATTGATATGTCGGATTTTTCTGATCAGGCACTTACAATGGCAGTGGTGGCAGCCTTTGCCTCAACGCCAACTGTCATTAGAAATATCGGTCATATAAGGGGGCAGGAATCTGACAGGGTAGCAGTTATTGCCAATGAACTGAAAAAGATAGGCTGTGATACGGAAATTATTGAGGTAAACGGCAGAACTGACGTAAAAATAGTGCCGGGAAAATTACACGGTGCAGAAATTGAAACCTACGATGACCACAGGGTAGCCATGAGTTTTTCTCTTATTGGTCTTTTAGTAGAGGGAATAGTTATAAAGAATCCTTTATGTTGTAAAAAAACATTTGAAAATTATTTTGAGGTTCTTGATGAAATTACAAAATAACAAAGATTGGGAAGAAAAGAAAATATGGGTAAATATATTTTATTTGATATGGATGGTGTTTTGGTAAATACCGAACCTATGCATTTTGAAATATGGAAAAAGGTATTTAAGGAAAAAGGAATAGATATTGATTACGAACATTATAAAGGCTGTATCGGTTCTACAAGAAGCTTTTTGTATAACCTTATAAAAGAGGGATATGGAGTGGATGTAAGCGTATATACGGATTTGCCGGAAAGATTTTCCCAGGTTAAGGATGAGATGCTTAAGGAAAAAGGTATTCCGAGAATAGAGGGTGCAGTGGAAACAATAAAATATCTTTATGATAAAGGCTATGAAATGGCAGTGGCATCTTCTTCATCTCAGGATTATATTGAAAGCCAGATGAAAACCCTGGGAATAGATAAATGCTTTAAACTTTTGTTTAGTGCGGAAAATGTGGAAAAACCAAAGCCGGCTCCTGATGTTTTCCTAGTAGCAGCAGAAAAACTTGGTGGAAAGCCGGCGGAATGTACTGTTGTAGAGGATTCTGCAAATGGAAGCAGAGCTGCAAAAACAGCAGGAATGACCTGCATTGGATTTAGAAATCCTGATTCAGGAAATCAGGATTTAAGTGTTGCAGATAAAATTATTTACAAAATCACAGAGCTGAAAGATATTTTCTAGTTTATTTTTTCTTAAAAACCTTGTATCTGTGTCTTTCAAGCTGTTCAATAGCTTTATTTGCAGAGGATTCGTCATAAAATGAGATTTTAAGGACCCCTTCCTGATGTTCTCTGTTGTGAATGATTCCGATATTTTTAATGCTAATGCCATTAGTAGCTAATATGGTAGCTATGGTTGCAATAGCACCGGACTCATCAATAATATCACAGAAAACGCTATAGCTTCTCTGGATAATACTATTGTTATGCTCATCTAAATTATCACGATAATCACGGCTTTCGGCTATCATATTATTGATAGCCCTGCCGTCTTTTTTATCTAATTCATTTTGAACTTTCTTTAAGTCCTCAATATATAGTCCTAACATTTCGCTAATGTTAATATTGTTTGTCATACATATTTGCTCCCACATTTCAGGAGAAGAGGATGCAATACGTGTAATATCCTTAAATCCTCCTGCTGCAAAGGTTTTCATATATTCAAGAGGGCTGTCATTATGCTTTACTAAATTAACCAGACTTGAAGCAATAAGATGCGGCAAATGACTTACCGCAGCAACTACACGGTCATGTTCCTTATAGGATATTTCAATAGGAATGGCTCCTATGTCAGAAACTATTTTGGAGTATTCCTTAACATATTTATTATCAACGCTATCTGTAGGCGTAACAGGATAGTAAGCATTTTCCAAAAGGCGGTCATTGGAAAACTCATAGCCTGTTTTTTCAGAGCCGGCCATAGGATGTCCTCCAATAAAATTCTTCTCCATGTTCAGTTTTTTAATGGCGGCATGAATGTTACTTTTTACGCTTCCCACATCGGTAATAATACAATCATCCTTAATAATATTCTTTAATAATGAAAGGTATTCCACATTTTTTTCCACCGGGGTACACAAAAATATGTAATCACATTCCCTAAAGGTATCATCAACACAATCTACGGCAATATTTGCAGTACCGTCATTCATTGCCATTACCCTTGGCTTTGCACCGCGATTGTAGACTATAATTTTACAGCCGGGATATACACGGCGAAGGGCTTTAGCCACTGAACCTCCAATTAATCCTATTCCAATAAATCCATATGTTAAACTATCTGTATTTCTCATAAAAACTCCATTCTGTTGTTAGTTAATTTATACTTTTGATACTTACATTGTAAATTATAAACGAAAAAATAAAATAATCAATTATCCTGTTAGTAGAATATAATTACTTCATCACTTTAAAGTTTAACACTTTAAAGCAAACAAATCAAGTGAAAAGTGAATCTGAAAAATATTCTTATGTGATGAATATAAAATATAATACCTTATAAAAAAATTACACCACTTGTAGGGAGAAAATAATTTATTAGAAATTATATATGTCTTTTTGACTATCTTTTTATATCTTCTTAAATGTCCGCA
>ERZ857801.1614-NODE-1614-length-22783-cov-3.352253_pt1 | contig 22783 bp, 23 predicted proteins | sample MGYA00519762_ERZ857801 | MGnify/ENA primary metagenome ERZ857801 (study PRJEB31778, sample SAMEA3449368) | human gut metagenome | biome: human gut; feature: human-associated habitat; material: faeces | place: United Kingdom | collected 2010/2012 ...
TCAGTTCATCAATCGTGCCGAGCAGCTCTATGCGATCGTCAGACTTGGAAACGGTGGTTCCGTTCATCAGAGAGGTTTTTCCGCTGTCACCCTGTTTTGTATATATCTTCATCTACAAATTTCTCCTTCCTATCAATGGACAGTATACATATCCTAATTTGCTTCGGAATTTTTATGAATTTTAACGAAACGGCAGCTTTTTGACTGCACGTGCACTGTTAGAGCCTGTTTTCCGAGCTTCTTCTGCTGTTGGATGAAGATGGCTCTCTATGTTTTTTCCTTTTTCAAGCCCCTGCATTTTGAAACATACGGCAGTGCCGAAGATGCCGATTCCCGATCCGAGCATAGAATCTCTTGCCGCTTTATAGGCGAGTTTTTCCATACATGCATCAGGAAATTCTGTTATCTCATAGAATACGCCTTCTTCCTCGATTCCAGCGCATACATTACGAAGCACCTGAGGACTGGCATCATGTGTGTAAATAAAAACAGAAGGTTTTTTAATTATCATTTTCGTAACCTCTTCTGGAAAGATTATATCTATTTGCCGATATAGGAGAGAACAAGTCCGGTCGCAACCGCGTTGCGTGGCCCTTCTGTACCGCGTATATTTCCGCGTCCGCATACAATACGGTATTCGGCAAATGCTTCCATCAACATTTCCGGTATCTCGAAATCCTGCGCAGAACCGCCTACCAGTACGACATTGGAAATATTTTTTAGATCGTGGCATGGAGCTACTTTTTTCAGTGCGCGGAAGGCGTTTGCGGTGAAGACCTTCCGTTTTGCATCTCGCCGTACCTGTACAATTTTTTCCATGGGTATATCTTGCTCTATACGTACATATCCGTTTTCTGTCAGAAGAATGACCCTGCCAAAAAAGCGAGGATCGATAGAATCCTCTACAAAGGTCATCTGTCCATTTTCCATCCGCATATGGAACAGGCTTTCTACCTTTGCAAGAGGGTATTTCTTTATCTGCTCTGCGATACGGCGGTCCCCAAGTCCCAGTTCTGTTTCTATGAGCATAGAGACTAGCTCTCCGGCGCCTGCCTGGTGCGTCATTGTCACCTGTCCATTTTCGGAAATAACAGCGGCATCTGTCGACCCCCCGCCCATATCTAAAATAGCGAGAGGCAGCTTCGTACCCGGTGTAGTCAAAGCGCCGAGACTTGCCATGACAGCCTCTACTCCGGCGACAGTGACGTCTGTACCCAGTTCCGTTTTCAGACGCGCTGCAATTTCCTGCATGGGAAGCTTCTGGGTCTTTACCATGGCGGCAATCCCGACTGCTTTTTCCAGACAGGTCTCCCCGGCGAGAGCGCCGGAAATGAGAACAGGTGCCAGCGTATCTACAGCAAGGATGTCTGTAATGCGTATATCGGACGAAGAGCCGGGATCAAGCTGATGCATTCCCTGTTTGATGCGGGTAAACATATTTCCGACATTGGTGTCGGCCTGTCCGCTGATGTCATATATGTCTCCGGCAGCGGATACAGCTTTCATAATTTTTTCTGCACCCTCATCCAAATTAATAGAAATTGTTTCTTTACCGTTTAAATAAATTTCACCGGCAGGAAGAACATTTTCGTGCACATTTCCGCCGGGAGTCTTTAAGACAACCGCGCTGCGTTTCCCGATCAGGCTTTTGGCGATCGGTGTGACGGTATGGGTCTCTTCTGCATTTAACTGTAACAATGTGGCGATTCCATACGGGTTGGAAAGCATATGGATCGTCTGTCCGGGGAGCGCAACCTCGATTGCCGCCAAAACTCCGTCCGGCAGCCTGTCGATATGCAGAACCTCATCAATGATGGGCAGCTTTTTATGCAGACGGTTATATACAAGAACCGCCTCGTCTGCCTGCAAAATCAGTCCTGTGATTTGGAGGCGCTCTGCGAGAAGATTGATCTGAGCAGCAATTTCCTCATAGGGATGCTCGCGGGATACAGCGACGATATAAGGAGTATCCTTTACCGCCCGCATAAGATTATCATATACCAGAATTTCACCTACTGCCTGTCCTGCTCCGGCAGGGGTAGAAGGATTGTGTCCGATCATAGAAGAGTCGGTTATAATCGTTTCTGTGAGTGTTTCCATCGCGGTATCCCCAATAACAGGAGCAGCTTCGTTTAACCGGACGCAGTGCAGACTGTCCGGAGCTTTTCCGATCTTTTCCATTGCCTGGTTAAGAGCAGTTTTTATGCCATGTACATTTTCGACAGTACCCTTCGTTCCGGTTGTAGGGCATGAAGAACTAGCGCGAAAGGTAAGGGTTCCATTTTCCGAAACTTCTCCCACGCAGACTTCTGTTGTGGAATTTCCAATATCAACTCCGGCGATTAATCTCAAAGCAAAATCCCTCTCTTTTCGTACACTTCGGCGGCTTCCATGACAAGCCTTGCACAGTTTCTGGCATTGTATTTTTCCAATAACTCCTGCGCCATCATTACTAACTCTAGTTTCGTGGAACGGTTAGGACGCAGCTTATCATACATTTTTAAAATAACGTCATCTGGAACATCCACCAGTTCTGCGGCACGCTCAAAATTTTTTTCCATAGGAGCGTTCCCGTTTTCCTTTGCCACCTGCCCTTGTGCGCGAAGTATTTCTTTGGATATTTTAATGTCATCCGGTGAGATATGATTTTTCATAACCTCATCCAATGTGATGTCGGTTAGTTTTTTACCTGTCTTAGAAGAGATACGCTCTTTTTCGTGTTCACCTAAAGGGTACTGCATCTATTTTCCCTCCCATTCAATGATTCCTACTTCGGGATCTAACTGTTCTGTCTCTGCGATATGCATGATTGCCGCCTTTACCTGGTACTTTGGACGAGACATGGGGTCATTGGTACAGGGGATAGGTATGACCTGCTCTCCTTTGACGTATTTTGCCGCGTTTTTCCCGATCTGACGGTAGGTTTCCAGTGACATAAGAGGAGCCTGCGGAAATAGCTCCAGATTGGAGAGAGGATACAAATCTCTTTGATGGATAACCGTTGTCCCTTTTGACTGGATACCGACGCCTATACCGGAACCAGAAAGTTTTGCCGCCTCCAGCGCCATGAAGCACACATCAGAGGTATCCAGTATCTTAACCACTCTTGGGTTCATACCTTCTTCTTCAATCCCTGCTTTTACATTTCGAAGGACGTCATTCAGAGGAATTCCACTGATAGTTTTCGTAATTTCCTTCTGAAAAGCGGCCCCGACGCCGATCACGACTTCCTTTGGGTCAGTGCCTTTGCGGGCGCGGGGATAATCGCGGTAAGAAGTTTTTTCTTCATTGATGCGTTCTTTTCCGGCCAGAGAAGGAAGCTGTTCTGATAAAGAAGTATCTGAAGCAGAAGGAGAACTGGCAGAAGAAGCGGCTTGCCCCATCTGTGTCAGGACGGCGTTTGTAATCTGTTTGATTAAATCTTCATTGATCTGCATGATTTCTCAACCTCCTATATATCTTTCGGGTTGATAATGTGAGGAATTTTTTTGATTTCCTCCCAGCGTTCACCCTCTACACGATACCCTGTGCCCGGCCCCATATAGTCGTTCGGTGTGTTGATTCCCGAAAGAACATGGAAATCTTTATCTAATATTGCGGCTGTCTGCATATAATCGCCTGCCACACGCTGTTTCAGCATATTAAGAACGCTGGAGGCAATATCCTCAAAGCCGGATTCTGCAAGAGCGCGGACGACGTCGATACCGGTAATCCCTCTTTTTAAGACATCCTCCGCAGCCATCAAATCTGCGGTGACGTCGCGGGAAGGCGTATCCTTGCTTCCATGTGCATAGGTTGCCGCCTCCACCTGCTCGTCTGTGACAGGAGAAAGCCCAAGATTACGGAAAACTGCCTGCACCGCGCTGGCAGCGCGGTTTCTTACGCGGATGACCTCTTCTTCTGTAACAGGGCGAAGGCCTCCGTCTACCTGCATGTCTCTCTGTAATACGTTATAGTCATCAAAGTCTTCGGCATCAAAGTTAGAGCCGGCAAACATATTGTCATAATTTGGTTCTGCGGCATAACCGGAGAAGATAAAATCCGTGCCCGGTAAAAACTGCAGCATAGTACGCGCGGTTCTTCTCATATCAGAATTGGAAAAGCTCTGATCGTTAGAGGAAGCGCATTCCAGCCCAAGCAGAGCCGCTACAAGGTTTTCGGCCAGCACTTCTCGGATTCCCGAAGGAACAGAGCCGGTGACTCCTATACAGCTTACACTGCCGTTTTGAATCCCCTGGCTTCCGGCGCCCTTTGTGGCATACAGACACCGGCATTCTAAATACAACATAGATTTTTTCTCACTGCTTCCCATCAGTACCTCTGAACCGGAGCCGGAGGTGAAACGAACCTTTAACCCTCTGGAAGCGTAGGCGGAGTTTAGGAAAGCCTTAGAATAAGGCGTGTCATCTCCGTCGATAAAGACCTTTTCTGTACCATATACAGACAAAGTCTCCGCATAGGTAGTCAGTCCGCGTATTCCCAATTCCAGCTCAGTCGCTTCTTCGGCAGAACACTGGGTAAGCACGCCGGGACGCCCTGCCTGAGAACCAATCAAAAGCGCCATTGCGCTTAGTGGAGCGTAACGTGCTACACCCATTGTCGTTTCTTCTTCGGCAAAGCCTCTTAAAGCGCCTTCTGCGGCGTCTGCAGCTATCTGTACCGGATCATCTTTCAGATTGGTGATATGAGCCTGATTCCCCGGCGTTCTTCGCGCGCGGATTTTCTGCATGCCCATCATCAGCTCCACGACATTTAAGTGATTCATTACTTCCGCCATTTTCGCGGGAGTGATACCGGAAATTAAATCCAGGATTTCTCTGCGTGAAACATGAATGTCTACAATCATTCTGGCAATATCCAGAGAAGAGACAGACATGGAAGCTTCAGCGCGTTCTATATGGATCGCGTAGTCAGCAATAAATTGGTCAATAAAGTCAAAATCTTGTCTTTTCTTTCCGTCCAGTTCTATAATTTTTCCATTTTCGACTTTGACGGAAGGGTGTGGATCGTAGGGGCTTTTCATAGCAACAAAGCCCATTTCCGGCCACTCATTGATATAACCGTCCAGATTTACCGGACGCCTGTCCAATGCTTCGATTCGTTTCGAACGCTTCATTTTGGCTTGTTCTCCTTACAAACGATATTTATATGGGTATTATACAATAATCACAGGGGAATAGCAATATAAGATTTCAAGAAACTGGTATAAAACCACATGTGAAAGAAATAAAAACCACAACAAACCACAAAATAGGATTGGTGTTTGAAGTATATAAAAAAATGTACAAAAAAACCGGCAACCCCCATCAGAAGTATAGATAAGACGAGAAGGAAACTTCTGCGGACGCGAAGATTGCCGGTAATATTAAGAATCTGTATTTATGCTTTTGCAGCTTTGGACTGGCACTGACAGCGGATCATCCAGTACGCAGGGCCGTCCAATGTCTCTTTTTCTATTTTCGTTTTGTAGAATTCCCCGTCCATATAGAAGCAGACAGCTCCCTTTCGCGGAAGAAAACGGTATTCCAAACTGTGTTCCCTACAGAAATGTTCAATACTTTTCTTTATCTCTGTTTGGTTCTTAGGGTGTGTATCTTGAAAAATAATCAGTTCTTTTTTCATTATTAAAATCCTCCTGTTTATTTACATGGAATTTATATTAAATGATATTCTTTTAGACAATTTTTCAATTCTTCTGCCTTTGACGGCTCCATCGGACATAACGGGAGTCTGCAAGGCCCGGTTTCAAAGCCCATCATTTCCATTGCTGTTTTTACTGGAATCGGGTTGATGTCGGAAAACAAAGCTTCGATCAGCGCTTCATATTTTAATTGAAGCTCTTCACTGTGGTGTACATTTCCGGAAAAATAGGAAGCACAAAGTTCACTTACTGCTTCCGGACAAATATTGGAAAGTACAGAAATAATTCCTTTTGAACCAAGTGCCAGCGCTGATACTGCCTGGTCATCATTTCCGCAATAAATATCCAGCCGATCTCCATAACGGGAAACAATTTTGGCAAGCTGTGAGAAATTTCCGCTTGCTTCTTTGACCGCACGTACATTTGGAATCTGAAGCAGCTCTTCATATGTAGAAGGCTGAATGTTCACACCTGTCCTCGACGGAATATTGTAGAGGATAAAGGGAAGGCCTGTAACCTTGGCACATGCAGCATAATGCATGACCAGCCCTTTTTGGGAACATTTATTATAATAAGGGGTTACGAGAAGTAAGGCATCTGCACCGGCTTTCTCTGCATTTTCACACAATAGCTGTGAGTGGGCAGTGTGATTGGAGCCCGCGCCGGCTATGACCGGGACCCGTTTGTTTACAACTTCACAGGTAAAACGAACCAGTTCATAATGCTCTTCTGTGCTTAAGCAGGCAGATTCTCCAGTTGTACCGGCAACGATAATCGCATCGGCATGTCCTTTGATCTGGAATTCGAGGAGCTCTTCCATTTTTTTGTAATTGATGGAACCATCCTCGTTCATTGGGGTGATAATGGCGGTGCCTGCTCCTGTAAAGATAGAATCTCTCTTAGGTTCACTGTCTTCTCTGTCCATAATGTCTCCTTTAATCTATTATTTTGTTTTTTTGTTTGCTCTGATTCTACCTCACCTGTTGTAAAAAGCGTATAAAGAATAAGAGGAAAGGTATAAAGACTGTATAAAAATCAAAAAGGCTGTGCCGCCCTCTTAAAAAATACAAAAAGGGCGGCGCAGCTTTGAAAGACAAGATTTAAGAAAAACAATTATTTTGAGGTTGGTTTAAACAGTTTAAAGGTATTGCTGAAGAAGGAGAAAAGCGCGCTTCCGGCAATTAGGCCAGCAGATACAACATTTAAATTTTTTCTTCCTTCATCACCGAACAGTTTTTCGATCACTACCCGAATTGCCAGGAAGATCAGACCGGCAATTCCGGCTACCGGATTGGTGATCAAAAGTCCTGCCGCAAACATGATACCAATCTGGCGTTTCAGACCGCTGATGAGCTGGATGACCCCGCCTAAAACTGCCCAGGTTAAGATGTATTTGAGCACGATCGGATCTACGCCTGCTTCAATCGTAGATTTATAGACAGAGGCAACAGGAGGAATCCTTCCTGCTTCAAAGTATGCTTTGTAAAAGAGGACAACAGCTACGATTGCGACAACTCCCCCTAACATTTCAGCGAAATACTGTTGTTTCCGTCCTTCTACTTCAAATTTGGCGTGCTTCCCTTTTCCGCGCAGTATCCAGCCGGTTTTTAAGTCGTAGCCCATATCTGCAAAGGCGGGGCCTGTACATGCCGCGTATCCCGCGAGGAATGCGAGCGCATAAGGGGGAAATCCGATAAACATTCCAAGCACAAGGAAAATAATAACGGTTGCCATTGCGGGGAAATATCCGGAGTGCATGGCAGATATTCCGACAAGGATTTCAGACACCAGTGCGGCAATCATTGCATAAATAACCCAGATGACCAGCATACCTGTACTCATTTCTGCAAAAAGCCCTCCGATAACTGCCATGATAATTGCACCGATTGTATAGAGGACGACGCCTTTTAACATAGCTTTAGACATATCCTCTGTGGAACGGGAGTAGACGTAAGACTGTTCTTTTGTCTCCTGGACTTCTTCTTTGATTTCTTTTTGAATTTCGGAGACAGCTTCTAATTCTGGTTCCAGAATGGTTTCTGCCTCTTCGATACCGGCAGTCTCTTCCACACTGTGCTCGGAGGCCGCAGCAGAGAGATTCTGTTCGCGTTTGTTTTTATAGCGGCGCACAATCAGGATGCCGGCCTGAATAAGGGCCACAAGTCCGGCGCCTACCATGACACCCTGGGGAACATAATAATCTGCAAGTGCATATCCAAACAGTCTGTCCCAGTAGCCATTGCAGAGAAGTCCGATACAAAATGCGGTCAGCGCTACGATATTTCCAAGCCCACAGACACCAATAATATCCATAGGAAGCCCAAAGTAGGTCCCAGCAATGCCGACGACTGTTCCGGAAATAAGAAGGACTGCCTTTTTACCCAGCTCAGCGGCGGCGAGAATGGTCTCTGCGGTCGCAATGCCGATCGGCCATGCTTCATTGGCGCCCATAAGCGGGGTATCAAACATCCAGTACATCATAGTAATGTCGATTAAAAAGGCAATGATACCGCCTATCAGAATTCCGGTGCACATCTGCGGTTGATCAAATACCCAGATAACAGAGACGCAGACGAGAAGTACATTTCCGGCTCCGAAGGTTGCACAGGAGATTGCCGTCTCGATAATGTTCTGCGTATGAATATTGCGGAACTGCCGCGTAAACCTCATAGGGATCATGCCGACTAGAACTGCGATCAGCGCTCCGATAATGGAAGTGTTGGTACTAAGTCCGAATTCCACAATCAGTTCCATACCAATAATTGCTCCCAGAATAGATGTCAGAAGGATGATGAACAATATAGCGGGACTAAAGGTTTTAGGATGCTTTTGTGCCACATAGTACTCGATAATTTCATCATCGGAGTTGAATTTGGGGATATCGTGTTTGTTGCTTGAATCCATATGTAGTCCTCCTTTACGCGGTCATTATAAAAGGCAGAAGGAGTGTTATTATAAAAAGTAAATTTTTAAAATAACACTCCTTTGCACAAGTATAATTTTGAAAATTTTATAAAAATATATGAATTTTCTTTAATTTTAAAATATTTATAAAAATTGTTCAAATAAAATATTTTTATGTTGTTTATAAATTGTATTTATATATAGCGACTGTTATAATGGAAAGAAATGATGGAGTAGGAGGTGGGGAAATGCTGGATTTCAGGCTGCATACATTTATGGATTTATGTGATTCTAAAAGTTATACAAAGACAGCGAAAAATTTGCATATGACACAGCCCGCTGTTTCACAGCATATCCGGTATCTGGAGAATTACTACGGGGTCAAGCTGATTCATTATGAAAAAAGAAAAATGTCTCTGACAAAGGAAGGAGAATATCTTTTTAAATCTGTAACCGGACTTTTAGAATCCTCTCGGATTATCCGGCGTGGGATTTTATCTCTCGGTCAGAAAACGCCTCCGGTATCCGTAGGAGCAGTGCCTGCTGTAGGAGAATTTATTCTGCCGCATTTAACAGCGGAATATGAAGAAAAATATGCTTTTTTAAATATTCATTCTGTGATTGGGCGGACAGATACATTGGAGAGAAAGATGCGCGCCGGAGAGTTGGATTTTGCGGTTGTGGACAGTGAAAAGACATGTCCGGAGCTGCCCCACTGTCTGATCGGAAGCCAGCAGATATGCTGCGTGTGCAGTCCGGCTCACCCGCTGGCTTGGAAATCTGCTACCTTTAAAGAGCTGACAAACCAGAATATTATCTATTGGGAAAAAGATTCTCATGCGTACCGGATACTAAATGAAAAATTAAAAAGACAGGGGCTTACGTTAAACGATTTTTCGATCACTGTGCAGTCGGACAGTATGGTTTCGATTCTTTCTTACTTAAAAGAAACACCTCGGATTTCTTTTTTGTTTAAAAGTGTGATTAAAGAAAAGCTGGACAAAGGAGAGCTTGCGGAAATCTATATAGACTCCTTCCATGAATCTGAGGCTTTCTACTGTATTTATACGGATGAAATACAGAAAAAAGAACAGGCGGCGCATTTTATGGAATTTTGTATTTCCAGAGGAATCGGGGAGTAACCGGATACATCAGAGGGAGGGATGTTTCTCCTTTATAAATACAAGCTCTTCCGGCGTGGACAGCTCTGGACGATAATGATACGAAAGAGAGGAAAAGCCGGTGAGCTCTCCGGACGTTGTAACCTGTTTTTCTGACATCCACCGCACCATCTCTCCGCGGGCCATTTTTGCCTGTGTTGCTTTTACCTTTACTTTTCCGTTTATCATTTCCCCGAAGATACAGGTTACACAGTGTATGTGCGGGGGAATATAAGGGAGGACTGCCTTGCTGTATTCGGCGGAGGCTAAGTTGATAATTTCATCCGTACCTTCTCTGGAAAGCTCTTCATACAGGGAACTGCCCCAGAAAGCATAGAGTCGCTGGAATGTATTGGTTTTTAGCTTTGCCTGCATTTCCAGACGGTATGGAATCACTCCATCTGTAGGACGCAGAATACCATAGAAGCCTGACAGAATTTTTAGATGCCGGTTTACGTATTCCCACTGCATGTCGGAAAAGACAGAAGGGGAGATGTATTGATACTGGATTCCCTCGTAGGCGAGAAGTGCAGGGGTCATATTTTGAGATAAGTGGTATGTGTGGAGCCGCTGATAGTTTTCCTGTGCAAGCTTATCACTGCACTGCCAGAGCTTTTGCAAATCAGACAGTGACTGCTCTTTTAAAAGTTTCATCAAGATATTGGTTTTGTCCAAAAAGACAGGAACAGTCAGCTCACAGGGGTATTCATCATAGACATTCATTTTTTTGGCCGGAGACAAAATGATTTTCAGCATAAAATATCCTTTCTTTTGCACATTTATTTTCAGCGCCAGACAGACACAAAAGCAGAAGCTGCTCTTTGTATCTATCATAGACGAAAAGGATAGCGAGGTAAAGCGGCAGATTGACAAAAGAGGGAAAGATACATAAGATAGGTTATATCCAAAAAGGAGAACAACACATATGAAGAAAAAAATCAATTATCTGTATGCAGCTTTGGTATTTATAGCTGTAATGTGCCTTATGAACGGACTTAGTTATTTCTGGTCGTTTCTTGCGATGATAGAGGGAATGCTGCTTAGAGGGGAACAGGGCGTGGACATTGTGTATACGTTCCTGATGGATCATATGAATTTTTACTCCGTGATGATCTATCTGCCTGTCGCCTTTTTGTTCGGCATATGGTTCTATCTCACAGTATTGTTAAAGGAAGGGACAGGTGTATATCTAAGAAAAAGTACAAAGAGGGTGTCTTTGGCATGCTTTGGCTGGACGTTCCTGCTTACATTGGCAATGCAGCACGCAACCTCTCTTATATTTTTATTATTTCAGCTTATCAGTCCAGAGGCACTAAGCGATTATAATGATTTGGTGGAAGGCTCAAGCATGATGCAGTATTCACTCCTGTGGGTGTTCAGTACGCTTATCTTGCCGCCCCTGGCAGAAGAAATTATATTCAGGGGGCTGATTATGAAATATCTGCAGCGTGCAGGTGCGGCTTTTGTCGTTGCAAATCTGATACAGGCGGTCTTGTTTGGAATCTTTCACCAAAATTTGGTGCAGGGAGTTTATGCAGCGGTTTTAGGTTTTATTTTAGGTTATCTTGCTTGGAGATACGACAGCCTTCTGGTACCTATGGTTATGCATTTTCTATATAATCTGACCGGAACGGTACTTGTGGATTTTGAAAATGCCTTTTTGCCAGACTGGGCGTTCGTGATTCTGATGTTTTTCAGTGTACCTGTGCTGGCTGTATCGCTGTTGATGATACATTTTGGAATTGGCGACAAAAAGAAAAAGGAGAGAGTAAGATGAAAAAAGTGATACTTGCATCTGGGTCTCCCCGACGCAGAGAGCTACTTGCGCAGAACGGAATAGAATTTGACGTCAGGGTCAGTGAACAGGAAGAAATTTATCACAGTACAGTTCCAGAAGAGATTGTAAAAGAGCTGGCGCTTCTAAAGGCAGAGCATGTGGCAGAAAATATGCAGGAAGAAGAGCGTGCAGGCAAAGTGATAATCGGGGCGGATACGGTGGTTGTACAGGACGGAAGGATTCTGGGAAAACCACAGGGAGAAGAGGACGCCTTTCGCATGTTAAAGAAACTACAAGGGAGAAGCCATGAGGTATATACCGGAACAGCACTTTTGTATTTTGAAGGGAAAGAGAAAAAGACGGTAAACAGAGCCGTAAAGACAAACGTGTATGTACATGCTATGACAGAGAAAGAAATACAAGACTATATCGCCTCTGGGGAACCGATGGACAAAGCGGGCGCTTATGGAATCCAGGGGAAATTTGCGGCATTTATAGAACGGATCGAGGGCGACTATTATAATGTGGTAGGGCTGCCTGTTTCGTTTGTATATCAATGCTTAAAACAGTGGAATCTGGCAGGCTGAATCTGTCAGAACAGGGGAACCCGATTAGACGGGATTCCACAGGGAATGCCCATTCTCTCTTAACCATTTCTGGCTTTTTTTGTAATCCGGCAGCACCTGCTCTACAATGGCATAAAAGGCTTTGGAGTGGTTCATTTCTATACGGTGGGCAAGTTCATGCACAACAATATAGTCTAAAACCTCTTCAGGAGCAAAAATGAGGCGCCAGTTGAAATTTAAGTTTCCGGCGCTGCTGCAGCTTCCCCACCGCGTTTTCTGTTCCCGGATAGAGATACGGTGGTAAGTAACGTGCATCCGCTTTGCATAATAGGCTGTTTTTACGGTGAAAATATCACGTGCCATCTGTATATAATGCGTTCGTTCCTTTTGGGTAAGCGGGTGTGGAGATACCCTGTCAGAGGTTCGTTTTTGTATCTGTGACAGATGTTTTAAGATCCAGCCCTCTTTTTCGCAGAGAAAGGCGTCGATAAAGGATTTCGGGCAGCGGCGGGGAGCGCGCACCCGCACTGTTCCCTCTGGGGTAATCTGAATTGCCGTAGTTTTTCTGTCGCTGTACAGAACTTCATAGTCAAATGGGTGCTTCATAACGTATACCTCCTACAAAAGCTAAGTGTAGCAGGGGGATAGAAAAAGTGCAAGAAAAAGGAGGCATATCATGAGTCAGGAAAAAATTTTGATCATAGAGGATGATGAAATTCTGGCGCAGGGAGTAAGGATGAATCTTTCCCTTGCCGGATTTGCGGCGGAGACGGCGAAGAATTTAAGAGAAGGAGAAGAAAAGCTTACATCAAAAGTATGGAGCTTACTTCTTTTGGATGTCAATCTGCCCGATGGAGATGGGTTTTCTTTTGCAAAAAAATTAAGAGAAAAGCAGGATATTCCTATTATTTTTCTGACTGCAAAGGATATGGATACAGATATGATGGAAGGGTTTGAAAGCGGGGCAGATGATTATGTCACGAAGCCGTTTCATGTACAGATTTTAATACAGCGGATACGTGCTGTCCTTAGCAGATATGCTGCCGGAAAAAAGGAAGAGAACCGTAAGAAAACGGGAAACCTGGAAATAGATTTCCAGGCATATAAAGTCTGGAAAAGCGGGAAGGAGCTGACTCTGACGCCGACAGAATTCAAACTGCTGCGTAAATTTCTTGAAAATTCGGGGATCGTCCTTACAAGGGGCGCCTTGCTGGAAGAGCTTTGGGACAAGGAGGGGGACTTTGTGGACGAACATACGCTGACGATTTTCGTCAGCAGGCTGCGTTCAAAGATTTCAGATGCAGAATATACCTATATCCGGACTGTTTATGGAACAGGATACCAGTGGACAGAGGAGAAAAAAAGATGAGTCAGTGGGGAATTACAGCAGTAGCTTTGGGCAGTGTGCTTTTCATTACAGGCGCAATATGGCTGTATATGCGGCGCCAGTATATTCTTTTTACAGAGGCAGTCTGTTCCAGTATTGATAAAATTCTGGAGGGAGACGCAGAGAATACGTTTCAGACAGAGTCAGATGAATTGTTGTCAAAAATACAGATGCAACTGGTGCGGCTGCAGGAGATAACTGCCTTCCATGCACAGGAAAGCGAACGACAAAAGCAGAAAGTACAAGGGATTGTTTCGGACATTTCCCATCAGTTGAAAACACCTATCGCGAATGTAGTTATGTACTGTGACACAGCGGTAAATCCGAAGCTTTCAGAGAGGGAGCGAGATATGTGTCTTGGAGTGCTGAAAAACCAGGTGGGCAAGTTGGATTTTCTTGTACAGGCATTAATACAAATGTCCAGGCTGGAGCAGAATATACTCCATCTGCATACAGATGCGGTACCTCTTATGCAGCTTTTGGAGGATGCGAAAGAAAGCATTGGGGCAAACGCGAAAAAGAAGAAAATAAAGGTGGAGATAAACTGTCCAGAGGATACGGAACTGTTCTGTGATGAAAAATGGACGCTGGAAGCATTGTTTAATGTTCTGGACAATGCGGTCAAATATTCAGATGCGGGAAGTACGATACGGATACGTTCAGAGCGTATGGAAATGTATACAAAAATCCAGATAGAAGATGAGGGCACAGGAATTGCTCCGGAACATATAAATGATGTCTGTAAACGGTTCTACAGAGAAGAACGTGCAGCACACGTGGAAGGACTTGGAATCGGTCTGTATCTGACAAGAGAAATCATAGAGAAAGAAAGCGGATATTTAAAAATCCAGTCAAAAGAGGGAAAAGGAACGCAGGTTACTGTATATCTTCAGAATGTCGGATGAGAAATTTCTGTTTCTTTTTTCATTTTTGAGAGGTTTTTGAAACATTTGCCTGTTATCCTCTAACTAAAAGATGGAGGTGTCAGAAAATGAGTATACTGGTTACGGAAAATTTAAAGAAATACTATGGGACAGGTGCAAATGAAGTGCGGGCATTAGACGGTGTTTCCATGGAAGTAGAGGATGGAGAGTTTGTCGCAATCGTTGGGACGAGTGGCAGTGGAAAATCTACTCTGTTAAATATGCTGGGAGGTCTGGACATACCTACTGCAGGAGAGGTTACAATTGCGGGAAAAAAGCTTTCTGGTATGGGCGACGAGAAGCTGACTATTTTCAGAAGACGCCGGATCGGATTTGTCTTTCAGAACTATAACCTAGTTCCTATTTTAAACGTCTATGAAAATATTATCCTTCCGGTATCCTTAGACGGAGGAAAACCAGACGAACTTTATTTAAAAAAAATTATCAGTCTCTTGGGACTGAAAGAAAGGCTGACAGAGATGCCGGGCAATCTGTCAGGCGGACAGCAGCAAAGAGTGGCGATTGCGCGTGCATTAGCGTCTAAACCTGCACTCGTGCTTGCAGATGAGCCGACAGGGAACCTGGATTCAAAGACCAGCCAGGATGTGATCGGATTGATTAAGACATCCAGCCGACAGTTTCATCAAACGGTGGTGATGATCACACATAATGAAGAAATCGCACAGACTGCAGACCGGATTATCCGGATTGAGGACGGAAAAATCATGGAAAGCAGGTGGACAGTATGAGCCGCAGCAAGAGAATCTCTTCGAATAATAACAGGAGATCTGTCTGGTCTTTAGCTGTACGCAGTGTAAAGAGCAGCAAAATGAAAGACTTTTTTGTAATTTTGACGATTGTATTGTCTGTCAGCCTTCTGATGGTGATGTCCCTGTTTTATGTCGGAATGAATACAGAGACAAAACGGACGGTCGCACGCATGCAGCATGCTATTTATTACAATCTGGAGGAAGAACAGCTTGCACAGATGGCGAAGGATGAACGAAGCCAATATGTGCTTTCCATGAAAGAAGGGCAGGCTGTCGAGGTGGACGGGAACATGGTTAAGCCTGCGGCGTATGGAAAAGCTCCCTTGAAAAACGAAGGCATAGAAATAGACACAGTGACTCCGACAGAGGGGAAAATACCAGAGAAGACAGAGGAGATTATGCTTTCGGATGCTTACTGCAAGCTGGCGGGAATAAAGGCGACTCCGGGGGAAACGGTTTCTTTTACATGGCTGGACGGTACAACAGAGAACTATCGTATCTCTGGCATTTACCACACAGAGGAAAACCAGCCCCTTTATACGGTGTTGTTCTCGGAAGCATATGCCAGAGAGGGCAGCCAGTTAAAGGAAGTTCCATGGGAAGGGATCGTCTGCTTTTATGGAGCAGATGAGATGACGCAGCCGGCGTTTGAGGAGCTGGTTTATGGCTTTGGGGACGACTGTGGCGTTACAAGAAAAGATATGAATATCAATAATTTCTTCTTGGATGCACTTCCGGGAGGAGATATGGCAATGCAACAAATGATGGTAGTCATCTGTGCAGGTATCGGGCTTCTCTTTGTCAGTGTACTTGTCATCTATAGTGTATTCTATCTTTCTGTAGTAGGAAGAATCCGCCAGTTTGGGCAGCTTCGGACGATAGGCATGACAAAGAGGCAGATTCGCAGAATGGTACGGATAGAAGGACTGTTTCTAAGTGCGCTGGGTATTCCGATTGGCTTGCTTGTCGGCGGCGTGGTCAGCTATGTAATACGGCCGGGCGGCTGGGACATTGTACACACGTTGATTGCAGCGGGAATTGTGACGGTAGCAGATGTAATTACTGTTTTAATTTCTGTGCAGAAGCCTGCGAAGAAGGCAGCTTCTGTCTCTCCGGTGGAAGCGGCAAAATATTCCGGTTATACAGGGGAAGAGAAGAAAAAGAAAAGGAAAGAGTCGGGCAGCCGGACTATAAGACTGGCAAGAAAGATTACGCCGACGAGTCTTGCTGTTATGAGTAATGCAAGAAATAAGAAAAAAACAGTACTTACAATGATTTCTCTTGGTATCGGCGGAATACTTTATATGCTGGCGGCATTTTTTGTGACCTCTACCAGTCTGGAGGGATACGCAAGGCAGGGAGAATATAAATATGGAGAATTTGTAATAGGCTATTCTTATAATGTGGCAGAGACAGCCGAACATGGAGAGACTCAGCTTCAAAAGGAACATCCTCTGGATGAAAAGCTGCTGCAGGAGATCGAGAAAACAGACGGTGTGAAGAACATGCATACGGTGCAAAGGCTGGAAGTATCTTGGGAGGCCCACGACACCCAGGAGGAAGGAGACGACAATGTAAGAAGCTTTCCCCAAAAGCGTATGGAAAAATTAAAGGAATTGAAGCATACCGGAGATTTTACTTATGAAAAAATGGTAGAAGAGGATGGGATTCTCTTTACCCGGGGAGGAGCCTGGGAGGAAGTCTACGGGTGGGAATTCAAACCAGGAGATAAAGTGAAGCTGTCCTGGTACGACGGAGAAGAGGAGAGGGAGAAGGAATTTACAATTATGGGTATCATAGATGCAAACGACTTTGACGAGGAACCAGGAGATACCTTTACTTCCTTTTTGATTCCAGAACAGACACTGAAAAGTATGACAAAAGGGCTGAACCTGAATGCAGAGCTGATTGTTGAGACGGATCAGAAAAAAGAAACACAGGTTGGAAAAGAACTAAAAGATATAACAGAACAATACCCTTACCTATCGCTGGGGACGCTGGAGGAACAAAGACTAATCGCAAAATCGCAGTTTACTACGTTGTTTTCTGTTATGCTGGGACTTAGTATGTTTATCATAGGGTTTGCATTGCTCAATCTTCTAAATACTCTGATTACGAATATACTGACGAGGAGCCATGAATTTGCCATGCTGCAGTCTGTGGGAATGACGAGGCGGCAGCTTTGTAAAATGCTGCGTATGGAAGGGCTTATATTGGCAGCCGGAAATCTGGCTGTATCACTGGTACTGGGAACAGCGGCAGGATACGCTATGATACAGATTATGAATTATTTCGGGGCGGACTATATGCACTTTGTATTCCCTGTCTGGTATTTCCTAGGATATGCGGCATTTATCCTTCTGGTTCCCGTTCTGGTTACGGAATATATGGTAAGAAAATTTCAGAAACAACCGCTGGTAGATAGGTTAAGATAAGAGGAGTCTTTTTTGTGTGACTTTCAAATAGGAGTGTGATAGAATAAAAGGAAAAAACGGAGAAGTATGGTATTAGATGAAGAACAAAGAAGAAAAACAGAGCAGAGAAGAAAGACGGGCGGGCGGACGTCTTAGAAATCTCAAGAAAGCGCTTGGCATGGAGCTGCGGGAGCATAAGAGTTCCTTTATCGTGTATTTTGTGCTGCGTTTCCTTGTTATAGCAATGATGATTCTGCAGATTTTAAACAGGAATTATGAAAATGTATTTCTATGTGCATTGACCTTGCTTTTGCTTGTAATACCGAGTTTCGTACAGGTTACATTTAAAATCGAGCTGCCGACGACCTTAGAGATTATTATTCTTGTTTTTATATTTGCCGCGGAGATTTTAGGAGAGATCAGCGAATTTTATCTGATGTTTCCATTCTGGGATACAGTACTGCATACGCTCAATGGATTTCTCGCCGCGGCAATCGGATTTTCCCTTGTAGATTTATTAAATCGCAGTGAAAGGACATCTTTTACATTGTCTCCGGTATTTATGGCTATCGTGGCGTTTTGTTTTTCAATGACGATCGGGGTAATATGGGAATTTTTTGAATTTGGAATGGATCAGATTCTGGGCTATGATATGCAGAAGGATACGGTAATCCATGTGATTCGTTCTGTGACGCTGGATCCGGCGGGGCATAATGTTCCTGCAATCATTGACAATATTTCCAGCACAGCCGTAAATGGAAAAGAGCTTGGGCTTGGAGGATATTTAGATATTGGCTTGATTGATACAATGAATGATTTGATTGTTAATTTTATAGGGGCGACAGTCTTTTCTGTGATCGGCTTTTTCTATGTAAAGAGCAGAGGAAAAGGAAAAGTCGCACGCCGGTTTATTCCGCGCAGAAAGAAAAGTGACAGAGATTTTCTGCGGATTGTCGCGGAAAACGCAGAAAAGGAATCGGAGGAACAAAAAGGACGAAAGGAAAAAGAATCGGAGGAAGCGGTCAGGGAGGGAAAGAAAACACAGGACAGCTGACAGGCGGCTGCGCGTAGGAAGGCTGTGTTTACGTCTTATCTCCTTAAAAATTTTTGTCCGCCGGAAGTGCTTTTTTACATCGTTTCCAGATAAGCCTCCACATAAGGAACAGAAAGAAAGCACCACATATCGTCGAAAGGATATATAGAAGGATAGCAGTAAGGTTTCCTGCCGTATCTGCAATCTCGCGGAATACGATCTGTTGCATAGAATAGTCTGGATTGATATAGAACATGTTGATTGTGCCAAAGGAATCGAAGGTCAGATTGATCCACTCTGCAATGGTGCAGCAGGCAAGGTATAGAAGTACCGTTATTCCAAAAGCAGGAACACGCAGACGGAACGCTCTCTGCTTAAATAATGTAAATCCGGCATACAGGCCGATCAAGATTAGGACAAAGTGCCAGAGATAGGAATGAACTGTAAGCAAGGCGAGAGGATAGTGCAGCCCGCTTGTGTCGGCAAAGGCGGCGATACCGCCTAAAAGACCGAAAGTGGAGAGAAAGACAAGGAAGCTTTCCTGTATTTTGAGGGGCACGAACGGCAGCAGAAGCATAAGATACATAGGAATACTGCATAGCTGGAAGGGCAGATACCACCAGTAATAGCTTCCGCCATTTACGACGAAGGTAAGCAGTAATTGTTTGAATATTTCACTTAAGAACAGACAGATTCCGCAGAGGAAAAAACTGCGGAATCTATTTTTATGTTCAAATCGCATAAAAACCTCCGGAATATAAAGTCAGCAATATCTGTGTATTATCAGTACAGGCATATGCAGGTGTTAGTTCTATTATAAGACAAATTTAGAAAAGATATAGGGGGAAAGTTTGTGAAATAATAGACAGATTTCTGGGCGTTTTTTACAAAAATATAGGACGAAAAAAATAGAATATTGTGTGTTGTGCAATTGAAAAATAAAAGAGGGTGTTTTTAGAAATGAAGAAGCGGCAAAATAGATAAAAATAGCGAAATGAGGATTTTGAATACAGACAAATTCGTGCAAAAACCGACTGAGTTCGGTTTTTGAAAAGGACTGAATTTTTTTGTTGACAAATCAACAAATTGCGCGTAACCTTTAAATGTCTTTTGGACAAGGGTTGTTTAAAAGACTGGAGGGGCATATGTTCAGGAAAGAACAGGCTTCTTTTTTGTATAATAGGAAATTTTGATAAATTTCCTATTATACAAAAAGCCCTCCGGGCGGGATGCGCACGCCGCAATAAGGAAATTTTACCGCTTTGCGGTATTGCGGCGGCGCGCAAAGTGGACAAGCCCCTCAAGAGTGAGGGGGCAGGAAAGTTGAAGTGGGCTTTTCCACTTTGTTCTGCATGAATTTAAGAAGAAAAGGAGGAAGTGATACGGGAGATTTAACAGAAAAATTAATGGAAGAATTAAACTGTGAAACAGTGTTTGACCTTCCGGTTTTAGGCGGTATTTCAGAGTCCGTTGTTGTCACCTGGATCATTATGGCAGTTCTGGTAATTGCGTCTGTGATACTGGTACGAAACCTAAAGGTTGAAAATCCCGGCAAAGTGCAGCTTGCACTGGAATCCGCTATAGGGTGGGCGCAGGATTTCTTTGAAGGAATTATCGGAAAAGAGAACAGACGATATATCCCTTATCTGATAACTGTTCTTCTTTATCTGGGGATTTCTAATGCGGTTATGCCACTGTTTGGGTTCAAGCCTCCGACAAAAGATTTGAATGTAACGGCGGCTTTGGCAATTATGAGTATGTGCCTGATTGAATTTTCAGGCATACATAAGAATGGATTAAAGCACTGGGTGAAACATTTCGCCAAACCGGTACCGGTTGTAGCGCCGATTATGGTACTGGAGGTTGTAATCAGGCCGTTGTCTCTTTGTATGCGTCTGTTCGGCAATATGCTTGCCGGATTTGTGGTAATGGAACTTTTGAAGGTGTTTGTACCTCTTATCATTCCGATTCCGGTAAGCTTTTATTTTGATATATTTGACGGACTGCTTCAGGCATATGTGTTTGTATTTCTGACGGCGCTGTTTATGAATGAGGAAATGGAGTAAATAAGATTAAAGAAAAAGGAGATTGAATAGTATGGGAACAATTATTGCAATTGGAGCAGGTATTGCGGTTTTAACAGGTATTGGAGCAGGAATTGGCATTGGAATTGCAACAGCGAAGGCTACAGAGGCGATTGCCAGACAGCCTGAGGCAGAAGGAAAAATCAGTAAAACGCTGATTCTTGGATGTGCGCTTGCAGAGGCGACGGCGATTTATGGCTTTATTATCGGTCTGTTGATTATTTTCTTCTTAAAATAAAGACAATAACGGAAAGGCGGGTGAGACAGGTGCTGCAACTGAATATGAACCTTCTCTATACCATTATAAATCTTGTTGTTCTTTATCTTTTGCTTAGGCACTTTTTGATTAAGCCTGTGACAGAGATCATGGAAAAAAGAAAGAAGCTCATCGAGGAGGGGCTTTTAAACGCGCGGAACGCACAGGATGACGCGGCGAAAATGAAGCAGGAATATGAGAAGGCTTTAAGCGGCGCAAAACAGGAGTCCGCAAAGATCCTTGAGAAGGCGCAGAGACAGGCAAAAGAGGAATATGAGAAAATCCTGCAAAAAGCTGACGAGAAAGCGGCAGATATGATGGAGTCTGCGAAAGAATCTATCCGCGTACAGCGGGAACAGACGATACACGAGCTCGAGTCCCAGATTGCAGGCCTGGCGGTAAATGCGGCTGCCAAAATTGTAGGAGAAAAGGCAGAGAATCAAGGAAATCAGGAAATTTATAATCAGTTTCTAGAAGAAGTAGGTGAAGCTTTTGATGACCCAGACAAAAAATAGTACAGGGCAGATACCGGCAGCAGCGATACGGTACGCCAGAGTATTGTATGAGCTTCCGATTTCAAAGGAAGTGATACAGGAGGCAAGGGATATATTAAAAGAGACGCCGATTCTCTATGATGTGTTTATAAATCCTGTGGTTGCCGACTGCAGTAAAATGAGAGTGATTGGCAGGATTTTTCCGGAAGAAATAAGAAATTTTTTAAAGCTTGTATGCAAAAACCATAGAATGAATCTGATTACAGATATATTTGCTGCCTATGACAGATATTCAGATGAGAAGGAACAGGTCATCCATGCACAGCTTATCTGTGTAGAGCCTCCGGATAAAGAGCAGCAAAAGAAGATAGAAGCGTTTCTTTTAAAGAAATACAGCGCTGTAGAAGTCAAGCTCACGATTCGTAAAGATCCGCGTCTGCTGGGCGGATTTATATTGCTTGTCGGCAATGAGGAGTATGACTGGAGTCTGAAAGGACGATTAGACAGATTAGAACAAAAATTGACCTGGAGGTGAACAAGGTGAATGCAATCAGTTCAGATGAAATTATCTCTATCTTAAAAGAGGAGATAGAAAATTTTGATAGTATGGCAAAAGACAGCGAAGTCGGAACGGTTGTCGCAGTTGGCGACGGAATTGCCACCATTTACGGAATTGACCACGCGATGTATGGGGAGATTGTTACCTTCGATACAGGCTTAAAGGGTATGGTACAGGACGTCCGGAAAAATGAGATAGGGTGTATCCTTTTTGGACATGATACCGGCATCAGAGAGGGAACGAAAGTAACCCGAACAGGAAAGAAGGCAGGCGTTCCGGTAGGAGAAAGCTACATTGGAAGAGTTGTGGATGCGCTGGGAGCTCCAATCGACGGAAAAGGTCCGATTCAGGAAGACGATTATCGGCCTGTCGAGCAGGAAGCGCCGGGAATTATCGACCGGAAATCGGTCAGTGTACCGTTGGAGACGGGGATCCCTTCTATAGATGCGATGTTCCCGATCGGACGCGGTCAAAGAGAGCTGATTATTGGAGACCGGCAGACCGGAAAAACTTCGATTGCGCTGGATGCGATTTTGAATCAGAAGGGAAAAGACGTCATCTGTATTTATGTAGCAATCGGTCAGAAGGCTTCTACAGTTGCAAAGGTGGTTAATACACTTGGAAGTCATGGGGCGCTGGACTATACGATTGTTATGTCCTCGACGGCGAGTGATTGTGCGCCGCTGCAGTATATTGCTCCTTATGCCGGTACAGCAATGGCAGAATACTTTATGTACCAGGGAAAGGATGTATTGATTGTATACGACGATCTGTCGAAGCACGCGGTGGCTTACAGAGCCTTGTCTCTTCTGCTT